>OGYP01001200.1_pt1 | contig 12835 bp, 14 predicted proteins | sample 1576571 | NCBI WGS metagenome assembly OGYP01 (sample SAMEA3541559, study PRJEB24748) | human gut metagenome | biome: human gut; feature: human-associated habitat; material: faeces | place: China | collected 2012
ACGACCTGAAACCGGAGATGAGCGCATACGAAGTAACCGATGAACTTCTTTCCCGTCTGGACAGCGGCAAGTATGACGTTGTCATCTTAAACTTTGCAAACTGCGACATGGTCGGCCATACCGGCGTATTCGATGCAGCCGTTAAGGCAGTAGAAGCAGTCGATACCTGTGTTGGCAAGGTAGTCGAGAAGGTTCTTTCGATGGAAGGTACCGTTCTGCTGACCGCTGACCACGGCAACGCAGACCGTATGTATGAGGAGGATGGCTCCCCATTCACCGCACATACTACCAATCCGGTTCCATTTTTGGTAATCGGTCAGGGCGACTGCAAACTGCGTGAAGGCAGACTTGCTGACATCGCACCGACCATGCTGAAAATTCTCGGTCTCCCACAGCCGGAAGCAATGACCGGAAAATCGATCATTCTGTAATGCAAAAAGGACATCCGTTTGGATGTCCTTTTTCTTTATCTTATTTTCTTTTCCCGATAAACCAAAACCCAATACACAATCCATGCTGCCAGAGCAATGCTAAACAGCACCCAACAGGCAGGTTTATAAGCCGGATGAGCAACCACCTCTCTGACCCACTGCCTTGCGTTATGCCTAAACTGGATATCCAGCCCATTCAGCAACAGAAAAAGCACCGTTGCAATCTCTGCAATGATTCCGCTGAGTTTTTTCTTGTCCATTGTTTTCCCGCCCTATCCTTTTTGTAGTAAATCTATTCTTTATTTGGCATCTTTGTAATCAAATCCGGAAGATTGTTCTGATAATAATCCCACAGATAGTTTAGATATCTGGTCTGGGTCAGTCGACTGTTGAGCGGCTCATGAAAATATCGATCTTCCGGAATCTTACCTGCTTGATATTCTTCCTGTGTCTGATAATAGCTGTGCTCCACTTCTTGGGCAACCCTCTCCGGCACTGTTCCCTCTGGATAGAGCATCGGATACAGGTCATAGATGATAACATCCTGATCCTTAAAAATCTGATACTGCTCCCAATCGGAGGCTGAAATTTCGCCGGAAGGAAGCTTGATTTTTGTTGTATTGGCTGGTACCGCCTGCAAAAAAGCAACCGGATATAACTCGTCACCCAAATAATCATGCCAATATGCCCCAACCACAATAAAATCTCCATAAAGGTCAGGATGATAGAAGGTTTCCTGATTGAAAAATTCAGAATCTTCCAGAACAGTTTGAGAAATCTTTTCCCGAGAAATGCTGTACCCCAGATTTTCCGGGGAGGTTGGTTTGCTAACCTGATTTTGATTTGCAGTGCAGGCTGTCAAACAAAGCACGACCACCAGAACAATCAGAGAAAGCAGTTGTTTCTTCATAAAAAAACTCCTCATTGCAAATCAGCTTATGTAAAACTGTTAATTTTATCATACTCTAAACCCCTACAAAAACCTTGTACTCTTCTTTTTGTTTGGCACACCTGATTTTAAGGAGTATTAAACTGAAATCTTTCCATTTCTGACTTCGTGTAATAGCCTTCATCCTGATAACAAGCAGGATAAGAAAATTGTTCCATTTTTAATGTTCCATTTTCCAACGCAACGGTTATTATTACTGTAATCGGTTCCCAACTCCCCCTGCTACCTTCCGGCGTTGTTGATACCTCATAAGTAAAGCTGTTCCATGTACGATTAAGGAGGCGAAGATTCGCTGGATTCGGGTTATATCGTCCTGGAAAATAAACAGTAAAATCTGCTTCTGTCATGGGGCTAATTCGATAAGTTTTGCCTTCCCTTTTGAAAATCCAAGGAACCTTTCCTTGGTAAGCACCTTCCAACTCCGAAATACCATCTTTTGTAAATATCTTTGAAACATTTTCATCATAATTCTGAACCTCATCATAAAAGTGAACTCTTTTGGGGTCACCGTATAACATTAACTCGATACGACCAGGAACAACCGGAACGATCCCATCGCTAAAGCGATACACTTCTTCTGCTTTTTGAATGACCTCGAGTACTTTATCGTCAGATGGTATTTGGGGGCAACAAAAGATTACCATTCCGACCACAACAACACATGGCAGAAATATCAGAAGAAACAGACGTTTTTTCATAGAAATTCCTCCTCATTGCAAATCAGTTCATGTGAAGCTGTTAGTTTCATCATACTCTTTTTCACTATAAAAACCAATTAGTAAAAAAGGACAGCAAGAGCTGTCCTTTTTTACTGTAGACAAATCTATAAAATATACTGTATCTTTTTTCTGTCACCAATGTGGATGAAGCGTTCCTCTACTTTGCATTCTGTATCGCTGATTCCGCATTTTTTGCATACAGCCGGATAGAAAACCAATCTGACTTGTTTTTCATCCTGATACCAATCTCCGCCACCTTCATGGACGCAGGAAACATCCCCTGCATAACTCCAATCGACGTAACGAACCGCTTGCTTCTGTACTGCTTCTTCCCCGCAGCTTTTACATATCGTGCATTTTGGAGAAACATCGCCCGAAAAAACATCCGGAGAAGCTGTTGATACTGCCGTAGCATTGATTGACATAACCGTCATCAAAAAAAGTACCATTAATATCCTTTTCTTCATATCCAGACACTCCCTTCGGAATAAACAGTTAGCATTATTTTTATTGGAGTTCTTCATTTATATTTCGTTCTAACATTTTATTAATCGCTTAGACCGTCACCTTAAAAGTGATGCTCAACTTTCCATTTTTGAGATGGCTGTCTCGAACTGTGACAAGCTTGGTCAGGTACTGGTCATTTCCCTTAGAATCGGTGTAGTGCAACTCAACATTGTACATCTCAAATGGCTCACCGTAGTAATAGGTTCTGCCGTTGACGTCGGTTGGCAGAAGGAACTGCTGGGATGGGAGCACAAACTGGGCATCGCTGACCGGTTTTCCGTTCTGATCAATCACACGGAAAGAAACCTTTTCTTTCTTCTTTGCTATACTCTGTGCTGGTGTTTCCTTGTCCCAGACCAGCTTGGTTGTCTTGTCATCATCCAGGCGGACATTATATTTTTTTGTTTCATCGTTTACCGGATTGGTGACAGAAAAAGCAATTGGTTTGGAGAAATCCACCTTTTCTTTGCCCGTATAGCCACCATCATAAAGGCCAGTTGCCGCCGCGGCATCAATCTCATTCAGGCCGTTGATATCGGTAAAACGGGTAAGGGTTGGCTCTGAAAAAACAAGTCCCTGAACTGGGTTTCCTTTCTTGTCCACAAAACAAAGTGGAGCATATGGGGTTTCAAATGTTTCTGCTTGTACCAACGGTTTTACTTCCGGTTCTTCCAGTGGTTCTGTTGTTGTTTTTGCCGCGAAGGCAGGGAGCGAAGACGCCAGCAGCATGGACATGCAAAGCAAAATACAAATTAATTGTTTTTTCATAGGATAACCTCCTTGTCAAAAAAGATTTTGGTAGAACTGTTTGGTCTCATCATATCCCATTATCCGACAGAAGTCAATTAGTAAAAAAGGACAGCTTTCGCTGTCCTTTTTTGTGGTGAATCTATAACGAGAGATTTATTCTGCTTCAAATACCTGCCATCTTTCGCAGGTCTGGCAATAACGGAATAATTTATTGCCGCCTTCTGCATCAGTAACATCAAAGTACATCCAGTCATGCTGGTGATCTTTATCAACTTTCTTAACGACCTGATACCGCAGTTCTTTCGCAAGCTCATCAACAGTGATATCTGACAGTGTGCAGTTAAACTGAACCAGACCATAATCTGCCTTGGTAAATTCCATTTCCAGCTTTTCTTTTTCCGCAAACTTGGTCATAGCGTTTTCAGCCCAGAGCTTATCGATGCGGCGGTTGTTTTCTTCTATGGATGCTTTTAAGATTTCCTGGGAACCTTCTTTGGAGGTATCCAGAGTTTCATAAACCGGCTCACCATTTTTTTCTGTCTTGTTAAATTCAACACCGGAATAGGTCTGAAGATCGTCAAAGCTTGCCAGCGGAGCATCCAGTTTTTCAGCAAAAGCGGAAAGACCGCCCAACAGCATTGCAGAAATTAAAATGGGAATAAATACTTTTTTCATATTTATTTCCTCCTTAGAATCATACTGTTTTTTTACTTCTTTTGGAGCTCCTTATTCACATTATATTTTCATTTCCTACAAAATTCAAGAGGCATTTGACGCACGAAAAAATGTGCGTCAAATGCCTCTTGACAAACTATAAAAGTTTTGTATATAACATCATTTATGATAATGATACTGCCTAAAAGGTGGCATAAACTAACTGATTTTCATTCCTAAATTTTCTTCTGCATATTCTTGAACCACTTTACAACTGGTAAAGTTTTCCATCAATAAATATGCATAATAAGAGTTCAAAAGCAGCTTTTTGCTTTTTTCATCATTACCTAATTCGTGCAAACAACAGGCAATATTGAGCAACAACCCACCCAACATTCTGCACTTATTATACTTGACACACCACTGTCTGCCAAGCTCGGCAATCTCGATGGCTTCCTCATATCTACCTTCCATGCCTAGCACTTTGGAGTAATTGTACGCAGTAAGCGGCAGCATCACCTGACCGATTTCGCAGCCGGCAAAATGGCTCTGCACATATCGGATAAGCTGACGATAAATCTCGATTGCCTGTCTGCGATTTCCCTCTTCCGAGTAGGTAATTGCAATCTGGTTAATGATCTTTGCTTCATCTTCTCCGAGCAGGAAGCTGCCCATATTTTCCATACTAATACCTGGACAGGTCAGTTCCAACGCATGAATCAGCATCTTCCTTTGGGTAGGATTGTCATAATCTAACCGTTCTCCATTTTTCTCATATCCTGCCAGCGCACGCACCCGCAGAATAAACTGCCGTAGAAGTGGATTTTCCGCAGACTGGTAAAGTTCTTCCAGTCTGCAAATTTTTTTAAGCGCACTGGAAAAATCGTGCCGTACATTGTCTGCGACAATCTCCTTTTGCAACTCTGCAATTTCGAACTCCTGCGCTCCCATCAAAATCTGGCAGCGATCTTCTGAAATACCAAGGCGCTGCAAAAGTGCCTTCAAAATATAATAGGACGGTTCCTGTTTGCCGCGTTCAATCCGCGATAAGGTTGAGCGGTCACAGATACCATAACAGAGTTCATCCTGTTTGATTTTTTGTTCTTCCCGTTTTCTTTTGATATATTCCCCAATATGATAATTGTACACGAAGCTTCACCTTCCCGTCAGAGCCATTATAACATAACAGTGACGTATTGTCTATATTTGTCGTATAATAGTAAAAAGGTCTGATAATCATATAAATTTGCTCTTTTGGGGAGATCTGCCTTTGCCACAGAACCTGTTGACCCGGACAACCAGCCACCAACCGAACAAACCGGAGAAGGTCAGGACGAAAAGCCCTCCCAGCCGCCGAAAAATGATGGCGAGGACGGCAATCCTGCTCCTTGTGATTTTGTTGATGACCCAGCAGGAGATGTGGTTTAAAACAACTCCCTCTTAAAGGTTTGTTTCCAATATTCTTCTACCACTTTACAACTTTTTTCTTGCTTCATTGCTTTATTTACATAATAAGCCTGTCTTAATAAATTTTTGCTTTTTTCATCATCTTCTAGTTCATGTGCACAACACGCAATATTAAGTAGAAGCCCTCCCAGCATTTGACATTTATTATATTTTACACAATAATTCTGACCGAGTTCAGCAATTTCAACTGCTTCTTCATATCTGCGTTCTTGACCTAATAATCTAGAATAATTGTAGGCTAGTAATGTCAATATAGAAACTATCGACTCAGTATCTATACAGTTATAGTTAATGCAATCAAAAAGTTGTTGGTAAATATGGATAGCATAGCGACGATTTCCTATCTCTGAATAGGTAATCGCATATTGATTCAGTATTTTTATCTCATCAACACTTAAAAGGCAATTAGAAATATGGCTTAAATCTATGTTGGGATGTGTTAATTTTAATGCTTGCATCAGCATTTCTCTTTGGGTAGGATAGTCATAAGCAAATCGTTCCCCATTTTCCTCATATCCTGCCAGCGCGCGCACCCTCAGGACAAACTGCTGCAAAATTGGATTTTCCGCAGACTGGGAAAGTTCTTCCAGTCTGCGGATTTTTTTAAGTACACTGGAAAAATCTTTCCGCACATTGTCCGCAACGATCTCCCTTTGCAACTCAGAAATCTCAAACTCCTGCGGCCCCATCAAAATCTGGCAGCGATCCTCTGAAATACCAAGGCGCTGCAAAAGTGCCTTCAAAATATAATAGGACGGTTCCTGTTTGCCGCGTTCAATCCGCGATAAGGTTGAACGGTCACAGATACCGTAACAAAGCTCATCCTGTTTGATTTCTTTTTCTTCCCGTTTTCTTTTGATATATTCCCCGATATGATAGTTGTACACAAGTCTTCACTTCCCTGTCTTACTGTTAAAACTATTATAACATAATTGCTGTTCTCTGGCTACTGTTGTAGGTAATCGTCGGTTTTGCATTTCTCTTCCAGCTTCTAAAACCTCCTGCCGTTTCATATTCTTTGCTTTGTAACTTTATCACAGACAAAAGAGGAAAAATCGTTTATAATAAACCCATCTTGTTGTTACAGAAAGGAATTTATATGGAACGAGTACGAAAAAAAGCTGTTGTTCTCCAATCCCAGTGCGTTGCCTGCGGCTGCTGCAAAAAAGTCTGTCCCATGCAGGCGATCTCCATTCCCCACGGCCTGTTTGCTGTTGTGGATGAAAACAAATGTGTTGGCTGTGCAAAATGCGCCCGGGAATGTCCTGCTTCGGTCATTCAAATGGAGGTACGCTCATGAAACAGAAAAAACGTTGGTATGATTATCTGTGGATTGTGTCCGCACTTTATCTAATCCTTGGCTTCGTCAATATTCTCTTCGCGTGGCTTGGACTTCTGTGCTTCTGTATTCCACTGTTGATCTCCATTTTCAAAGGTGACAAAACCTACTGCAACCGCTATTGCGGCAGAGGTCAGCTATTCGATGTGCTGGGAAAAAACTGCAAGCTTTCCCGACAGAAAGATATTCCTTCCTTTCTGCGCTCCAAGGCGTTCCGGTATGGATTCCTTGCCTTTTTCTTCATCATGTTTTTCCAGATGCTGTTCAATACCTGGCTGGTATTTTCCGGCGCAAAGGATCTGAGTCAGGTCGTCACCCTGCTCTGGACCATCCGCCTCCCCTGGAACTGGGCATATCACATCACCACCGTTCCACTCTGGGTTTCCCAGTTTGCCTTCGGTTTTTACAGTGTGATGCTCACCTCAACTGTATTGGGGTTGATCACCATGATCCTATATAAACCACGTTCCTGGTGTGTTTATTGCCCAATGGGCACCATGACCCAACTGATCTGTCAGGCAAAGCATCACAAATAACACCTTTCATAAAACCCAACCTACAACAGGAGGGGGACAGACACAATGTCTGTCCCCCTCCTGTTTATCCACACAGTCCTTTCAACCGCTCTATATCCAGAATCCGCACTCCGCCACGAAATGTTTCGACCATCCCTTCTTCGGAAAAATATTTTATCATTCGAGAGACTACTTCCCGCGCCGTTCCCAGATATCCTGCAATCTGCTCCTGCGTCATACGAATCTCCATGCTGCCTTCCCGTCGGATTTGCTCTAGCAGAAACAGTGCCAGTCTCTTATCGATTCCCATAAACAAAATCTGCTGCATCGTCCACATCACATCAGAAAAACGTTTTGCAATCTCCTTGTAGCAGAACGCCTCCAGATAGACATTCTCCTCCATCACCGATTCAAAAGCCTCGCTCTGGATTTGACAGAACTGTGTCTTTTCCTCCGCCTGAATAAAAACCGAAAAGGTGATGCTCTCCAGCACACAGGAAGCTGACAGCATACAAGACTCTCCTTCTCTCAGTCGATACAAGGTGACCTCTCTGCCATCCTCCGAAAGGAGGAATACACGCAAGCCGCCCTTTCTGACAAACAAAACTCCCATACAATCACATTTTCCATGATAGAGTATTTGGCCTTTCTCTACGATATGTTCGCTTGTATTTGTCCGAAGTTTTTTCCTCTGTTCCTCATTCAATTTCTCCCAAAAAGGAAGCTTTTCCATCCAGCAAAATTCCTGCACGATATCATCTCCTTGTATCATGATTATGGAAGAATCTCGGCAAAATAAACGTTACTATTTCCCAGGAAATAATAATCCCCTCACCATACGGTGAGGGGATTCAAAATAAATGTCTGTTTGCTTCCTAATCTGTCTTATACGATCTGGTTGCCTCTATCTTTGAGGACTACGTCGTGAGAACCGCCCTCTACGATGGAAACGGAAGATACCAGAGTGATCTTTGCTTTTTCCTGCAGTTCTGGAATGGTCAGCGCACCACAGTTACACATGGTGGAACGAACCTTGCTCAGAGAGAGGTATACGTTATCTTTGAGCGAACCTGCGTATGGAACGTAGGAGTCAACGCCTTCCTCGAAGGACAGTTTCTTGTCGCCGCCGAGGTCATATCTCTGCCAGTTTCTTGCACGAGCAGAACCTTCGCCCCAGTACTCTTTCATGTAGTTGCCGTTGATGTTAACCTTGTTTGTTGGGCTTTCATCAAAACGAGCAAAGTAACGACCGAGCATGATAAAGTCAGAACCCATAGCCAAAGCCAGAGTCATGTGGTAGTCCTGAACGATACCGCCGTCGGAGCAGATCGGAACGTAGATGCCAGTTTCTTTGAAGTATTCGTCACGAGCTTTTGCTACTTCGATTACTGCAGTAGCCTGTCCGCGTCCGATACCTTTCTGTTCACGGGTGATACAGATAGAACCGCCGCCGATACCAACTTTAACGAAGTCAGCACCTGCTTTTGCCAGGAAGAGGAAGCCTTCACGGTCAACAACGTTACCTGCACCAACCTTAACGGTATCGCCGTATTTTGCACGGATGAAGTCGATGGTGCGTTTCTGCCATTCGGAGAAACCTTCCGAAGAGTCGATACACAGAACGTCTGCGCCAGCTTCTACCAGAGCAGGTACACGTTCTTCATAGTCGCGGGTGTTGATACCAGCACCAACAACATAACGTTTCTGAGCATCCAGCAGCTCATTTGCGTTTTCCTTGTGAGAAGAATAGTCCTTGCGGAATACGAAGTATTTGAGTCTCTGGTTTTCGTCAACTAATGGCAGTGCATTGAGTTTGTGATCCCAGATAATGTCGTTTGCTTCTTTCAGAGAGGTGTCTGCACTTGCCATAATGAGGTTTTCATATGGGGTCATGAACTCGGAAACAGGGGTGTCCAAGCTCATTCTGCTGACACGATAGTCACGGCTGGTAACGATACCAACCAGTTTGCCGGTTGCGGTTCCATCGTCAGTAACTGCAACGGTGGAGTGACCGGTCTTTTCTTTGAGTTCGAGGATATCTTTCAGTGTTTTGTCCGGGCTGATGTTGGAATCACTTGTAACAAAGCCTGCTTTGTAGCTCTTTACTCTTGCTACCATTGCAGCTTCGTCCTGGACGCTCTGGGAACCATAAATAAAGGAAATTCCGCCCTCTTTTGCAAGAGCGATTGCCATTTTGTCATCCGATACCGACTGCATGATTGCAGATACCAGCGGGATGTTCATGGTCAGAGGACATTCTTCCTGACCCTTTTTGTACTTAACCAGTGGGGTCTTCAGGCTTACATTTGCTGGAATGCACTCCGAAGAAGAATAGCCTGGAACTAACAGGTACTCACCAAAGGTATGGGATGGTTCATTAAAATAAAACGCCATAATCTCAACTCTCCTCGATCCATAATTTTCTGAAAAAACAATGTGTACACAAGGCTTATATTTCTAATTATGATACTATAAGGTATTCACAATTTCAACCACTATCGATACAAAACAGCACTGTGAATAAATTTGAGCAAAATTCCTGCCGTCAGTTCCATGAAAATGCTGCAAAATCTGACATTTTTCGGAATTTGTTTTTGGCTTTCTGCGTCTACTTTTTGCTCATTGCATTCAGGACATCTTACTCCTGTTTTGCACACGCGTCTACAAATGCCAGGAAAAGTTCTTCCGAAACGCTGTCGGAAATTCCCAGGATTTCCGGATGCCACTGCACACCGATTACAAAGTCTTTTTCCGGATGGTATACCGCTTCGATGATGCCGTCATCTGCTGCCGCCATGCTACGCAGCGGTTCTGCCAGTTTATTGATTGCCTGATGATGCAGGCTGTTTACTCCGATTTGCAGCAAACCCTTGCTGAACTGATGCAGCGGTGTATCCCGAATAACATTCACTTTGTGCGCCGGATGCACTGCATCCTTTTCCTCCTGGCTGTGATTGATCTGCACCGAAGACTTGTGCTGTTTGCCGATATCCTGGTACAAACTTCCGCCCAGCGCCACATTCATGATTTGAAATCCTCTGCACACTGCAAGCACCGGTTTGTTCATCCGGATTGCTTCCTGCATCAGCGGAATTTCCAGCGCATCCCTTTCTTCTGCAATCTCTCCACAGCAGTCCATCACATCCTCCCCATACAGGCCAGGATGCAGGTCAGGTCCACCGGTGAACAGGACACCGTCCACCCTTTCCAGAATGCTGTGCATATCCGAAACCTGAAAAGAGCCCTCCTGATTGCACAAGGTAATTGGAATGCCGCCGCATTCACTGATCATCTGAATGAATTTAGGAAAAATATAGCAATATGGGCTCTCTTCCCTTTGATCTTTTCCTGTTTTTGGGGTGATCGCAATGATCGGTCGTTTCATCTGTAATTCCTCCGTATAATAACTCAGGTTATTCTTCCAGAATAAATTCTTCTTTTGGAAGGTGTTCTATTAGATATAAAAAGATTGCTGCCACAAATTCTCTCCAGAAAGCAGAAGCAAACACCAGCTCTCCCAATGTTCCTCCGCCCTGTAAATAGCGCTCGATTCGCTCCCGAATTAACAGCACCAGGAAAATTTTGTCGATCTTTTTGAGTTCTTCTCCAACCTTTCTCAGGTCAGAAAAATCCTGCGGGAACGGTCTTTTTCGATATTCTGCTACACGTTCCTGCAAAAGTTCCAGAAAATGTCCAAACTCATAAACTTCTTCCGGATTCATCCGGCATGCTTCGCCCAGATACTCCGCCGCCATCATCAACTGGCGGGACAGGGTGAAAGAATGCTGTGCTCTTGTGTGCAAAGAGCGTCTGCGAAATTCCCTCAGCATGCGCCGCATCAAAACGGTGTGGATACCGGAAAAGATTTTAGGCTCCCTTTTTCTTGCCCTCTCAAACAGCTTTTCTGCTTCGCTGCGCAAAGCGGAGGTATAGAAAAATGCACTGTCCTTTTCAAAAGCATACAGCTGTCCATCTAAGCTTCCAAACGCTTTGAGGGTATCCAGATATCCCAGACGGATATTTTTCTTTGCAAGTGACCCATCAAATTTTAAAAAGGAACCCAGCGGCCACAAGCTGCGGATTAACGTCACCCGCTGATTTCCCTTTTTTATTTTCCGGCTGACACCCACCGACTCCAAATCCACTGCGATGATCTCATCCGCACCCATCTCGATTGCCAGATTCACCGGCATATTGTCGTGGTATCCTCCATCAATGTATCGCTGTCCATTGATTTCCTTTGTCTGAAAGGCAGGGAAGCAGGCTGCGGATGCCAGCAGATACTCTCCCAACATTCCTTTTGGAATATCTTTCTTTTTTAGCTCCAACGGCTTCAGGGATGGATATTCCACCATCACCAGCGCAAAATCAATCTCCGAGTTCCAGAATTTTTCTTCGTCCAGCAGCGAATAGACAAACTTTTCCAGATATGAGATATCTGCTCCGCCTTTTTCCAACGCTTCTCTTGCAAAGATTCGATTTAACTGATGGTCATTGAGGTCCCCTTTTTCTGCCAGCATATCCCCGACAATATCTTCCGAGGTAATATTCTCCCATACCTGACATGCCTTTTCATAATCCTGCTGCACCATCAGTGTTCCGTTGAGCGCTCCAACTGATGTTCCGGTCACAAGCTGATAATCAACGCCCATCTCCCGCAGCGCTTTCCATACGCCAAGCTGATACGCTCCGCGGGAACCTCCTCCTGCCAACACAATTGCTGTTTTACTCATCTGCCTCACTTCCTTTTCTTGTTGAGATTATATCCTGTCAGGGTAGTGACAGGGAATTTTTATTCATAAAATTCTGTTTTAAAAAAGCTTTTATCTGATACGGGGATTTTGTTTGTAGCCCATCGTCCTTTTCTTTTCTATCAACAGATTATTTTTTATTATCTATCTTCTCATTAATACCATAAACCGCCCTGTTTTACAAGAAGTATTTTGGTTTTAACCTTTCCTTTATATGTTATACACAAAAAACCCCATTTTTTTATGGAAGCAAGCCGCCTTGTAATCAAAAATAAAATATGATATATTTAACACAGTAAATCGTTGTTTCGTGCTTTAGTCGTCGGGTCTGCATGAAACAACCATTTTTTTATTGTATTTTTATGTGTTTTCAGGAGGGTTTTATGAGACAACGTATGGTTTCTGTTACAGACCCCACCAGCAATCCGTTTTCTGTCATTATTACGCTGGCGTGGCCAATCTTTTTGGAACAGGTTCTGGTATCCCTGGTACAGTCGATCGATACTGCCATGGTTGGTTCCCTTGGCGCGAACGCTACTGCATCGGTCGCCATCAGCCAAAACCCCATCAACCTGATCAACTCGGTTATTCTGGCTCTGGGCGTTGGTTTTACCACCATGATTGCCCGGGCAGTCGGTGCAGGGCAGTACGATTACAGCAAACTGTTGATTCGTCAATCCATCGTGGTTGTTATTGCTCTGGGAATTCCACTTTCTGCCTTATGTTTTGCGCTTTCCCGACAAATTCCGATCT
>OGYP01001202.1_pt1 | contig 12820 bp, 10 predicted proteins | sample 1576571 | NCBI WGS metagenome assembly OGYP01 (sample SAMEA3541559, study PRJEB24748) | human gut metagenome | biome: human gut; feature: human-associated habitat; material: faeces | place: China | collected 2012
ATATAACAAAGTTGACAACATGATTTATATAAGATAGAATAAAACTCAGAAAATTTTATGGTGATACATATATAAAGGCGTGAAAAAATGGCAAAACAAACTAGAAAAGTAAACACAATAAAAAATGGCACCATTGAATTGGTTTTGTTACTATTATTGCAAACGAACAAAAAATATGGATATCAACTGGCACAGGAAATGTCCGAATTAAGCAATGGTAAATATGAATTAAAAGAAGCGACTATGTATCCAACTCTTTATCGTTTAAATCAAAATGGCTATTTGGATTTTGAACAAGTTAAAGTTGGTGTTCGTCGGACACGTGTTTACTATTCTATCACGGAAAGTGGCAGATTAAGATTAAAAAATCTATTACAAGAATATGATACCATTACTTCAGCAATTGATACCATCATTTCTTGTGTCTCGCAAGTGGATAATAAAAACGGGGAGGATTAACATGCAACGAAATATCACAAAAAAATACCTAAGACAAATTCGAAGACTCTATAAGGGAAAACACAAAATAAAAAAACAATTTCTAGATGAGTTAGAACAAGACTTATTACATTATCAAAAAACTCATCCAAATGCAGATTACAATGATTTGCTGACGCAATTTGGAGAACCATCAGAAATTCAAAACATGGTCTCCTATCACTCACTCACAAAACTCCATCCAAGAAATATGATTTTATATTGGTGCAGTTTTTCTGTCTTTTTTATAATACTCATTATTCTTATATGGCTTACAATTCAGCATGTATGTGCTATGCGTGAATACGCTGATGGATATTATGTGGAATACTTTGAAGAAGACAATAAAAATATACAAAACATAAATCCTATAAATGGAAACCCAGACCCAACACCAGTGCAAGAAATCACTTTTGATTAGGAGGTTAAAATCCATGCTCAAAAAACATCAAATCAAAAAAATCATAAAGCAAATGGTTCCTTCCTCTGTTTATTCAAATCCTCAACGGAAAATGCTGAGAGAAACTGCAAAAACAGAGTTGTATGATTATATAACTAAATATCCAGATGCAACCTATGCAAATTTACAACAACAATTTTGTGACAACGAAATAATTAATTCCAAGCAAATGCAAACAAGCAAAAAAATCATGAAATTAATGATAGGTATCGGCGGACTATTATTTATTGCCTGCCTTATTGCTTATTTTATTGCAGACAATTTGGAGCCGCCGACCTATGTTTTTTAATTTCTTTATAATCCCCTACTTAAACATCACCGGCTCCTCATTTCCTCCGCGATAATCAAAGACACCTTCATTCTTTTCTTCTAACGCCTTAATCATATGATAGGTATACTCATTATATGGCGTCGGGATACCAAGTTCCTTTCCCATACGAATCAGTGCTCCGGAAAACATCTCGATTTCCGTCTGCCTTCCGGCATCTAAATCCTGCAAAGTAGAATATCTTGCACTTGGCGGCACGGCACTTCTTTGTGTCGAAGTATTTTCCACCTTTGACATATCGATTCCCTTTGCCAGCGCAATTGCCTCAAGTTCTTCCTTAAGTTTATCACTGATTTTTTTCATGTGAACACTATCCCGGTAGCAGCCGACCCCGGCACCCAAAATTGCCTGTGGCAGGTTGTTGCACACATTTAACCGGTATTTGCTCCACACCTCTTCACGAATATATTTTGTCGCACGAAAATGGATTTCTGTTCTTCCAAACAATTCTTTTACCGCCTGCACCCGCTCACTGTCATAGGGTGTCTTCAATTCTCCAAAAATAATTCCTATCGTTGTTTCCGGATTGAAATAAAAGCCCGTTTTCTCTTTATGAGAAGCAATCTTAATGACAGAATATAATACGTGTGGCTCTCCCACTTCCTTTGCAATAATTTCCTCACTATCAACGCCATTCATCAGACTCATAACAATTGTATTTTCCCCCACAGCCTCTTTGATACTTGGCAGAGCCTTTAAAAGTGCATTGTATTTGAGAGCAACCACTAATAAATCTGCTTTCTTTGCTTCCTTTTCTTTCTCCTTTTCAGCCTGGATGCCGGCGTATGAAATGGCCTGTTCGTCAAGAATTCTGTATACAAGTTCCTCTTTCTTAAGGGAACTTACTTTTTTAATACCTAACTCTTCCGCTATACTTTGCAACTCAGGAAGGAGTTTTTCATTTAGTTCTAGAATGTTATATTTTTGCATAATGCGAAGTGAATAATAAAAACGACGTACTTACACGACCGGACACGGCACGCGTACAACGCAATCATTGTATCTTTTATAATTTGATAATTAATAATTTCATGTGAAAACCGGATTGTTGAGCTAATTTGAATCATTAGTAACACATCTGCGGAGTAAATCTTTGCAAATGTAATAATATTTTCAGTTACTCTCGCTTTTTGTCGGAAAAAAATTCACAACTAACACACTTTTAGTTGTTTTGTCCAGGCAAAAACGATTATCGGAACGTTCTCCTACAATCCAGATAACAGCGCCTCCGCTGCATAAAAGCCACGTCCGTTCCTTATCTAAACGGCTGAATTTATGATCCGAGAAATAATCGCTTAATTTCTTCCGCCCTTTCATGCCAAAAGGAATAAACCAATCTCCTTCTTTCCATGTACGCAGGGTAAGCGGAAAAGTCAGTTTGTCGTAATCGAAATAAGCGATATTTTTATCTTTCCGGATATGGAAATCTTCCTTAATAACAATCTTCTCGAAAGAAAGTTTGACAGGACCGGACCAAACTTTCTCGCCACCGGTCAGTGTATATTCACGGACCTCTTCTTTTACAAGGGGAGATAACAATAAATAGTCCCGATCTTTTATCAACCGGTGCGTAGAAGAGAAAAAGGTTTTGCCCGATTCTTTCGTCAGGGACAAATAAACATCCTCCGCCACCGGACGAGTAAAGCCATAGGTTTTGAGTAACTCGTATAAAATAGCATCGGGCGACGGGTAACGCATCAAGGCGGCAATCGAAAGGCGGTCCCCTTGCTCGACCACAGCATTCCTCGCCTCTTCCACCACATGCAGATAAACGGCTTCGGCTGCCGACAGATGTTCGGACGTACGGGCGATCGCATCCTTCACGGAAGGATTGATTTCCTTCAGAAGCGGAAGGACACGCAGGCGGATAAAATTGCGCGTATAAGCATCGGAAAGGTTGGTGCTGTCGGTCACATACGTCAAACCGCGTCCGGCAAGCCACTCCAAGATATCCTCACGGCTCACGGCAAGCAAAGGGCGCACCACGAAACCGTTCCTCGGACGAATCCCGCTCATTCCCCTGATGCCGGTCCCACGTACCAGATTCATCAAAAGCGTTTCCACACTGTCGTCACGATGATGAGCCACAGCGACAGCCTGCGCCCCGGTTGCAGCCCGTTGCTCTTCGAACCAGCCATAGCGCAACTCGCGGGCAGCCATTTCAATGGAGAGATGCCGGTCGGCTGCATATTTCCGGGTATCGAAGTCCGTCATCAGGAAAGGGACATCCAGTTTTCGGGCATACTCCCTTACAAACTGTTCGTCACGCAGGGATTCGTCTCCCCGCAAATGAAAATTACAATGCGCCGCAATACAGGAATAGCCCGACTCCACCAAAATGGTGAGTAGGGCTATTGAATCTGCTCCGCCACTTACACCGACCAGAACCGGACGGTTTTCCGTAAGCAACCGATATTTCTCTATATATGCACGGACAACGTCGCGCATCCGATTATTCTTCTATGCCTGCCAATTCAGGGTCGATCATGATACGACCACAGTATTCGCAAACGATCACTTTCTTACGCAACTTGATATCCAACTGTTTCTGGGGCGGAATCTTGTTGAAACAACCACCGCAGGCACCACGCTGTACATATACGACAGCCAAGCCGTTACGTGCCCCCTTGCGGATACGTTTGAAAGCAGTCAAGAGGCGCGGTTCGATATTCGCTTCCAGTTTCTTTGCTTTTTCGCGCAGTTTCTCTTCGTCCTGCTTGGTTTCGGAAATGATCTGTTCCAGTTCGCCCTGCTTTTGAACCAAATCAGCCTTACGGCCTTCCAGTCTTTCGGACAGTTCGGCGATCTCTTCCTTCTTACGGTTGATCGCTTCACCGAATTCACGAATCTTCTTTTCAGAGAACTCGATTTCAAGTCCCTGGAATTCTATTTCTTTTGACAAGTTGTCGAACTCACGGTTGTTACGCACGTTATCCAACTGCGCTTTATATTTTTCAATCAGACCGGTTGACTCCGTAATCTTATGTTTCTGTTCTACAACAGCATTCTCAAAATCTTTAATTTCTGACTGATAGTTCTGAAGACGTGTTTCCAGACCAGCGATCTCATCTTCCAAGTCCTGTACTTCCAAGGGAAGTTCACCGCGAAGTGTCTTGATCTTATCAATTTCAGTCATCATCGTCTGAAGCTGATACAGCGTAGAAAGCTTTTCTTCAACTGTAATCTCTTTTTCAGCTGATTGTTTATCTGTAGCCATTCTATAAATATTTTACCGGGTTTGAATTAACATTCGAAAAATGTACCGCAAAGGTAGGGAATTTTTTCGATATTATGTTATAAAAGATATCTTTTGTACAGACTTCACTTTCATAATGACCAATAACCGCCAGCAGAATCCGGTCTTCCACATCGTAAAAGTCATTATATTTAGCCTCCCCCGTAATGAAAACGTCCGCGCCGTAACTGATTGCGTCTTTGATCAGGAAAGCGCCGCTCCCCCCGCATAAAGCGACTTCGCGTATCGGCTTGCCGGTCAGGGCGGAATGCTTCACGCACCCCACTTGGAACAGTTCCTTGATCCGTTGCAGGAAGCCCAATTCACTCTCTTCTTCGGGCAACTCTCCCACTACCCCCGAACCGACCTGGTTCCAGGCATTATCCAAAGGATAGAAATCGAATACCGGTTCTTCATAAGGATGGACGGAAAGCAACGCACGCGTCACCGTCGACTTACGGAAAGCGGGCAATATCGTTTCGATACGGATTTCCGGCTCCACATGCAACTCGCCTATTTCGCCACAGAACGGGTTCGTCCCTTCGCCGGCACGGAAAGTCCCGCTCCCCGGCAGGCTGAAGCTACAGGAATCATAGTCGCCTATCGCTCCGGCTCCCGCATTGAACAAGGTCGTCCTCACCAAATCGGCATAGGCCTCCGGCACGAAAGTGACCAGCTTCAGCAAAGCACCTTTCTGGGGACTCAGGACACGGACATTTTCCAGCCCGATCAGTTCCGCCAGACGGAAGTTCACGCCTCCCGCCGCATTATCGAGATTGGTATGGGCGGCATAGATCACCAAGTCATACTTGCAGGCCTTCATCATGCACCGCTCGATATAGGTCGAACCGGTCAGGGATTTGAAGGCTTTAAAGGCCAAAGGATGATGAGAGACAATCAGATTACACCCCATCTCTATCGCCTCGTCCACCACCTCTTCGGTGACGTCGAGGCAAAGAAGTGCACCGGTAGCCGGCTGATTCACATCGCCTACCTGCACACCTGCATTGTCAAAGCTCTCCTGCAATGGCAACGGAGCGTATTGTTCGATTTCTTTCAGTATATCCTTAACCCTTAACATAATCAATAATTTATAAATAAATCAATTTGCCAATAGGCCAGTGAACCATTCACCAGCATACCGGCAAATCGACCTATCGGTATATTACTCCTTAATATCTACTTTCAGGCATAATTCTTCCAACTGCGAATCATCCAGTTGTCCGGGCGCATCCAGCATGACATCGCGACCGGAGTTGTTTTTCGGGAACGCGATACAGTCACGGATAGAATCGAGGCCGGCAAACAGAGAGACCCAACGGTCCAGACCGTAAGCCAGACCACCGTGAGGAGGCGCACCATATTTGAAGGCATTCATCAGGAAGCCGAAACGCTCCTGTGCCTTTTCTTCGGTGAAGCCCAGCAACTGGAACATCTTATCCTGCAACTTGCTGTCGTGGATACGGATGGAACCGCCACCCACTTCGACACCATTGATCACCATGTCGTATGCATTCGCACGGACGGCTCCCGTATCGCTGTCCAGCAAAGGAATATCTTCGGGTTTGGGAGAAGTAAACGGATGGTGCATTGCATAGAAGCGCTGGTCTTCTTCGCTCCACTCGAACAGCGGGAAGTCGATCACCCACAGGCAGGCGAACTTGTTCTTGTCACGCAAGCCCAACTGACCGGCCACTTCCAGACGCAATTCGCAAAGTTGCTTGCGCGTCTTCATCGCATCGTCGCCGGAAAGGATCAGAATCAGGTCGCCCGGTTTTGCACCGAAGGCCTCTTTCATCTGCTGCAATACTTCCTGGGTATAGAATTTATCCACGCTCGACTTCACATTGCCGTCTGCCTCCACACGGGCATATACCATGCCCTTTGCACCGATCTGCGGACGTTTCACAAACTCGGTCAGCGCATCCAGCTGCTTGCGCGTATAAGAAGCCGCCCCTTCCGCACAGATACCGCCGACATAAGCAGCATTATCGAATACGGAGAAGCCGTGTCCCTTCATGATGTCCATCAGTTCGACGAACTTCATATCGAAACGCAGGTCCGGCTTGTCGCTTCCATAATATTTCATGGCATCGTACCAACTGATACGCGGGAAAGCTTCTTTTATATCGATGCCCCGGATCACCTTGAACAGATGCTTGGCCATTCCTTCGAAAATGTTCAGCACGTCTTCCTGTTCCACAAAGCTCATTTCGCAGTCGATCTGTGTAAATTCGGGCTGGCGGTCCGCACGCAGGTCTTCGTCACGGAAACATTTCACGATCTGGAAATAACGGTCGAAACCGGAAACCATCAACAACTGCTTCAACGTCTGCGGAGACTGAGGCAAAGCGTAGAACTGTCCGGGATTCATACGGGAAGGCACGACAAAGTCACGCGCCCCTTCAGGCGTCGAGTTTACCAGCACCGGAGTTTCGACTTCCAGGAATCCTTGCTTATCCAGATAGTTACGCACCTCGAAAGCCATACGATGACGCAGTTCCAGGTTCTTGCGGACGGCGTTGCGGCGCAAATCCAGATAACGGTATTTCATACGCAGGTCGTCCCCCCCGTCCGTATCGTCTTCAATCGTGAAAGGAGGAGTCACGGCAGCATTCAGGACATTCAGTTCCGAAACGATGATTTCGATCTCACCGGTAGGGATATTCGGATTTTTGCTGGAACGTTCGCGAACGGTTCCCGTCACCTGGATAACATATTCGCGTCCCAGCTTATTTGCTTTCTCACAAAGAGCGGCATCCACTTCCTGGTTAAACACCAATTGCGTAATACCGTAACGGTCGCGGATATCCACGAACGTCATGCCACCCATCTTACGGGTTTTCTGTACCCAGCCGGCCAGCGTAATCACCAAGCCTTCATCGGCGAGGCGCAGGTCGCCACATGTTCTTGTTCTATACATTATATAATATGGATTAAACTGTTTTTCTTTTTTACGTGTGCAAAGATAATAATTTATAGGTCTCAAGAATATTTGAAATGGCATTTAAACGTTGAAAAGTCGTTTCTAATTTTCTTGAAGCCATTTTTCAATGGTGAAACCCATCTCCATTTTTCTTGAAACGGTTTTTCACCATTAAAAAGGCACTTCAAGAAATATTGAAACGGAGATTCAATAGTGAAAAACGGCTTCAAGAAAATTTGAAACCGTTTTTCAACGTTTAAATGCCATTTCAAATAAAATTGAGAGGGGAAATCAATGCTTGTTTTCCAGCGTGAAGCGCAATGTCCCGGCATTCACCAGTTCGTCTTGCGAAATCGTATACCCTTTCAGCTTCTTTCCGCCGGCTGTCACCTCTTTGATATAAATATCTTCCGGGGTTTTGCGGGCGGACTCGATCACCAATTCGCCTTTCGGATAGAACTTCTCGTCCAGCCGGATCGTCACCTTGTTGAAGGTCGGAGAAGTCACAACATAATCCAGGTCACCGGGACAGGCCGGATAGAATCCCATCATCGAGAAGATCGCCCAGGTAGACATCGTACCCGTATCGTCGTTACCCGGAAGTCCGTTCGGAGCATTATGATAATATTTGCCCAACAGTTCGCGGACCAGCTTCTGCGTACGCCAGGCTTCTCCCTTGAAATAGCTGAAGAGGTACGGATAGGCGATATCCGGCTCGTTTGCCATATCGTAGTACCCTTTGTCGAAGACCATCTGCAACTTATCGACAAACCTCTTCTGACCGCCCATCAGTTTGGCAAGGCCTTTGATGTCATGGGGGACATAGAACGTGTAGTTCCAGGCGTTTCCTTCATGGAAACCGGGGCTCGGCTCGAAGTTCTCCCCCTGTTTCGGATCGAAAGGGGAATAGAACGTGCCGTCGGGCAGGATGGGACGAAGCGTACCGAACTCCTTGCAATAGTAATGCTTATACCCCATAGCCCGCTCACGGAACAACTTGGCGTCTTCCTTCTTTCCCAACGCATCTGCCAACAACGAGAGATTCCAGTCGGCGATATAATATTCCAAGGCATGCGAAACCGAATTATCATACTGTTCGCGCAAGGGGACGTAGCCTTTGCTCATATAGTCGTTATTGTCCGGGCGGAGCAGGTTGAACTCTCCGGGAGTAGTAGCACCCTTGCGCATCCCTTCGTAGGCAGTCTCGATATCGTAATCGCGCAAACCGCGCATATAAGCATCCACGATATAAGGGATAGACGGATCACCTTCCATCGTCAGCGTCTCGCGTCCGTACAGTTCCCACTTCGGGAGCCATCCGCTTTCCTTGTACATGTCGATCATGGTGCGGATGATGTCGAGCTGTTTTTCGGGATAGAGCAATGTCATCAATGTGCTGACATTGCGGTAGGTGTCCCAGAGCGAAAAGACCGTATAGCGGTTTCCGGTAGTATGGCCGACTTTCAGGCTTTCCATCATCGGATATTCGCCATTCACGTCCTGGATGATGTTCGGATGGATCAGCAGGTGGTATATGGCGGTATAGAAAATCGTCTTATCGTCGTTCGTCCCGCCTTCCACCATCACACGCGACAGATCGTCGTTCCACATCTTGCCGGCTGCCGCACGCACTTTGTCGAAATTGAAATCCGGCTGTTCGGTGTTCATATTCAGGCGGGCATTTTCGATGCTGACAAACGAGACACCCATCTTTACTTCGATCACTTCGTCTTCTTCGGTATCATACTTGAACCAGACGCCGATGTCGTCACCGCTCATCTCACGGTCATACTTCGTGTACAATTTATATTTGCCGGAATAGGCATCCCATTCGGCTTCCACTCCCTTCATCTCGCGTTGTTTCTTCCAGTAGCCGGCCTGCTTGGGGGCTTTGCTGAGCTTCATCACGAAATAGATCGGGAAAACAGCCTGCGGGTTATAGCAGAACGTACCGAGCAGCTTGCTTCCCTCTATCTCCGTATCGCTCACCATACGAACGGTCGCACCGGTTTCATTCGTCAGCCCCTCACCCAAATTCAAGAGGATATTCCCCTGCCCTTTCGGGAAAGTAAAACGTGTCAGGCCGGTACGCATGGAGGCGGTAGCTTCCGTCTTGATGTCATATTTCGTCAGGATATTACTGTAATAGCCGGGATGGGCCACCTCGTTCTTGTATTCGCTGCCGTATGCGTGATAATCCACATTCAGCTCCCCGGAGGTAGGCATCAACAACAGGCTTCCCATCTCCGGACAACCGACACCGCTCAGATTGACGTGCGCATAACCGGTGAAGAAATTATTATCCGCCGAATAAGGCGTGGACCACCACTGGCTGTCCTTATCAAACTTATTACTTTTCGACCCCATCACATTGAAGGGGGTAACACTCATCATTCCCTGGGGGCAAATCGCACCGGGATTGGTCGTCCCGTAGTTGCTTGTCCCGATAAACGGATTCACATAATCTACCGGCTGTTGCGCGGAAACCAGCAAAGAACAGCAACCCAATAAAAAAGAAAACAACACCATCTTCATAACACCAACTCTTATTTTTTAATTCTTAATTCTTAATTTTTAATTCACCAAACAACGATCTCATCCGCAAAAATAAAACCGGGATTTGCCCTCGGCGCTTTCAAACGGATATAACGGGTTTTCCAGTTACCGTCGAACGTATATTCTTGGAACAGGAGGTCCGGATCATCAGCCGGAACCGTTGTCGGAACAATCCCGCGGGAAATAAAGTTTTCACCATCTTCCGAAGTCAACAACTCCACTTGTCCGGGCTGGAACACACCCGGACCGATCAATTGCATGAAACGAATGGACACTTTATGGATATCCGTTTCCTCTTCCATATCGATCACACAGTCCAGGTCATCCAAATAACCTTGCCAACGTCCGTCCAGATAAGTCAGGCCGCCCCGATAGCCGTCCAACAAGGCGTTTGTTCCTCCGGCCATATAGCCTTCGTAGAGCTTACTATTATAATGTATAGGCTTATTGATGGCCCGATGATAATCCACTTTCTTTTCCGTCGGTGTCCCCTGAAGCACACCGTCCCGGAAAATAGCGGCTTTGATATGGGCGGAATCTTGCACGGTTATCGGCCCGGCATAAAGGGCGGAAGATGCCACCGGAACGGAACCGTCCGTCGTGTAGCGGATTTCCGCCGGATATTTCTCGGCATCCAGTATGACTTCTATCTCTCTGCCTGCCGTATCGACCTGCATGGTCACTTCCAATTCGTCCGAAAGGGTAAAAGTACGGATCCCCATTCCCTGCAATTTGGAAATATGCGCATTCATGCGAGGTTTGAAATCCTCCCATGTCCGTAATTCCTGCGACGTCCATCCGATCTCGGCCACGGCAAGGGCACGCGGGAACATCATATATTCCAGATGTTCGGGTGTCTGGATATATTCGGTCCAGGTATTGGCCTGCACCCCCAAAATATGCCGGCATTCCTCTACCGTCAACGAATCCGCCGGGACGGGATCATAGCTATATACTTTCTTTATCGGCGTATAGCCGCCGATGGCATACGGCTGTGTCTTCGGATCGGCCTGATAGAAATCCAAATACATGTAGTTGCCGGGCGTCATCACAACATCATGTCCCATCCGTGCCGATTTGATTCCACCGTCTTCTCCCCGCCATGACATGACGGTTGCTTCGGGAGCCAGACCGCCTTCCAGGATCTCATCCCAGCCGATCAGCTTGCGATCTTTCGAATTCAGAAACTCCTCAGCCCTGTGAATCATGTAACTCTGAAGCTCGTCCACGTTCTTCATTCCTTTTTCCTTCATCAAAGCCTGGCATTTCGGACATTTCTTCCAGGCGGACTTCCCGGCTTCATCGCCACCGACATGGATATATTCGGACGGGAAAAGATCGATCACCTCCGCCAATACGTCTTCCATGAATGTAAACGACAGCTCGTTACCGATACAAAAATCGCCGTTCTGGTAAGGCTTTCCCGAACAGCTCAGTTCGGGATAGGCCATCAGGACCTCTTCCGAATGCCCCGGAAATTCGATCTCCGGTATTATGTTTATATGTTTGGAAGCCGCATGTTTCACGATCTCCCGGATGTCCTCCTTCGTATAGTAACCGCCGTAAGCGCCCGGCGTCCCTTCCGGCAGATACTTACGGTCGCGGCCGTCCCACCACTTCCGCCAATCAGATTCGGTGCGGAAGGCCGTTTCAGAAGTCAGTTTCGGATATTTGTCTATCTCGATACGCCATCCTCCGGCATCCGTCAGGTGCATATGCAAGGTGTTCAACTTGTAAAAAGACATCACATCCAGCAATTTCATCACTTCCTCTTTGGAGAAGAAATGACGGGATACATCCAGATGCAATCCCCGATACCCAAAACGAGGATTATCCCGGATCGAAACACATGGGACCTCTCCTCCAGCATAGAGTTGGCGTAACGTCTGCATCCCATAGAACAGACCGTCCGGCGAACCGGCACGCAGGTCGATTCCTCCCGGCGTCACATCCAACTGATAACCTTCCGGGTTACCGGACCAGGCTTCATCGATCACTGTTTTGATATTCCGGGAAGATTGCCCGCCAAATAACGCGAGACTATCGACCGTGAAAGTTCCTCCGGTCATTGTCATCTGTTCCGGTTTGGGAATAAGATTGACCTGCCGGACTTCCTCCGGAGAGCAGGCAATCAATAGCAACGAGCAAGCGGCAGCCAGCCCGGTTACACAATTGCGAGACTGTTTTGGCAGTAACATAAATATTTAGTTTAGTGTGTTTAATTCTTGGAGGGTAAATATACGAAGAAAAAACGGACAAGCTCCTATTTCAAACAAAAAGCGATGCTTTAGCTCCCCTAACCCATAGCGTTACACCGTCTAAAACTATGCTTGACGGGGCACAAAAAAAAGAGGATATGCCTGTTCTGACATATCCTCCTATGTAAAGAAAGCCGCACCGTAGATATGAACAAACTCCGTATGACAGGATTTGAGTGCTTTGCCATCTTTGTAATCCGCCGTGCTAAGCATGCCCCGAAGGGTGCGGCCCGCCATTGACGACAAGAGCTGTGTCTCGGAATTAAAATAAACTGATGAGTTTCCCAATCGAACATGTGCGGCTAACTCATTTTTCTTATCACAAAGATATGCAATAGGAATGAAACCACCAAACTTTTGACATAAAAAAAAGAGCTCCTGAATGGAGCTCTTTTTCCAATTGCTCTATAATGTCAATTACTTCACTTTAGCAACGATTGCTTTGAAAGCTTCCGGATGGTTCATAGCCAAGTCGGCAAGAACTTTACGGTTGATTTCGATACCTGCTGCATGCAAAGCTCCCATCAGATGCTCTCCATGACGGCTGTGGCAATATCCTCCACCGAGAAAAAGCCTGCGC
>OGYP01001204.1_pt1 | contig 12818 bp, 6 predicted proteins | sample 1576571 | NCBI WGS metagenome assembly OGYP01 (sample SAMEA3541559, study PRJEB24748) | human gut metagenome | biome: human gut; feature: human-associated habitat; material: faeces | place: China | collected 2012
CTGGTGCTATGATACCCTGCAGTTCAGGGATTATTCCGACTACGTGGCTCCGGTCTTTGACGAGGCCCACAAGCAGCAGCACAGGGAAGAATGCTTCCCCATGGATCTCAAGGAAGCCTTTGAAGTCGGCCACCATATGGCTCTCGGCGAACTCAGGGAATTTGACGAGCACGCGCGGGAACATCACCATCACGACCACGACCATGAGCACCATCATGACCATGATCATGAGCACGCGCACGGGCACGATCACCACTAGCCCGCGGCGGTCTGCCGGCCGGCTGTTTTCATAAAAAAAGAGGCACCCGTCCCGGACGGGTGCCTCTTCTATACTGGTGAAGCGGGCTGCCTAGTCGTGCAGCTGATAGGGCACGGGCGTGCCGGGCTCGAGCTCGAGAGCCTTTCTGTAGGCGGCGAGGCCCTGCTCAAGGAAGTCGCGGGAGCCGCAGAAACCGCCCCTGTCGATGATGCAGCGGTTGAGGGCGTACATGCCGGCTACGACGTCGGCCCAGTCGACCCAGCCCATGTGGCCCACGCGGACGATGCGGCCCTTGAGCTGATCCTGGCCGCCGGCCATATAGACGCCGTACCTGTCGGCGCAGTCCTTGACGATCTTCGTGCCGTCAAGACCGTCGGGGAGCAGGATGGAGGTGACGCCCCAGGCGAAGTTGTCCTTTGCCAGAAGTTCGAGGCCGAGCGCTTTGGCGCTGTGGCGGCAGAGCATGGTCAGGGCCCACTGCTTGCGGTAGATGGCGTCGAGGCCGTTCTCGAAGATCATGGAGAGGCTTTCCTCGAGGCCGCAGATGAGGTTCACGGGCGTGGTGAAGTGGGTTTCGCCCTTGGCGAGCTTCTTGCGCTCAGCGGGAAGGTCGAAATAGAAGCAGCCGGGCTCGATGTCCTCGCAGCGCTTCCAGGCGCGCTCCGAGAGGGCGATGAAGGCCAGTCCGGGGGGAACCATGAGGCCTTTCTGGGAGCCGGTGAGCAGGCAGTCGATGCCCCACTTGTCCATGGGGCAGGGGGAGAGGCCCACGCCGGAGATGCCATCCACAATGAGAAGCACATCCGTGGCACGGGTTACGGCGGCGACGCTTTCGATGGGATGCAGGACACCGGTGGAGGTTTCGGACATCTGGATGAGGACGCCTTTGGCCTCAGGGGTCTTCCGGATGGTCTCCTCGATTTCCCTGGCGCTGACGGCTTCGCCCCAGTTCTTCACGATTTCCACGACCTTCAGGCCATGGCTTTTGGCGATCTGGCCCCAGCGTTCGCCGAATTTGCCGGCGTTAACGGTAATGACGGTTTCGCCGGGTTTGAAGAGGCTGTACACGGCTGCCGTCATGGCACCGCTGCCGGAGCAGGCCAGAGGCATGACGGGTTCGGTGGTGCCGAAGAGGAGCTTCAGCTTTTCTTCCACATTGTTCATGATCCTGTGGAAGTCAGACTTGCGGTGATGGATCATGTCCCTGGCGAGAGCGAGGCGGACTCGTTCGGGAAGCGGCGTAGGACCGGGGGTGAGAAGACGCATTTTGTTGAACATGTGGGTAAATCCTTTGGAGTCTGTGCATGGCCCGCGGCTGGCGGGCCAGAGATCCGTGTATGTCTGCCGGCGGCCCGGAAGGGGTGCCCGGCACGCTGTATCCGGGAAAAGAACGGGGAAAAGATACGAGTTTTTCCCGGGCAAGGCAACGAACACCGGGTCCTGCCGGTTAGCGGGAGAACTTGTCCACGTAGCCGGAAATGAAGAGAATGACGATGATGACAGGCAGGATCCAGCGCAGGTAAACCCTGAGCAGGCCGTGCAGCCTGATGCCCGTGCCGGCGTTGGCTTCCTTCGCGAAATTGTCCCAGCCCCAGCCGCTGTGCAGGGAGCAGAAGAGAACGATGAGCAGGGATCCCAGGGGGAGGAGGTTATTGCTCATGATGAAGTCCTCGAGATCCAGCACGCAGGAGCCCGGTCCGAAGGGCGTAAAGCCTGAGAGGACGTTGAAGCCGAGGGCACAGGGCAGGGAGAGGAGCCAGAGCAGGATGGCGTTGACCACGACGGCGCGGCGGCGGTGCATGCCGTACCTGTCTATGAAGTAGCTCACCATGTTCTCAAACACGGCGATAACCGTGGTCAGGGCCGCGAAGCTCATAAAGACGAAGAACAGCGTGCCCCAGAGCCTCCCGTTCTCCATGGAGGCGAAGATGTTGGGCAGGGCCACGAAGACGAGACCCGGGCCCTGAGAGGGATGCACGCCGAAGGTGAAGCAGGCCGGGAAGATGATGAGGCCCGCGATGAGAGCCACGAGAAAGTCCATGCCCGTGATGAAACAGACTTCGCCGGGGAGAGAGTGCTCTTTGCTGATGTAACTTCCGAAAATGCACATGGAGCCCACGCCCACGGACAGGGTGAAGAAGGCCTGGTTCAGGGCCGCGCTGGCGATGGGGAAGAACCCGATGCTTCTGAATTTCTCAAGATCAGGTTTAAGGTAGAAGGAGAGGCCCTCCGGAGCTCCGGGCAGCGTCATGGAGTGCACGGCCAGGATGACCAGGATGATGAAGAGGCCGGCCATCATGAATTTGACAATGCGCTCGACGCCGTTCTGGAGCCCGAGGAAACAGACCGCCGCGCCGCAGAGCACGGAGAGCGACATGCCGAGCGTCATCTGGCCGGCGCTGCCCGTAAAGGAACCGAAGAACTTTCCCACGGCGTCAGGCGGAAGGCCCTCGAACGTGCCCGTGAACATGTACCATGTATAAAGGACGATCCAGCCGCAGATGGTCGTGTAGAACATGAGCAGGGTGTAAATGCCGACGATGTTGAGCCAGCCGAACTTATGCCATTTCGTGCCCCTGGGCTCCAGGCGGCCCAAGGCCATGCCGAGATTAAGGCGCGAGGCGCGGCCGATGGCGAACTCACAGATCATGACCGGCATGACCATGAGCTGACAGACGATAAAGAGCAGGAGAAAGCAGGCCCCTCCGTACTCTCCGGTAATAAAGGGGAAGCGCCAGACGTTGCCGAGTCCTATGGCGCATCCGGCAGAGATGAGCAGGAAGCCGAGACGGCTTGCCAGCTGTTCGCGTTTTGCGGGTTTTTCCATGTATCCTCCCAGAGTAACCAGAAAATAATCCGGAAACATATCGCACAGACCGCTCCTCTTGCAAATCACCCGAGTTTTCGCGGGAATGCCCTGAACCCGCAAAAAGCGGCCCCGGCGGGGCTAGCGCGCGCGGGCAAACGTAGTTATTTCTGTTTTCGGATGCTTCCCCCGGCCCTCCGGGACTCAGGGCGGCACCGCTACATGTTTTTGCTGGAGAATGAGCCATGTCGGATTTACGTGACGGTTCGGATCGCAATGTTCTTTACTGGAAAGCCCTCAGGGACACACTGGGCAGGATGCGCCAGGCTGAAGGAGAAGCCCCCGCGTCTCCCGGCGCGGGCACCCTGCCTCCGGACGACGGGGGAAGGGAGGAGGGGCTTAAGGAACTGCGCTCCCTCCGCGTGAGGCTTGAAGAAGCGCTTGAAGAGCAGACCTCCCTCATGGAGAGGCTTGACTGCATGCCTTCCGACGGCGTTCTCCTGGATGGCCTTGTCCAGGCCACGCACTACATGCTGGAAAGACAGACAGAGGCGAACGAAGGCCTCGGTAAATATCTCGGAGAGCTTGAGAGTCTGCGCGGGAGCGCTGCTCCCCAGGCCCCGGCCGGAGCCGCTGACGGCGCCGGAACCCGTCAGGAAGGGGAGCCCCGGGCATCAGGTGCGGCAGAAGAAAGCACTGCCGGCGGATCCGCCGCGGAAGCGGAACCCGAATCCGGACCGCAGGGACAGTCCGGCCCTTCATGGCGCGCAGCCGCCGGGGACATCGTGGCGGGCCGCTACGACACGGATCGCGACAAACTTCTTGATGTGCTCGAAGCCGCCATAGCCGGAGCCGACAGGGAGAACGTCCCCGACGCGGAGCGCGGTCCCCTGAAGGCTGCCCAGGAACATTTCACGGATCTTCTGGCCCGTGTTTCTTCTGACACGGGCACGGAGAAGAGCCAGCCTCTCCGGGAAGCCGCTGAATCTGAAGCCCCGGCCGCATCTGAGGCTTCTGATGCCCGTGAGACCGGCGAGAACGCCCCCGCTCAGGAGGCTCCCGGTGCGGAGCGCGCGGAGGATGCTCCGAAGCGCATCCCGGTGACGCGCGGTGACGGCGGCGAGCAGGCTGTGCCCCTGAGGCGTGTCAGCGCCCATGACGAACCCGGTACGGCCAGTCTGCCTGACTGGATGGCGGATATCGTCGGCATCGCGGCCGGCCGCTTTGACACGGGCAGCAGCCTCGCTGATGTGCAGACCCAGAGCGAGCTTCTGCGCCGCGCCATTGACCGGGCCCGCCAGGAAGGGCGCGAACAGGATTTCAGGCCGTGGTTCGATCAGGCCTCCGCACACATCAACGTCGCCGTCGACCTTGCGACCCTCGGCGTGACGCAGGCGGTCGGCAGCCTCGATTTTGGAAAAGGAAAGAGTCTTATAGGGCACCTCCGCACACATCAACGCCCTTCTCAGAGGTGCTGCCGCCGTGGAAGGCCCGGGCCGCGGGGACAGGGACGAGCCCGAATACATGCGCCTCGTGGACCGCGTCAACGACGGAAGCTACGACAACAGGGTGGAGGACATTTTCCCCATCATTAACGTTGCCCTGCAGGAAGCCCGCCGCCAGGGCAGGGACGGAGAGTACCGCTCCCGTATCCAGCAGGCGGCCGACAGGCTCTCGAAGCTTCTCGGCGGTTTCGGATCAGAGGCCGGAAGCAGGCCGCAGTCCGGAGAAGGAACCCCGGAACCGGAAAAAACGGAACCCGTGCAGGAATCCGCCGCGCAGGCCGGGGAAAGCGCAGATGCCGGCCGAGAGGACGCCGGGGAAGAGGAGCTTCCTCCCTACATGCAGGAAGTGAAAAAGGTGCTGGACGGTTTTTACGATGAGGATTCTGCCGAGGCCCAGTCCATCGTGCGTTCCGCGGCCATGTCCGCGGCTGAGGATGGGCGGTCGGAGGAGTTCGAGGACATGCTCGGCGCCGCGTCTGATCGTGTGGACACGCTTCTCGGCGGCCGCGACGAGCGTCAGCCCGCCTCCGAAGGGGAGCTCCCTCCGTACATGCAGGCCGTGCAGGGCGTCCTTGAGGGCGCCTATGACAGTGACCCCCGCGCCATGCTGGCCATCGTGCGCAGGGCGGCCCAGCTCGCCGAGCAGGAAGGACGCCTTGAGGAATACGGCGACATGATCAGCGCGGCCTCCGCCAGGGTCACAGGCATCATGCGCCAGGGACAGGCGGATGGCGCAGAAAATCCCGTGGACGTCACTGACGACGACGGGCGCGCCCTGCCTTCCTACATGGAGGCCGTCCAGGACGTTCTCAGGGGCAGGTACGACAATGACCCCGGCGCCGTGCTGGTCATCGTGCGCCGCGCTGCGGAACAGGCGGCCCGCGAGGGGCGTCAGGAAGAATTCGCCGATATGCTGCAGGCCGCCTCGGACCGCTTCGCCATGCTCATGCACAGATCCGGCCCGGGCCGGAGGGATTTCGGACAGCCGGACTGGCTTACGGCGCTCCAAGACGTGGTCCGCGGCGCCTACGACGATGATCCCGCGCGCATGGAAAGCCTGGTGCGCTGGGCCGCGGACAGGGCAGAGGAAGAGGGCCAGATGGGGCGCGTCAGAGGCCTCATCGAAGAGGCCGCGCGCCGTGTCAGGGCCGTGTCGCGCCGGAACGGATCTTTCTGGGATGCTTTTTAGGCCTGCTGCGGGGAGGTCCCCGGAGTGAATCTGAAAATTCCGCTGTCTTCTGCATGACAGCGTACGGTTCATACAAAAACAGAATCGCCGCCTCCCTGTGAGGGGAGACGGCGATTTTTGTGTCTGTTCAGTGTGTCAGACCGCGTTTAGGCCCAGACCACGAGATGGCTGTCGAGGTAGCTCGGCAGGTCCGGCGTGATGGGGATGACGCGCACGCCGTAGGCGTGGACGCCGTTGTGGCGGGTCTGGTAGTTGCAGGAGTAGACGAGGCTCTTGTCGCTGGTCGTCCTCTCGAAGCTCAGCGGAACGATGTCCGGGGTGCCGATGAAGTCGGTGCCGTCAAAGGGACCGACCACGAGCTGCACGAGGATCTCGTCGCGCTGCATTTCGCCCTGTTCGAGGCTCAGGGTCACGTGGATATCCTGGCCCCTGGAGCAGGTGTCGCCTTCCATGCCGTCCACGCGCAGGAGGCCGGTCCTGAGGGTGCTGAAGCGCTGGCTGATGTTTTCCTTCCACTTCACAAGGCGCTTCACGGACTCGAACTCGTCGGCCTCAATGGCCTTGTAGCGCAGGGCCGCGGGTTCGTAGGACATCTCGAGGTAGTCGTGCACCATGCGGTGTGAGCTGTAGACGGGGATGAGGGAGCGCATGGACTCCTTGATCATCCGGATCCAGCGCACCGGGATGCCGTCCTGGTTGCGGTAGCTGTAAAGCGGGATGACCTGCTCCTCGAGGAGCGTGTAGAGGGCCTCGGCGTCGGAGTAGTCGTTCTGCGTGTCGTTGTGCTGCACACGGGTGACAACGGGGCCGATAGTCCAGCCGTTGCCGCCGTTGTAGCCTTCGCACCACCAGCCGTCGGAGATGCTCAGGTTGAGCACGCCGTTGACCGAGGCCTTCTGGCCGCTGGTGCCGGAGGCTTCATAAGGCCTGCGCGGCGTGTTCAGCCAGACATCGCAGCCCTGCACCATCAGGCGGGAGATGGCCAGCGAGTAGTCCTCGAGGAAGAAGATGCGGCCGAGGAAACGCTTCTCCGTGCAGTGGTGAATGATCTCCTGCATGATGTCGATGCCCTGGCTGTCCGCGGGATGGGCTTTGCCCGAGAAGAGCAGGGCCACGGGACGATCCGAGGAATTCAGGATGCGGTCGAGGCGGTCAATGTCGGCGAAGAGCAGGTTGGCGCGCTTATAGGGCGCGAAGCGCCTGCCGAAGCCGATGAGCAGGGTGTCAGGAGAGAGCTTCGAGATGGCCGTTTTGCTGTCCTCGCGGCTCACGCCGAGCTTCTTGTAGAACTCGGGAAGCCTGTTGCGCAGGACGTCGAGCAGATTGGCCTTCATGGACTGCCGGGCGCGCCAGATGACCTTGTCCGGGATGGAGGAGAACTTGTACCAGCCCGTGGCGCGGCTTGACAGATCGACCCAGCCCTTGCCGAGCGTGCTCGTCAGCAGGAAGTTGATTTCGGGGCTGGCGTAGGAGGGCATGTGCACGCCGTTGGTGATATGCCCGATGGGCACTTCGGCTATAGGCATGCCGCGCCAGAGGTTGTGCCACATGTGCCGCGAGACGTCGCCGTGCAGGCGGCTCACGCCATTGGCCCGGCTCGAGTAGCGCAGGGCCAGGATGGTCATCTCGAAGGAGTCGCTGCCCGTGCCGGTCATGCGGCCGATATTGAGGAAGTCGCCCATGCTCAGGCCGATGTTGTTGGCGTAGCCCGAGAAGTACTTCATCATGAGCTCGTTGCGGAAGCGCTCGTTGCCGGCGTCAACGGGCGTGTGCGTGGTGAACACGCAGCTCGAGCGGACGATTTCGCCAGCTTCCTCGAAGCTCAGGTGGTAACCGTTCATGAGATTGCGGATGCGCTCGAGGATGAGGAAGGCGGAGTGCCCTTCATTCATGTGGTAGACGGAAGGCGTGATGCCGAGCTCGTTCAGGAGCATGACGCCGCCCATGCCGAGGAGGATTTCCTGACGGATGCGGAAATCCCTGTCCGCCACGTACAGGCTGTCCGTGATCTTACGGTCATCGGGGGTATTTTTGGGCAGATTGGTGTCCATGAGGTAGAGCTGGATGGTGCCCACGCGCACAAGCCAGACCCTGGCGAAGAGCCTGCGCTCAGGGAGCTGCAGGCTGACCTCAAGAGGATCGCCTGTGCTGTCCCTGACGAGCTCCATGGGAAGCTCGGTGACATCGTTCTCCGGGTAGATGGCGATTTGCCGGCCGTTCTTGTCGATCTGCTGTTTAAAGTAGCCGTAGCGGTAGAAGAGGCCGATGGCCACCAGCGGGATATTGAGATCGCTGGAGCTCTTCAGATGGTCGCCGGAGAGCACGCCGAGACCGCCGGAATAGATGGGCAGGGACTCGTGCAGGCCGTATTCCGTGGAGAAGTAGGCGACGGGCGTCTCGGGCGTGACCGCGCCCTCCGAGTGCACGGGACGGGACATGTACTCATCGAAATCCCTGAGCGTGTCCTCATAGAGGGAAAGGTAGGCGGAGTCGGAGACGAGATCCGAGATGGTTTCGTCCGTGGCTTCCTCAAGGCAGGAGAGCGGGTTGTGTCCGGAGCTTTCCCAGATCTGGGGATTGAGGCGTATGAAGAGCGGCCAGCACGAGGGATGCCAGCACCACCAGAGGTTGTTGGCGAGTTCGCGCAGGCGTCCGAGCGCGCGCGGGAGCCTCGTCAGGGACGTGAAGCTGTGCAGGAGGGGCGTCAGCGAGGAGACGTCGAGGAAGATGTGCGTTGAGTGGTCGGAGACGGCCTCGCGCAGTTCCGCGCCGTGTTCCAGTGCCTTGCCGAGAGCGAGATCGTAGGCCCTGATGTAGTAGGGGAAAAACGAGGACCAGTCACACTTCGTGGCTGTCGCCCTGGCCGCTGTCCTGAGCTTCGCGAGGGTCTCGTCCGGCATGGCGACGAAGTCCGAGATCATCTTTTCGAGGCTTTTCACGCAGGCGTCACCCTGATGGCGGCGCTGCAGGACGGAAACGCCGAGCTCGGAGCTTTCCTTGTTCAGGGAACGGGCCCAGAGGCCGAAGCCGGCCAGATCCGAGGTGATGGTGGGAACGCTGCTGGCCACGCTTTCCTCAGGGGTGTAGCCCCAGGGCTCGTACCAGGACGGGAAGACACCAAGATCGCAGGCTGCCAGGACCTCGGCGTAGCGCATGTTGAAGAAGCCGTCGCGTCCGTCCAGGAGAGCGGGATCGAAGATCACGGAGACGTGATCCTTTTCCGTGTTGTTGAGTCCGTAGGTGTGGCAGGCCGTGAGGATGGGATCGTTATTGATGTTGTGGACGTGATGCGAGCAGATCCACTGGCTGCCGTCCCCCGGCATCTTCGCGGGATCGCCGGACACGGCGTCCTGATTCACGCCGGAATGGCCGCCCATGACGCAGCAGAGGGCCAGAATGTAGCTCTGGGAATCCGCCAGATCCTGGTTCACCCTGCCGAGGGCCTGCAGGAAGACGTCGATGCCCTTGTTATGGAATTCGTAGCGTCCGGAAATGATGACGATGCGCGTCTGTTCGGGGAGTTTCCTGCGCAGAAGTCTCTCGGCGCAGCTTATGACAGCGGCGCGGTAGGCCTGGGGACGGGTGCGCTCCTTCGAGAAATCGGGGATGACGCGCAGGTCGAGGCCGTTCGGGGTGACGATGTCGGGCTTCCGGCCGAGAACGACGCTGGCTTCTTCGGCCGTTATGTCGCTCACCGTGGTGAAGCAGTCAGCTTCCCTGGCCGAGGCTGTTTCCATGGAACACTTGGCCGTAATGCCGAGAGAAGCCGCTTCCCTGCGGGGATCGAATTTGGTGGCCAGCATGGAATAGAGGTCGCGGCCGTTGCCGGAGAGGGAGCGGCCGAGCATGGTGGCGTGCGTTGTAAAGACCGTACCCACGGGCGGGCAGTGGCGCTTGAGGTAGAGGAGTCCGGCGCCGCACATCCATTCGTGGAACTGGGCTATGGCCGGGCAGCCTATGGGCTCGAGCATGTGCTGGTAGATGGTCGCGATGACCTCGCCGCAGGCCGTGGCGAACATGACCGGCTCGATGTAGTCCCAGCCGCCGGACATGGAGTCGACCTGGTATTCCTTCCAGTATTCGTAGAGGAGCTGGTTCTGGTCGTAGCGGTTGCGGAAATTGACCAGGATGACCTTGGGCTTGCCGGGGATATTCCAGTGTCCGAGGCGGCATTTCAGGTTGTGCGCCTTGAGGATTTTGCCGACGGTTTCGATGACGGGGTCGCTGTCTTCCTCGAAATCAGGGTTGTTGCCCAGATCCGGTCCGAGAAGCCAGTAATTCTCCCCGAAGTTTTCGATGGCCTGAAGGGCTTTGCTGCTGACGACGGCGTAGATGCCGCCTACTTTATTGCAGACTTCCCAAGAGGTCTCAAACAGCGTGATATTGCCATAATCCATCAAGAGCCTCCTAAAAGCATGAAGAGCTGTGAAAAATGGTTCGCGTCAGTCCTTTTCCGTCCGCACTGAGGGGAAGAGGCGCTGCGGGAGGGAACGGGATCGTTGTTTTCTCTCTGGAGAATGAAATCTAAGTTCCATTTTGGCAAGAAGGAAATGACGGTCTGGCGCGGTCTGCAGGAAGCAGTCCCGCGGAAAGAGGCTGGGGGCCGGAAAGGGGGGCTGAGAGAAACAGAACAGGAGGGAACTCCGGCCAAAGCTCTTTCCTTTCGTACCCCCGCGCGTACCGTCAGGTGCGCGGCGGTTTCCTGATTTTTACGAACCTGCAGGGAACAGCCGGGCACTGTTTTCTCCCCGGATCGGGCGTCACTGTATCAGGCGGCAGCGATGCCGCCGTGTCCGGCAGTCCTCTGGTGCGCGTCCGTAATTTTCCCGCCTGCAGGGCAGGTCCTGGATTTTCACTCTCCGGAACGCGCCCATGCCGGGCGTACGGAAACGGGCCGGCGCCAGGAAGGCAGCCGGCCCGGGAAAAGAGGGGGGGATTATACTGTGACGCCGAGGCGCTGCTTTACGGTCTGCTCGAGATCGGCCAGCACGTTCATGTAGAAGATGTAGGCGTCGTAGGGGGAGTCGTATGGAGAGAAGTACTTGTGCACGTCGCCGTCCGAGAAGAACTTGGTGCACATATAGTAGAAGTGGTCCGAGGTGGTGAGCCTGCGCCAGGTGCGGATAAGCCCCTCGTCGCCGGTCCGCTTCACGTTGTTCTCGAGCGCCGCGACAGCCCCGAGGGCGTCGTCCTGCAGATCGTTGCCGCGCCAGGCCGAAAGATCGCGCTCGGCGTCGGCCCAGGAGATGAAGCGGGGGATATCGAGCCTCGCCATGGGCGAGCAGTGATCAGCCACTTCGGTCGGTGTGGCGAAGGAGAAGTCCTTGTTCTTCAGAACCATGCCGGGCAGGGCTTCCATGAAGTCGAAGATGCCGGTGGCCTCCCACTGGTGCTCACCGAAGGTCTCGTAGTCCATGAAGAGATTGATGGTCTCGCCCTGTCCGTTGAGGGAGAAGAGCCAGCTCGTGTACTTCTCGGCGCTGAGCGGATATTCCTCCCACGCGCGGTTGGAGAAGCGGAAGGCGATGTCGTCGGAAAGCCGGTAGTTCTTGAGGAGCAGGCGTATGCGGCGGCAGGTGCTCGGCTGATAGACGAAATTGGGGCTGCGCCAGTTGATGACCTGATCCGCGCCCTCCGTGAGGATGGCCCTGAAGCCCTTTTCCTCGGCGACATTCGCGATATCGTTGTTGTAGATGAGCTCCGTGTTGCGGAAGGCCGTGGGCGTGACGTTGAAGTATTTCTTCACGAGGCGGTCGTGCTCATCGATCTGGGCCCTGAACTCGTCCATGGAGAAGAGAAAGGCCAGGGTATGGGCGTAGGTCTCGGAAAGCACTTCCACGCAGCCCGTGTCCACGAGCTTCTGGAAGCTCTCGAGCACGTCCGGCGCGAACTGCACCATCTGATCGATGAAGACGCCGGAGAAGGAGAAGCACACCTTGAAGGCGCCGTCATGCCTCTTTATCTGGCGGTAGAGAAGGTCGTTCATGGGCAGGTAGCACTTCTGGGCCACCTTGCGCATGATGGAACGGTTCGCCTCGTCATCCTCGTAAATATGGTTGTGACCAATGTCGAAGAAGGAATAATGACGCAGACGGTACGGCTGATGGACCTGGAAATAAAAGCAAACGGAAGGCATGTCAGTTTCCTCTCTTCACAAGGTCGGCGTATATCTGTTCAAGTTTGACGGCCGCATTTTCCCAGCGGATGTGCTTGAGTTCCTCCGCGCAGTTTTTCGCGATGAAGCGGCCGAGGGCCGGATAGGCGAGGACAGCGCAGATGCGGTCTGCCATTTTTCTCACGTCCCAGAAGTCGACCTTGAGGGCGTTGTGGATGACTTCGGAGACGCCGGACTGTTTGCTCATGAGCACGGGAACATCATACACCATCGCTTCGAGGGGCGCTATGCCAAAAGGCTCGGAAACGCTGGGCATGACGTAGAGGTCGCTCGACGCGTACATGCGATCCACCTCGTCGTGCTTCAGAAAACCCGTGAACGTGAATCTGTGGCCCATGCGGTAGTGGGCCACGCGGGCCACGATGGAGCGCAGCATGTCACCTGAGCCGGCGACAACGAAGCGCACGTCGGGCATGACGTTGAGCACGAGACGCGCGGCCTCCACGAAGTAGTCCGGCCCCTTCTGAAAGGTTACGCGTCCCATGAAGAGGACCTGCCTGGCTTTGCTGCCGCGGTCCGCGTTGTGGTAGATGTGGCCCGCCTCGCGGCGGGACACGGCGTTGTGCACTACGGAAATTTTGCTCTCCGGAATTTTGTACACGCGCATGACGAGATTCTTGGTGAAGTGGCTGACGCACACGACCCTGTCGGCCGCGGTCATCCCCTCCCACTCGATGTGGGAGACCACGGGGTTCATGTGCTCGCCGCTGCGGTCGGCTTCGGTGGCGTGCACATGCACCACGAGCGGTTTGCCGCTGACGCGCTTGGCCATGATGCCGGCGGGATAGGTCATCCAGTCGTGGCAGTGGATAACATCGAAGTTCTCCCGTGCCTTCCATCCATTTTTCAGAACGTTCGTCGGCCAATACAGCAGTCTGGATGGC
>OGYP01001210.1_pt1 | contig 12779 bp, 10 predicted proteins | sample 1576571 | NCBI WGS metagenome assembly OGYP01 (sample SAMEA3541559, study PRJEB24748) | human gut metagenome | biome: human gut; feature: human-associated habitat; material: faeces | place: China | collected 2012
ATTTGCTGTGAATATTAAAAAGCCATCTCCCGATACAATGAAAGAGCAGGCGCTTCCGTCTTGGATGTTTACACCGTTTCCGATGCGGATGGAGTTGACGTCTCCGCGCAACACGGTACTGAACCAGATGCTGCAATCCCGTCCCATTTTTACATCTCCGATGATAGTAGCGTTATCTGCTAAAAAACAATTCTCTCCGATTTCCGGAGTGAAACCTCTTACTGATTTTATTAGTGCCATTTTTTTCTGTTGGTTATCGGTTAATAATTAATGGTTTACATGCTTCTTTCAGCCACTCTTTTTCATCATTGTCTAAGTCTGGAGATAGCTTTTCGTATACAACTCGATGGTATTCGTTCAGCCATTCGATTTCTTCGGCAGTCAGCAATTCCTTGATGATTCCTTTCCGGCAGATAGGACAGAGCGTGATGGTCTCGAACTTCAGATAATTGCCGAACATGCCTTCGCCGGCAGGAACTGTCAGTAACAGGTTTTCGGTGCGGATCCGCTTACGATCAGAAATTCGTATATGGAAGGAATATTTTTCAAAGCATTTCGGACGTTGTGGATGAAATGTTCGAAAACTACCTGTCGAGACCGAATGTAAAACAGCCAATTTTAACACAGTACTGTGACGGACAGCGGCTCGGCGGATGCGGTCTCATCCGGATACTCTCCTACGTCGATAGTGCCGGCGTATTCCGAATACTCACTGTCGGAAGGATTATCATGTATTTTGGCTACATAGCCGTGGACCATACGAGCTGTTCCGATTCCCGACATGCCGCCAGGAGCCAGATCAATGCGCTCCATACTGCGCCCAAGGGCTATCTTGCGGATCGCTTCACGGATAAGAAGTTGGTTGGATTTATCTGCGGACATAGTTTTTTGAAAGAATAGTCCACAGATAGCCAGATTGGTTGCCTGCTATCTTATATCTTGTTTGGTAGTCGTTTCTGCAACTTTATCCTGACTATATTGGATATAATTATCCCCGTCAAAATTTTGACGGGGATAACGTTGTTTACCAGCAAGTATTCGGGAGTTCTCCGCATATCATTTTACGACAAAATACATTTCCTGAAAGTTGATCGTCAATCGTTTGAATTCAGCGGGAGGCAGTACACCCAATGTTCCGTCGAAGGGTATTCCCATCAACTGGGAATGGGGCATATCTTCGATTACATACAGGTTAGTCATCACACCCGTTTTATCCCCGATCGTCAGTTCCATCTGCGGCAGTATGGCGTATTCGAGTACCGGATTATATCCGGTCGCGGTTTTTCCGCGTTTGCGTCCGTGTGCCTGCAACGGCGGAAGCCGGTTGCGATGCGCCTCATGGAATTCCGGTTCGACGGACGATTTCGAGGCTCCCGTATCCCAAACCATCGTTGCGGGGATTCCGTCCAGTTCGACCCGAATGTAAGGCACTTTGTTGAGCATCAGGTTCCGGGGAGCGTCGGGCGAAGAGACCGTCCGGGATCTCAAATGCAATTTCCGAAGTTCGTAGTCCAGTTCGATTTCGGAGAAGAGTTGCAATATGTCGTTTCCGAGAATAAGACCGCAATCCGTAACGCCCGTATCTCCGAGCGGCAGAACCACGCACGGAACATGGACGAACACGGCTGTTCCCAATCGCAGGGTGTCGAGCAATGCGAGAGGACACCGCGTTTCGTTGAATCGGATCGAATCCGCCGACATGGGCAATTCCAACTGAGATGCCAACTGTTTATCGATGATCGTCATCTGACCTCCGGAGTCGAGCATCGCTCCGATTCGTTGCATGCCGCGGACGGCCGTGAATTTGATTTGTTCGTCTTCGACGCCGAACGGTATGTCGTAATTCGCGTCGGCATCCGATATACCCATTCGAGGCCACTGGGATTTCAGCCCGAAAAGGACGGCATTGGTCTCGAAAGCAGTCCGCGTCCCCTCGTCCATATAGTCCCGGCCTTGCGCAAGCAGGCTCGTACAAATATCGTGGGCAGCTTTGAAGTGTCCGAGTTTCGCCAGATTGTCGGACATCATCCAGAACAATGAGAAAAAGTTGCCGCCCATTTGGGCGTTGTACTCATCGTACATGTGCTGGATTTTCTCGACGGCGCCCGCCGGATTGTTGAAATTATGGTCGAGCAGCGCCCCCGAGAACAGCCGCATGTAATCGCTCAGGCTGTCGGCACTCTGTTCATAACGGGCTCTCGTTTCGAACCAGTCGCTTCGGGAGATAGCCTCTCCGATTGCATTGTCATACGGGTTTTCTTGGGCGGCCCCGATTTGCGCCAGAAGGACTGCGAACAGCAGACCGATGATTTTACGAATAACCATGGCTTTATCATTTTGAAGTGGATATATCGACGACAGAAACAATTTCCGAATAATCTCGATTATGGAAAATCAGTTTTTTCGCAAACAATTCATCGACAATGGAAATAAGGCTCTTTTCATCAATATTACAATCTTTTCGGCAAGAGAAATAACTATTGTAATACGCCTCAATTATTCGATGCAAACATTGTAACCAAAATTTTGAAGATAGGCTTTTAACACCGACATAGCTGGCGATGGCATGTAAACATTCGCAGGAGGTAACCATCCTAAGATAATTTGCTTTTTAGTTTTCTGTCCTTTATTCTCCATAGCAGTAGTGTGTATAATAGGCTAAAGTCTTCATCTTGAACAGATATTCGTACTTAGCCTGCAACAGTTGCGAACGGGCTTTGACCCGGGTGGTCACCGCCGCGTTGTAGTCCGTTACGGTCGCAGCTCCGAGGTCGTACTTCCGACCCACCTGACGGGCCGCCTCCTCGGCCGAGGCGACATACTCCTGCGCCCCAAGGTATCGCGCCCAGGCCGTACGGGCATCCAGGAGCGCCTGTGTCACCTCTTTCTCCACCTGTTTCTCGGCCGTTCGCAGCGCATACTCCGCACGCCGCAGGGCCAGTTTCTGACGCTGCACGTTCTTCCGCGTTGTGAACTTCCCGAAAATCGGAATGCTGAGCGACAGCGACACATAGCTGCTCGCATTGTCCCGGTACTGTTCGAAGAAGGGATACGCTTCGTAGCGATAGGTCCCGTCGGCCTGCTGAAACATCTTCTGCCGCGCATCCGAGTAGCTCGATCCGTAGCCCGCCGCGAACGAAAGGGTCGGCCAGTAGGCGGTGCGTGCAAGCTGCAGGTCGCGCCGAGCCAACTCAATCCCCACCCGTGCCGACTCCACCTCGGGCAGCTGCTGCGCGGCATCGAGCACGGCGTCATCCTCTGCAGGAGCTCCGCGAACCAGCCGGGCGGTATCGGGAGCCACGGTCCGGAAGGAGGCGTAGTCTTCGATCTCAAGCAGCTGGCAGAGCTCCAGCCGGGCAATCTCGTAGGTGTTCCGGGCCGTCAGCACGTCGTTTCGGGCATCCGAAAGCTGGGAACGGATCTGCAGCAGATCGGCCATCGTCACCTTGCGGGCCTCGACCATCCGCTCCGTCTTCCCGGCCTGGACCTCCAGCTCGGAGACGACCTGCTCGGCATCGCGGATCGTCTCCTCGGCGCACAGCACCTCCAGGTAGCAGGCCGTGACGTTCAGCCGCACGCTGCGGCGCGTCGTCTCCACGGCAAGCAGCGACGATCGCAGGTCGAGTTTGGCCCGCTGGAGGTTGTAGTGGTTGCGCAGTCCGCTGAAAAGCGGCAGGCTCACCCCGACCGAGGCGTTGTTGCCCGATACGGTCTGATTCTCCACAAAGTCGTAGGTCGTGGGGTCCAGCACGCGCCCCGTCGAAAGCGAGTAGCCCGCCGAAGCCGAAAGATTGGGGGCGTAGCTCCACTTCGATTCGGAAAGCGAGAGGCGCTTCTCCGCGGCCGTGAGTTCCTGCGTCTTGATCTCGATATTCTGCTGGTAAGCATGTGCGATGCACTCTTCCAACGTCCAGCACCGCTCTTGAGCGTAGCCGACAGTGCCGAAGAGCAGCATGCCAATTGATAAGATGCGTATTCGTTTCATGCGGCTATCGGTTTTTGAAGAGGGAGACGACGGGCTGAATGAACTGTTCAATCAGGCGCATCTCCTCGGTGACAATCTCGCCCGTACCGTCCATCTGCTGGATGAGCGGCAGTTCGCGGCGGTAGGAGGTCCGCAGGTCGGTAGGGAACACCACCTCGACGGTATAGACGATGCTCGTACCGCTCTGGGTCTGCTGCTGCTCGGGAACCGCCGAGATCGAATGGACCGTGCCGTGTAGTACGCCGAACTCCATGTAGGGGAATCCGTTGAGTTTGACAAGAACCTGCTGTCCGGTGCGGACCTTTCCGAAGCTGGCCGAGGCAACCTGCATGCGCCCGACGACGGCCAGCTCCCCGTCGGGAACCACCGATGCGATCACCTCGCCCGTCGAGACGTGCTGGTTGCGGCTCCAATAGCGCTGCAGCGAGACATGCCCCTCGGCCGGCGACGTGATGACATACTGTTCGCGCCATTGGGCAATCTGCGCCAGCAGCTGCTGACGTGACTGCTCTAGCGCCCGCTCGTATTCCGCCCGTTCGTTTGCCGCGTCGAGCGTCAGTTCGACAAGCTGCTGCCGCGTCTGGAGGATCGTCAGTTCGGTGGAGGTCAGCGTGGCATCGAAACCCGCCTGCGAATTGCGTTTCGAGAGGTAATTTTGTGCCGTGGTTTCGTAGTCCGCCTCGGAAATCACCGCCTCGCGAAGCAGCAGCGAATCGCGTTCCAGCGTGCGGCGTCCGTAGTCCAGATCGGCGGCAAGCAGCGCACGCTGCGTCAGCAGCCGGTCGTAGTACTCCTCATTTTTGGCAATCTGCGCCTCGAGCAGCCGGCGCTTGTGCCCCGAATAGTCGATATCGAGGTAGTGGCGGTAGTCGCGGCACTGCCGCAGAAAGTCGGCCCACGTGGATTGGAGTTCCCCAAGCGCATAGTTCCCGTCGAGCCACGGCGAGCGTACCAGAAGCGGATACGACAGTGTGTCGGCCACGCGGAGCGAATGCTCCAGGGTGGCGACATCACCGTAGCGGGCGGCCGTCGTGAAGAGGGCAATCACTTCGCCCGCATGCACCGCATCGCCGTTCGAGACGCAGACCGTATCGAGCAGCCCGTCGTAGCGGGCCGCAAGGTCTGAGGGCGGATTGATTGTCGTGATCGAAATCGGAGCCGTGACCGTCTGCGGGTACCGGATGAAGTAACACTCTGCGACGATCCCCGCAAGAATGCAGAAAACGACCGTCACACCCCACCGCACAACCCACGACGGGGCCCGACCCAGAATCGCCTGGGCCTCCTCACTGTAAAAATTCGTTCTTTGCGGCATGGCGAATTCGTTATTTGTATTTAGCAAAGAATAGCGATCGGCAAATTCCTTATGACATGAAGAATCGTTACCATCCCTACAGCCGAAAAGTCTTTTTGTTCATAGATGACGTATGAATAGGCCAATATTAACCCCGTAAGGAACGCCATACATTGTGTTACGAACGGAGAATGGGCTATCCCGAAAATTCCGGCGGATAAAATAACCAACACCGCATTGTTAAACTTGAAGATTTTCCTGAATAGCTTGATAATCATCATCTGAAAAACAATCGTTTCGATGAATGGAGCAATGATAACAAATAGTATCACGTCAAAAATAAAGGTTCGTTCGCCCGGAGCTTCGATAACATATCCGTCGGGAAAATAATAATACAACGGAAGCAGGATGATTACAGACATATAGATTGCTCCGCTCATTGTCAGAATGAAACCAAGAGGGTTTAACCCTCTTAGTTTCATGTCCAGTTTGGTTATCCAGGGTTTCATTCCCATAGATTAGTTACAGCCACGGTTGCCTGCCGCCAAGATGCGTATATCCGGCTTCAGCACGCTCCAGATCCCGTTGGGAGAGTTCAATATCCGTTGTAAAGCTACCTGCCAATTTTTCGAAAGCAGTGTATATGGCACCATCGCGAAGTGCGTTTCTGATTATTTTATACGCTCTGGCAGCCCAATGTCCGCCTGTAATAGAAGCAGCTTCATAATCGGACAATACACAGTCCTGAGTAATTTCAGAAATATTCCTTTTCATCATCTCAATCTTTTTATTCATTTTTATCATTCGGTTAGTCTTTTGCTTGTCGACGGATGTTCCGTAACCGCCGCTCCGTCATCGGCTCCGCTCGATTCGGGAAAAATTGCTTATCTTTACGGTGCCTTTCTGCGTTTTAGTTGAACTTTTGAGCTGTCACACTCGGTTTTGCTTCCTCGCGGGAAGGCTTTTTTGTCGTCGCAGCGGCGGGCAAGGCCTCAGCAACGGATTATCTTAAGGTTTAATTTCCCAATTCCAGCTGGTTTTTGACCAGTTCGTAATAATACCCCCGTTTTGCCGTCAGTGCGTCGTGTGTCCCCTGTTCGACTATCCGGCCGTGATCCAGCACGATGATCTTGTCGGCGTTTCTGACGGTCGAGAGGCGGTGCGCAACTACCACGACCGTCTTCTCCTCAAACAACCGTTCGAGCCGCTCCATGATCGTGCGCTCATTGTTCGCGTCGAGCGAGTTGGTCGCCTCGTCGAAGAAGAGGTACTTCGCATCCTTGTAGGCGGCCCGCGCGATCAGAAGCCTCTGTTTCTGCCCGACGCTCAGTCCGTGTCCGTCGGCACCGATCTTCGTGTTGTAGCCCAAGGGCAGTTCGTCGATGAAGGTGTCGATGTTGGCGATGCGCGTGGCGCGGCGCACCCGCTCCATGTCGGGCCGTTCGTCCGAGACGCCGATATTACCGGCTATGGTATCCGAAAAGATGTATCCCTCCTGCATGACCGTACCGCATGCCCGGCGCCAGCACGACGGGCTGTACTGCGCGATGCGGCGGTCATGGAGCAGCACTTCGCCCGAGGTCGGCGTGTAGAAGCCCAGCATCAGCTTGAGCATCGTGGTCTTCCCCGAGCCGCTCGCCCCGACAATGGCCGTAACCTTGTCCGCCGGGATCGTTACCGACACGTCGTCGAGCGCTTTGGCCGAGTGCGGGCCGTCGTATTGGAACGTTACGCCCCGGAATTCGATGTCGGCATTGTCGGGAATCATGCGGATGCGTTCTTCGTCGGCCGGCTCCTCGTCGTCTTTCTCCTGAATTTCCGAAAGGCGTTCGAGCGAGATCTTCGCATCCTGCGTCGCCTGCACGAATTGGATGAACTGCGACAGCGGTGCGTTGAGCTGACCGATGATGTATTGCAGGGCGACCATCATGCCGAGGGTCATATCGCCCTCGATGACGGCCGAGGCTGCGAGGAACGAGATGACGACGTTCTTGGTCTGGTCGATGAACGTGCCGCCCACCTCCTGCGTCTGCCCCAGAACGAGCCCTTTGATGGAGACTTGGAACAGCCGCGCCTGAATGCGCTCCCATTCCCAGCGTTTCTGTTTTTCGCAGTCGTTGAGTTTGATGTCCTGCATACCATTGATGAGCTGCACGATGTTGCTCTGGTTGGCTGCCGCCTCTTGGAAGCGCATGTAGTCGAGCTTGCGGCGACGCTTCATGAAGAGCAGGATCCAGCCGATGTAGAGTGCACTGCCCAACAGGAAGATGCCGAGAATCGTCGGGTCGTAGCCGCCCATCACGGCTCCGTAGATGACGAACGACACGACGGCCATCGCCATGCTCAGCAACGAGCCCGTGAGGAACGACTGAATGCGGTCGTAGTCGCCGATGCGCTGCATGATGTCGCCCACCATCTTCGAATCGAAGAAGGCGATCGGAAGACGCATGAGCTTGGCCAAAAAGTCCGAGATGAGCGAAATGCTGATCCGGGTGGTCATGTGTAGCATCAGCCACGAGCGGATGAGGTTATTGGCCAACTGGCCCAACACCAGCACCACTTGGGCGATGAGCATCATCACCACGAACGAGAGATTGCCCGTACCGATGCCCTTGTCGACGACCGACTGTGTGAGGAACGGCAGGATAAGGCTCAGTATGCTGGCTGTGAGCATCGCCAGCGCGAGCTGTGCAAGGTAGTTTTTATAGGGCCGCAGATATTGCAGCAGATAACCCAGTTTCAGCCGCTTGTCCTCGTCGCCCTTTTCCTTGTAGAATTGGGGCGTAGGCTCCAGCAACAGGGCGATGCCTTTGCCGTTGGCCGGGCCGGCAAGGAAATCGGCGGAAGCGAGCGAAGGGACTTCCTGCTGCGGGCGAGCGGCCGATTCCGTGCGGTTCGGCAGTTCCCGACTTTGTATCCATGCCTTCAGAAACTGCTCCTCGGTGTATTTGAGCAGTCCCGATGCCGGATCGGAGACATATACCCACCATTTACCGCGTTTGCGGGCGATTCTGTAGACCACCACGAAATGCTGCTGGTTCCAGTGGACGATGCACGGCAGGTTGGCTTCGTCGCGCAGTTGATGCCACGTGATCTTGACGCCCGTAGTACGGAAACCGATCGACTCCGCAGCATCGCTGATCCCCAGCAGAGAGACGCCTTCGCGCGTGATGTGGCACCGCTCGCGCAGATTTTGCAGCGAGTAATGCCGGCCGTAGAACTGCGCGACGATCCGCAGCGACGTCGGGCCGCAATCCATTGCATCGAGTTGGGTATAGTGAGGGAACCTCATAAAAACATTTTCGATAGTTTAGTGTCGTATTATCTTATGTACATCAGATTCAATCAACTTCAGTGTATCTGTAATTAGCATATTACATCTAAGAGGATTGTCCCAAACATCTATAGTGGCAGCCGAGCCGCTTTGCTTCGATCAACCGTTCGAGGACAATAAGTTCGGCAGTCTCGGTTTTCGCCGAACCGTGATATGCCCCGAACCCGATGATCTTAACCTCCGAATCGGGTAACGGATAAGCAATGCTCAACAATGGGGTACGTGAATATTATGGCTCATCATTAACTATAAATAGTATCTGAGAACGAATATACAAAAATAATTTTAGATATACTATATTTGCCTATAAAAATTACACATCTTGCGATTTGCACAATGTAATCACCTGATAAATATATATTTATTGCCTTAATGAATTTATTGGCAAACCTAAATGTGTTTTGAATTAAAATTAAATAATTATATTGATATACAAAAAATACATACAACAGAAATGATGTAGAGGTGAATCAAAATACCTTTTCCAAGGAAGTGCATTTGTCTACCTATTCTCAAGATAAAGGGCTCAGAATAACTGAACCCCTAAACAGTATCGGCTTAGATAGCTGAAGTTATAACCAACCCGAAGGCTCAGATCGTCTATCTTCTCACGCGTTCAGAAATCTCTTAGTGCCGGCCGTAGAACTGCGCGACGATCCGCAGCGACGTCAGGCAGCAATCCATGACACCGAGTTGGGTGTAGTGGGGAAATGGTATAAATTTATCTTTTATTCAAATTCTATCGGATAATACGGGATTTGCCAATCGGTATCGATATTCGTTACACCGTCTTGTCCCAGTTTGAAAATATCGGCAGCATCGCCCCGCACGCTTTGCGGGTCTTCATGATACCTGCGCTCGTAGCGCAGATATTGAGTGCGCGTTACGGCCGTCGACCTCATCGGGACATACTCGTATATCGACTGCGGGTCAGTTTCGATTCCGATACACTCAAAAGAGTAGGTTCCTGTTTGATCGACAGCGCGTAGAATGATTCCCGGCAATCCGTGTAGTTTCCACGGACCTGTAGGGATAGGAATTTGTAGCGTATACCACGCTTTCCAAACCCTTCCCCGAAAGTGGGTCTGGGCGATTTTGCACGCATAACCGGCCACGCTGTCTGCACCGTCGAGCAGTTGCCATTCCATCTCCGGGATGGATTCGTCATAGACAAACGGACCGGAGTGGCTTCCCAGAAGGTAATTGCAGCACGTAATCCGTAGTGCGTTCTCGGATGGGAACATCGTCATTTCTGCAAAATATGGATGATTGCAATTCCCGTTCGATATCAACTCCGCCTGCTCTCGATCCGGCACGATGCCGGGAGTCTCCTCCGAGATTTTACGCCATAGATTCGTAAAATAGACATGCAGGTCGGTCTGCTTGACGACCTTCCGTCCGACCTGCATCTTCACATTACTCCACATCGGCGAAGCGGATGTGTCGACACGGAATTCGTGCCGATAGATCAGATTCAACCGACTTTGATCGAGCAACACTGAATCCTTGTAGATATACGGCTGCCCGAGATAGAAAAACCGGTCTTGGGCAGATGAGAGTCCCGCATGGATTAAGAATACGATTAAGATAAACTGTTTCATTGGAATAGATATTGAACAAGAGCAAATCGGTTTAAGGCAACCAATGAAAAGTTGCCTTAAACCTTGATACGAACTATTCTACTATACGACCGGCAATCGCATAATGTCCCGGCCCATAGAGAGAAAGCACCAATTCTGCAGCTTCGCGGGAACTGCTCACACCGTCAACGGTAATACGATTGAGGAAACGTCCATCTGCTGCATAAACACTGACTTGATACTTTCCTCCGAGGATTTGCATCATCTGCTGCATCGAGAGCTGCTGTGCAGCAAAATTTTTCATGGTTCTCATAATTGTAGTTTTTGAGTATGAAACAAAAAGTTTCCAGACTTTTTCGTTTCGACGGATGTCCTATAACCGTCGTTTCCCGGATAACATTCCGTTAATCCGGAAAATAATGTTACTTTTGCGGTGCCTTTCTGCATTTTAGTTGAACTTATGAGCTGTCACACTCGGTTTTTCTTTTTCGCGGGAAGGTTTTTCATATCCCGGAGCGGGCAGGACTTCGGGACATGATAAGACCTCTGTCATAATAATATTTTCAAATCTTCGACGTCATACACGTCCGGCAAACGTCGGTTGTCTATAAGTACCGTCGGAGTTCCCGTAATGCCGATCTTGCGGCAGTATTCCATCTGCTCCCGTAAATCCGCCTCCGCTAACGGATGTATTCCGAGCCAATCCGGCAATACTCTCCGGTCGAACCATTCGCCGATGATCCGGTCGGTTCGGGGCCATTCGTTCACAATCCCCGATGAAATCATCCGCACTGCCGCATCGAAGGAACTCTTGTCTCCTTCGTTCACGATAAATATCAAGTCGATACGATAATCTTCCAATCCACGGAATGCCCGGTGGACCCGGGCGCATTTCGGGCAAGAAGGATTCATTACGACCGTTATGGTATGTTCGGCCTCGACGAAATTGCTTGTCGGAGACGCGGCATCGCTGTGAACCGGCTCCTCGTTCTGACGGGCGAGCAACTGCCAAAAGAGGTCCGGGTCGCACAACAAACGCTCTCGTGCATACTTTTCGCGGGGATATTTCGCCGCGACTTCTACCGTCACGACGATGCGCCGTATAGCCAGCATTGCGATAGCGAAACACACACCGAAAGTCAGCCAGTCGAAAAGCAGGAACGGCCGACTGGCTGCTGTCGCAGTATTCTGAAGAAGCAATTCCGCCCCGAAATCGGTCAGTAGGATGGCATCGATCGCAAGACACAGCGTACACCACTGTCTCCGGCGGATTTGCCAAATCAGCGAATAGCCGACGAACGGCAATGCCAATATGTCGAGCCCGAGGAATACAGACGCGGGATTCGTCGCTACGAATACGCCCCATACGAGCGATGCGACAAAATAAGTCAACGACAATTCGCCGAGCGAGATCCATCCGAAGAGCTTCGCCCCGGCCGAACGGAAAACCGCATTGCAATCCGAATGTTTCCCGAGACGGCAGAACCGCTGCACAAGATGCGGGTCGAACGAGGCTTTGACGATGGCCACGAGCGAAACGACGACGCCCGCCGTTTTTACTAAGAAACGGGAATCCGCAAGGTCGGGCGAACGCAGCGCGATGACCGACGGCAGCACGGCACACAGCCCGACGAGCCAATAGCCCCATGACCGGTCGAGAAACGCCAACCCCTGCCTGATCCAATATACCGGTACGGAGGTCTCTTTCGTCTCTTCGCCTCTTTCAGCCAAGAGCACCGTGCCGTCCCATAGTGCGCGGAAGCTATCGAACGGAACTTCGAGACGCCGGCCCGCAACCGTGCGCAGACCGATCACCTGCCGCTCGCGGTCGAGCGATTCTACCAGAAAGAAAGGATATTCCTCCTCTCCTGCCTTGACGACAAACGGACCCTCGATCTCGAAGAGCTGCCCGAACTCCAGTCGGCATACCATGTTGGGTACATGCAACTCATCCAGCGTGTCGCTGAGCGACCGGATGCTGCGCGGCAGAGGATGGTCGGCATACGCCTCCCGAATCCGAAGCAGGTCGATGCGCATGCACAGCTTTCGCAGAAAAAGATGCAGCAAAGACGGTATGGTACGATTCATATTCATTTTATATCGCTTATCTCAAACTGAACTTGATCGTGAACATCACCGATGCAGGTCGCAGACGGTAGGAATATACGTAATCCGTAATATCGGACTGGAAAGCAGAGCGGAACGCACCGCAGTCCAGCAGGTTCCGGGCTTCGATGCCGTACTCCATGCGCTCGGTTTTCCATGTGAGCGAGGCGTCGAGGAAAAACATGTGCCGGTCCGTCCCGCCGATTGCGGCATTGTAATAGTGTTCGCCTCCGAGGCGGCAGATCCAACGCTTGCGGATGATGAAGTTCACCGCGACATCCTGCCGCAGCACGTCGATCGGATCGAGCGCCGCACCGTCGATCCGGCTCATGCTGCGTCGGTATTCCGCCGTATAATCCATCCGCACGGCATTCGTGAACTGCGTATTGAAGCCCAGCCCGGCCGAGGCCATGTCGTAGCGGGTCGGCATCAGCACCCCCTGCCGCAGCACCTCGCTCCACGAGCGCGAGAACCCTCCCG
>OGYP01001216.1_pt1 | contig 12738 bp, 25 predicted proteins | sample 1576571 | NCBI WGS metagenome assembly OGYP01 (sample SAMEA3541559, study PRJEB24748) | human gut metagenome | biome: human gut; feature: human-associated habitat; material: faeces | place: China | collected 2012
GCCAAGAAAAAATAAGTGATTTTAATAGATATAATTCTTTTAATACGATTTCCAGTGTTGATACTTTGGAATTTAGGCTGCTAAAGTTTATAAATGCAGAACAGTATATTAGAGCTTGTGATTTTTGCATTGATACTACTAGATATATAAATAGTTTTATTGGAAATGAGGACTTTAATAAAGAAAAAGCCAAAGAAATTGGATGTAATATAGCAAAAAAATATAGGGAGGTTATAAAAGATGTGTAGACTGCTATTAATGAATAAAGAAGGCGAAAAAGAAATAGAAAAAATATATGGATTAGATAAATATTTAAAATATTTAGAAAATCAATTAGGGGGACATGGAAATCGGATTTGCTTTAATGAAAAATAAAAAAATAATAAAGATTGAAAAAGGTGTTAATCTAGATGTACAAAATATAGCAAAAGTATTAAGGAATACAGATTATGATTGGGCTTTGTTTCATACACGTTTAGCTTCAATGGGAGAGATATGTAATCAAAATTGCCATCCATTTAGGAGAAAAAATATTGTGATGGCTATGAACGGAACGGAGAGAACAGTAAATTTTTTAAGTGAAATAAGAGATATTACAGATACAGAAGCTATTTTAGAAACAATAGATAAATATAATTTAAGTTTAGCTGCTTTAAAAAACTTTAGTAGTATTTTTGTTGGATTTTTTAACGAAAAGCCATTTGTTGTTGCCGACAATACTTATAATATAAAAGTTTTAAATAACAAGAAAAATAATGCTTTAGTCTTTGCATCAAGTTTTCCAACAAAATTTAAATATAACATATATGAGCCAACAGAACATTTTATTTGGACAGGAGGAAAACTTCCTAATACATTAATAAAATATAAAAGAAGATATACTCACATAAGATGTTTTGATAATTACATATATCATAATGATTTATATGAGCAATGCTATATTGAAGCATTAGAAAAGGAGGAACAAACTAATGGTATATAAATTTAATGTCCAAGATAAAAGAGAAGTAAAGAAACTAATAAATAGTAAAAGATTTACTAAATATCCCTGTATGTTTTTAGGAAATACCTGTGAAGTTAGAGTAAATCCTGATGAATGTTTTAACGAAGATAAATTTATTTTATATAGTAAAACTAATATTTTACCAAGAAAAATATATCTTTATGGCAAAAGAACAAAAAGAAATGAAGAAAGTGATATTTATTTAAATTATTGGTTGGATATTTTCTTAAAGACAGTAGAAAAAGGAAATTTATGCAAATATGATTTTGTTAAAAGTGATTCAAAATTGGAATTATGTATTGGATTACCATTAAAATATAGATTAGACGCTTTTAAATATGCAAGATGGACAAGAGAAAATATTATTGAATTTTTGTCTTGTTTATTTGATTGTGATTTAGAAATATCGGACTATGAACAACAAGATTTATTAGATAATTTAAGTGTAGCTTAAAAATGGAGGTTAAAATAATATGGATAAAAAATATGAAGCAATTTTCATTATAAAAAATAATGAAAATATAGAAAAAGTAGAAGAAGTTATTGATAAAATAAATAATATGGTTACTTCAGAATATTGTGATATCTTTCATAAAGATAAAATTGGAGTTAAAAGATTAGCATATGAAATTAAACATGAAAGAGAAGGATTTTATTATTTGATAAATTTTAAAACTCAAAATGAAAATCAAGAAATTAATAAAATTTCAATTAAAATAAATACAATAGAAGAAGTTTTAAAACATATTATCATTGCAATAAATTAAGGAGGAAAATATATGGAATGCTATTTAGTTTATGAGTTTATTTATCATAACTTGGATGAAGATATAGAAGAAAATATTGAATTTTTTGGACTATACAAAAGTAAAAGAGATGCTGTAAAAAAAGCAATGGAAAGAATTGATTATGGTATAGAAAAATATGATGTGGTACTTTCACCTGAAGATTATAATAAGAAAAAACGTATATTCAGTAAAAATGATTCTGTGGAAATGTATAGGGATGATGATGAATTTGAAACATCAATATATTCAATTCGTATAAAAAAGTTAAAAATGAAAGGAAGTAAAAAAATATGAATAAAGTAATTTTAATGGGAAGATTAACAAAAGATGTAGAGGTTAGATATACACAAACAAATAATACAGCAGTTGCATCATTTAATTTAGCTGTAAATAGAAGATTTGTAAAAGAAGGAGAAGAAAGACAAACAGATTTCTTTAATATAGTTGCTTGGGGTAAACTTGGAGAATTTTGCAGTAAGTATTTCAAAAAAGGACAACAAGTTGGAATAATTGGAAGATTGCAAACAAGAAACTGGGAAGATGAACAAGGACAAAAGCACTATGTAACAGAAGTTATTGCTGAAGAAGCCTACTTTGCAGATAGTAAAAAGAATTCTGAAGAATCTAATGATCCTTTTTCTAATAATGCTTTTGGAGAAAATAGTGGAAGTGATTTTGGAATTACGTCTGATGATGATTTGCCATTTTAAGAGAATAGAAAATAAAAATTAGGAAGTAGCCAAGATAAAAGCTACTTCTTTAATTATAAAATACTGCAAAAATATATAAATGAAAGGATTAAAAAATGCAAAGCGTAATTAGTTATAAAGAAAGAGGAAAATATGGTAATTCAAACTACCGTGGAAATTGCTCAGGATATGTAATTAAAGATTTAATAGAACAATTTTATCCAAAATCTAAACCCAAAAAATTTGTTGAAATATTTTCAGGTGGAGGAACTGGCAGAGATGTCGCAAAAGAATTAAATATAAGAAATAGCATACATCTTGATTTAAATAATGGTTGGGATGCTTTGATAGATGAAATACCAACAGGTTCTGATTTTGTATTTTCACATCCACCATATTGGGATATAGTAAAATATGAAAAACAAAGAGGAGAATATAACATAAATGACTTATCAAATAATATGAATTATGAAGAATTTATACAAAAGTTGGATATAGTTAATGAAAAAATATATCATTCTTTATTAAATGGTGGAAGGCACATTACTTTAATTGGTGATGTAAGAAAAAATGGTAAGTATTATAGTATTTTAAAAGATATGAAATGGTTTGGAGAATTAGAGAGCCATATAATTAAAATACAGCATAATTGTTTTTCAGATAAAAAGAATTATAGTAACAATTCTTTTATTGCAATTAAGCATGAACATATATTAGTCTTTAAGAAAAATAAAATATGGATATTCAATACAAAGGTAACTAATACAATCAAAGAAAATATTATGAATCTGACTGAAATAACTTGGAGAGATTTAATGCAAGCAACATTAGAATTTCTGAATAATAGAGCAAGTGTAGAACAGATTTATAATATTTTAAAAGAATCAAAAAAGGCTCAAAACAATAAATTTGTTAGAGAAAAAATAAGGCAAACATTAAATAATAATAGTAATTTTATAAAGAATGGTGATGTTTGGTGTTTATGTATAGAAAAATGTTAAAAAAGGGAACATCAATTCTCTTTTTGGATTGGAGAAAAAATGAAATTAAAAATAAAAGATGAATATAAAAATTTTTGTAAATTATTAGATTTTGGAAATGGAAAATATGATATAAGAGATGTATTTAGAGATTTTGTTGCTATTTTTGCAATAGCAATTAAAAATATGGTTTTATATGAACAAGCAGATGAAGATATGTATATGAGCATAATAAAAAAGTATGAAAAAAGTGAGATAAAATATTTTGAAAAAATGATATATGAACTTTTAAAAATTTATTATAATAAGGAAGAAATTCAAGATGTTTTAGGTGAGATATATACACAAATTGGAGCTATATCTAGAAATAGCCAACAATTTTTTACACCATATCATATTGCAAAAGCGATGGGAAGAATGATACTTGATAAAGGTGAAATGAGTAAAAAAGAATATATAAAAGTATGTGATCCAACTTGTGGTAGTGGAGTATTATTGCTAGGCTATATAAGTGAATTAAAAAATAGTGAAATTGATTATAAAAATAAGGTATTGGTTGTTGCTAGAGATATAGATTTTATATGTGTATGTATGACATATATACAACTTTCAATATATGAAATACCTGCAATGGTTATTTAGGAAATACATTACTTAATGAGGTGAATAAAATTTTTTATACACCAGCATTTGCTTTGGGAAAATGGGATAAAAAATTAGAAAGGATGTAATTAAAGATGATAAAAGGAGTAAAAGATTTTGTTAGTGATGCAAAGAAAATAATAAAAAAAGAAAAAATAAAAATAAATAAATTATATGAAGAAATTGCAGATTATGAAACTTTAATATGTGTAATAGGACAAACAGATGCATCAGAACAAGTGCTATATTATAGAGAAAAAATAAATCAATGTTATTCAAAGTTAGAAATTAGTTTAGAAAATATTAAAAATAGTGAAGATAGAATTGCTACAATGAGAGCAATAGATAAAATCATCAAAAGGAGTGGAAGAAATGCTTAAAAATAAAATTAGTTATGCTAAACTACTAGAAGGTGTCCAAAAAGTAATAGAAAGAGGAGATTATATAGATTTTTTAAAATCAATAAAAAGATTACAAAATAATTATAGTTTTAGGAATAGTCTACTTGTATATGTACAAAATCCAGATGCGACAATTGTAAAAGGATTTTGTGATTGGAATAAGTTTCGGACGAGGCGTTAAAAAAAATCCTAAAACTATTTTTATTTATACACCTATAAAAATAAAAAAAGCAAATGTAATTGATGGACAACAAGATATTAATGGCAAAGAAGAAAAAGAGCGTGGTGAAAATGGTACAGTTGAGATAATAGAAGGTATTAGTTATAAAAGAGTAGCAGTATATGATATTGGAGATACATATATAAAAAAAGGGAATAAAAGAATACCAATATTAGATAATAATTTAGAATCTAATACTACTGAAACGCTATACAGCACATTATTAGAAATTTCTCCAGTACCTGTACTAATAGAAGAAATAAATGGAATAAAAAAAGGTTATTACAGTAAAAAAGAACAAAAAATCGTATTAAAGCAAAGCCTATCACAAGATGATAAAACAGCAGTTTTAATACATGAATTATGTCATTGCTTATATGATGATTTTGTATATAAAATCGATAGAAATAAAAGTGAAATATTTGTTGAAAGTGTTGCTTTTTTAGTAGCAGATTACTTTGGATTTGATACTTCATATTGTAGCTTTGGATATATAACTAATTGGGCACATAATGATATAAAAGAGTTTATGAATTTATCAAATAAAATAAAAGAAACAGCTGATAAATTCATTGATTTAATAAAAAATAGTGATTACAAGCAGGAAAAAATAAGTGCATAGGAGGATATTAAAATTGGAACAGCAAGAAATATTGAAAAAAATTAGTATTATAAATGTAAAAAACAAACTTAAATTAGAAGAAGTGTTTTCAAAAAAAGACATAATATATGTTAGATGTCCATTTTGCAATTTTAAAAAGGGAACTATGAAATTGAATATTGTTAATAATAGTTATATCTGTAAAAACTGCGAAGCAAGAGGATATGCTATTGGACTATATGCTAAATGCAATTATATTTCTACTAAAGAAGCATATCATATATTAATCAATAGTGAAGCAGATATTAGTAATAATTTAACTACATCAATTATCACAAATACAAAGAAAAATGATGAAGAACTTGATATTGTATATCAAGCTTTTTTAGATAGTTTGATACTTGATTCTAACCATATTATGAAATTATTACAATACGGATTTTCTATTGAAGAAATAGATAAAATTGGATTTAAAACAATACCGACAAAAGATAGTCAAAAAGTAGAAATATGCAGAAAATTAATAGAAAAAGGATTTGATTTAGAAGGTGTTCCAGGCTTTTATATAGATAAAAAATTTAGATGGAACTTTAAATCACATGAAGGTATATTTATTCCAATTTTTCAAAATTGCAAAGTTGTAGCTTTAAGAATTCATTTAGATAAAAAGTATAATACAGATACAACAGACATTTGGTTTAGTAGTAGCCAGGATAATAATGGAACTAAACAAAATAACAATATTATGATTATATATCCTGAAAATAATAGAATACAAATAATGAATGATAATCAGGGAAATAAAGATATTATTGTAGTTTCAGAAATGATATTAGCTTATAAAATGGCATCACGATTTAAGAATAACATTATAATACGGTGTGCCAAATGTTATTTCAAAAAATGAAATGAAAAAAATAGAAAGAATACAAGGAATTGATAATGTTTACGTTGTAATGGATTCACACACAATATTTCATAATTCAGAAAATTTGTTATCATCATTAAATAAAAAATATGGTGAGGAGAATGTTAAATTATGTGTATCTTTAAATAATGGCGATATTCCTAGTGAGTTGGAAAATAATTTTAATAAAAAAGATGAAAATGTTATTGAAAATATAGCATAAATTAAGAGGTGAAAAGATAATGGAAAATAAAAAAATTAGATTTGCTATGACTGATGAAGAATTAAAGTCTTTAAAAGAAAGCATAGAATATGTTAAAAAACTTGATATTTTTAAAGACAACAAAGAAAAGCAAAATAGCAAAATAAAAAAAGTCAAAAAAGTTGCTTAAAATAATAGAGTGGCCATTGGCTGCTCTATATAAAATATAAAAAAGAAAGAGGTAAAAAAATATGTTTATAATGAGTAAAGAAAAAAGAATTGCAAATCAAATAAGAGAAATGTTATATAAAAGAGGGTTCAAAGTAGAAACTAAATTTTCAAAAAATACAAAAAGTGTATATTTAGTAATAGATAATGGTGCTTGTTCTTCAATTAGAATAAGTAATCATAAAAATTATAAAAACAATAGTAAATATAATGTGATAAAAAATTATCAAGGAAAGAAAACAGAATTTAGTAATGGAAAAACAAAAATATTTTATAATTTTCATATGATTGGAAGATTAATTGCTGACGTTGAAAGTGAAAGATCAAATAGAATTTTAAGATATGGATATAGAAATTATAAAGTAATTAGAGATAAAGAAAAAATGTCTGAAAATTATATTTATTATAAAAATGCAGCATAATAGGAGGAATGAAAATGTTAGATTATAGTGAATTAAATGAAGATGAGAAAAGAAGATTAAGAAATGCTCTAGGAGTGGAAAGAATATCTGTATTTTATCTTGAGGACCATAACATTTTACTTATGAATGCTAAAGAATTATTTGATTATATTTATATGTATGATTTAAAGAAAATTAAAGATGTAATTAAACTGATAGAGAAAATTATTCAATTAAAAATAAATAATGAGGATGTTGATAAAAGCATTGTTCAAAAAATATTAGAAGAAAATGAAAAGGTTATTAAATTGAATGACAATATTTATGCTTATAAGGAAAATTAAAAATAAAGGGTACAGAAAAAACTGTATCCTTTTATATGCTTGGAGGAGTAAAATGTTTGAGATATATGATGTAATTAAAAATGTAAAACAAGTTAAAGAAAATGATATATTTTTTTATGCAGTTAGTAAACAAGAAATTATAAATAATGATTTTAATAGAATTAGAAAAAGTTTAGAAACTTTAAAAAAAGCAGGTAAAGATGCCAAAGGAAAATTATTTCTTACATTTGATGGATACGATAATGATAAAAGAGAAATTTATATGATTCCTGAAATTAGAAGTTTTGTTAAAAATATATGGAAGGAATACAAATTTTTATTTTATTTTTTAACATTATTTGATAATAATAGGGCAATAATATTTGCTTGTCTAAATGATTTCAAAGTAATTCAAAACGAAAAAGAAAAAAAGTGTAAATTAGAAATAATTTATAATGAAGAGATAAAAAAGCAAACAATTAAGGCTATGAAAAATTATGGATTATTAATTGATGATATTGATGGTGCTCAAAGAGCATTATTTACAATAATTTGATATATAAAATAAAGCATTTAGGAAAAATCCCAAATGCTTTATTATTTTTTGTCATTTTGCAATTGATTTAGATAATTTATATTATTATCTATTATAGATTTATATTCATCATTTAAATTAATATATCCACAAAAAGAAATATTTCCTGATAAATCAGTATTAACATCTATATATTCGCCATATAAATCATTTAATGTAATATGGTACAATTTGCATAAATCAACAACAAGACTTATACTTCCAGATGTATTATTAGTTTCTAATTGACCAATATATCTTGAAGAACAACCTATTATTTCAGCGACTTGCTCTTGAGTATAGCCATTAGCAAGTCTTGCTTTTTGTAGTTTTTCACCTACTTTAATTTCTTGATTTCTAGATAATCTCATAATATCACCCCATAACTGTTATTATATAAAATATCAAAAAAATGTCGATGTAAACACGAAATAAAATAATCAACAATGATTATAAAATATTGTCTAAATTTATATATTGTGCTAAAATAGTTTTAGTTATGAAAAGGAGGAAGTAGAATTGATGATGGGAATATCTGTTTTTGAGTTAATGAAAGCATATAATATTAGTTTTGAAGAAGCACAAATATTACAATTTAAAATTATAGGAATTATGTCTTTGATAATAATATTATTATATATAACTCAAATATTATTAAAAAATTTGTGCCCTAAAATATATAGAAAGCTTGAACAACTAAATATTGTATGAATTTTTAATATTTTTCAAAATAATTATATAGAATTTTATATAAATTTTTTCTCACATTGATTTAATGATTATATAAAATTATAGTATATATGAGGTGAAAAAAATGAATGATTATACTATAACTCTTAAAAAAATTTTAGGTAAAGAAAAATATGAAGAATTAGTTGATTATACATTTAAAAATATTCAAGATAAATTTGGAAATATTAGAATTAATAAAGCTACAAAGATAGCAAAGATAAATCATCAGTTTTTAGTTATTATAGCTCTTTTAAAAGCAAAAGAATTTAAAGATAATGAGATTATAGAAGTGCTACATTGGAATAAAAAGAAATCTTTTAAATTTGTTGTTTCTAATAATTTTGATGATTTTATTAAAATTTATAAAGAATATTTAGATTTGATTATTTGCTTTCTAAAAGGAACATAATCTTTTATAAATAAAAAATATGTATAAGCTAGCGAAATAGTATAGTAATACAGATAAATAAAAAATCTAACTTGGCAAATGCTTGATTAGATTTTTTAATTTTTCTTAAATTTTTTCTCAGCTTTGTTTTTGAATACTTATTTTTTAAAATAAAGTGGGAGGTGAAAAAGATGAATATAAATTTAGACAAATTTAAAAAAGTACTAAGCATAGAAAAGTTATATGAAGAAGTGTTCTCAAGAGAAGGAATGGGAAGTTTTATGAAACTTGCATGGAACAATATTAAAGAAGAATTCCATTCAGATTTCAATATATTAGAAATCTGTTCTAGATTAATGATTGAAGAAATTTTGGTTTATGAGATTGCAGTAGATGGAGAATATGGATACAAAAAAATTAAAGAGATTGCATCAATAGAATTGAAAACATTTGAAAAAATGAGTGCATATTATAAAAATTATTTAGATATGCTAATTAATTATTTAAAAAATTACCCTGAAAAGAAAATTGACTTTTTTGAAAAAGATAACTAATTTTAAATTACTCTATATATAAAAATATAGGGTAATTTTTATCAAAACAAAAAATACTACATAATTACACTTATGTAGTATTTTAGAAAAGAAAAATTGAAAATTTAAAGAAAAAATACTACATAAATAACAAAAAGACATATAAAAAAATACTACATAAATAAGAGGTGATAAAATGAATGGAAATATTGGAAAATTTTAAAAAATATTTGGAAGAAAATTATGATACCGTTGGAGAAAGAAATACCATTGAAGCATATCTAAGAGATGTTAAACAATTTATTAAATATTTTAAAGAAAAATTTAATGAAGACATTATCGATTTTTCAAGAGCTGACTATACAGAATTTAAAATTCATATTAAAGATGATAAAAGTTTTAAATTTAGTACAATTAATAGAAAAACAGCAGCATTATCAATTTATGAAAATTTTTTAATTGAAAGTGGAATTAGAAAAGAAGATAAAAAAATAATCGTTAAAAGAGATTTTTATAAAATCGATAGACCGTATATTACAAGGGATATGTTACCTAATAATACAATAAGGAAAGTTAGGTTAAAAGCAGGAAAAGAAAGCAAAAGAGACTATGCTATGTTCATATTACTTGATGTTGGGGGATTAAGAGTTTCGGAATTATTAGGAATAGAATTAGAAAGAGATGTTGATTTTAAAATGTATTCAATTCATATTATAGGAAAAGGAAATAAAATAAGAAGTATCTTTATGGAAAAAATAATATATGAAGCAATTATTGATTATCTTCCAGAAAGAGAAAAGATGTTAAATGGTAGAAAAAATAAATATCTATTTGTTAGTAATAAAACAGCTAATACTGGGGAAAGAATGTCAAGGACTGGGATTAACAAATTATTAGAAAAATATTGCAATATGGTTCAAGAAGATAAGATAAATCCTCATATTATGAGACATGATTCTGCAACAGGAAAATATGAAGAAGGGTATAGTGATATGATGTTAAAAAAGTTTTTAGGGCAGACATCTAATGTAACTGATATTTACACTCATCCAGGAGGGGAAAAATACAGAGAAAATAAGTAATGATTTACAAAATAGGTTTACAATAATGCTAAAAAGTGATAAAATATTTGCAAATAAATGAGATTGGAGGTACAAAACTTTGCTGAATGTTCTTATTGCTGAAGATAATATTCAGATAAGTGTGCATCTATCAAATAGCATTAATACTAAAAATGTAAGGTGTATAGGAATTTTGAATGATGGAACAAAAGTCTATACCAAACTTAAAGAATTAAATCCAGATGTTTTAATACTTGATCTGAAAATGCCAGGAAAAAATGGAATTGAAATTTTAGAAGAAATACAAAATGATAAAAAGATAAAAACAAAAGTCTTTATATATTCAGGAGAGATGAAATATATGACTTTAGCAAGAAAATACACTTTTATTGAAAGATTTTTTTCTAAACTAACACCTGTTGAAGAAATAGCAAAAGTATTGGAAGATATGGTTGAAAAAATATCTAATAAGAATACTGGAGATAAAATTATTGATATACTTTTTAGATTAGGATTCACATATTCTTTGAAGGGAACAAGATTAATTAATGACTGTATTTTATATTCAATAGTAGAAAATGAAGATAATATCAAGAATATTTATAACGAAATGGCAAAAAGAAAAGGAGAAAATATATATACAATAAAATCTGATATAAATACAGCAATAAATAATATGTGGAAATATACAGATAAAGCAAAAGCAAGAAGAATATTAAGACTTGGCGATTATGATAAACCGAGTAGCAAAAACGTTATTTCAATGGTTAAATATTATGTTGAAAATTAAAAATAAAAATAAGAACTATGATTTATTATTGTATAATAAAATTAGTTCTTTTTATATTTTGGGTCAAAAAAGCATTTAGCTATGTCATCTTGAAATTTATTAATTGCTTTTAGTTTTTCTATTTGTTTTTTAGTTCCTTTTCTCTTTTTATATTTTTTTATTTTTCTCAAATTAATCACCTTATGAAGATTATAGATTGAAAAAACCACAAAGTATTGAAAAGACTGAAAAGGAGCAAAAAGACACGAATATTTTTCAAAAATGGATAAAATTTTTTAAAAAAGTTTAAAAAAGATTAATTTCATTAGAATTTATTAAAATTATAGAATAAAAAATTTAAAAATATATTTTGCGATATTAATGTTTTATGCTATAATGTTAAAAAAACAAGGAGGATATTAAAATGCTAGAAGACATAGAAGTTTTATATCATAGTTGTATTAGAATGAATAAAGAAAAAATGATTTATATAGACCCATATCATATAGAAAAAAATTACAATGATGCAGATATGATTTTTATAACACATGATCATTACGACCATTATTCTGAAGAAGATATAGACAAAGTAAGAAAAAATAATACTATATTTATAGTACCTGAGAATTTGTTAAATAAATTAATTAAAAAAGGAATAAATGATGAAAATATCATTACACTTGATCCAGGAGATGCTGAGAATATAGATGGAATAAAAGTTGAAGCAATTCATTCTTATAATATAGATAAGCCATTTCATCCAAAAGAAAACAATTGGCTAGGATATATTATTGAAATAGATGGTGTTAGATACTATATTGCTGGAGATACAGACATTACTGAAGAAAATAAAAAAATAAAATGTGATGTTGCATTTGTACCAGTAGGTGGTACATATACAATGAATTTTAGTGAGGCAGCACAATTGATTAATATTATAAAACCTAAAATTGCCGTTCCAATTCATTATGGAAGTGTTGTTGGAACAAAGCAAGATGCAACTGATTTTGTAAAACTATTATATCCAACAACAAAAGGTATAATTTTAATGAAATAAAAAAGAAAGAGGACTAAAAATGAAATATTCAAATAAAGACAAAGAATTATTTAATGAAGCAGGAATTAATATAGAAGATAAAAATTATACAAATGAAGAAGTAGAAAGCTTAAAAATGAGAGTAACAGATTTTATTATGAGCCAAAGCACCAAAGATATAAATAAATATAGCCAAAAATTTAGTAATATATTATAAGGATATAGATATGAATAAAGAAGAAATAATAAAGTATTGTTTG
>OGYP01001222.1_pt1 | contig 12716 bp, 9 predicted proteins | sample 1576571 | NCBI WGS metagenome assembly OGYP01 (sample SAMEA3541559, study PRJEB24748) | human gut metagenome | biome: human gut; feature: human-associated habitat; material: faeces | place: China | collected 2012
CACCGTCTCACCTGTCGGTTCGGTCGGTGCTTCTGCACCCTTTCGACTAGGCGCGCTTTAGCCACTTTATCAACAGTCTAAAACCGGTAAGCTTAATGCTTACCGGTTTATTTTACGCTTACATATATAATAGTTTTAAATAATATATTATATATTATAATATATAATATAGAAATATGAGGAAAACAAACGGTATTCAGGCTATTTATCGAACAAATATACTGTTTTTGGGCTTGAAATGATTGTTGTTTTATCTAACTGTTAGGCTGTCGTACAATATCTATATAATGGGTAGTGTTTTTAATTTTTAGACTTTTTATACAATATATTGAGTTATTAAAAATCGGTAAAATAAAATGTTACAAATTGTAAGAATTTAAAGTGGCATTTCTAACGATTTTACAAAAATATACTTTTTCACGCTAAATCGCTAAAGAATATAACCACAAGATATAGTGTAACCGTTTTGTAACCATACCACAATGTTAAAAACGTTTGTGCATATTATACAAAATCTTATCTTCGGAAATATTGACACATTATGCATTTGTCACTATAATGGCAATCGCTCGAGGAAATAATAACGGTGAAGCAGAAAAAACAACTCTGCTCGATATGAAATTTTTGTAGCTACATTCGTATCGGTATTAGGAACAATGTTTCAAAGCGAAACCCTAATATTTCTATCACAAAAGGAGATTAAGATGACTAACCAATCAACAACCGGCGACATACGCGGCGTAAGCCACAAAGTCGTAACGGCAGTAATTGCATTTGTGTTAGCAATAATTATTTTTGCATCAACTGCATTTGCACAGATGGTATCAAACTACACTGTTGAAATTAAAGTTGATAACAACACTTATACAATTACAACAAACGAAACGGAACCTATCGAAATCCTGTCGCAAGCAAATGTTACATTGAAGGATACAGACAAACTCGATATAAGCTCTTTTAACGCAGGTAAGGGCGGAGTTATTAAAGTTGACAGACTTAACAACATAAATGTTGAATTCAATGGAGTAACAAACACATACAGCGTATACGGTGACACAGTTAAGGAAGCACTTGACGAAATCGGATTTAACACCGAAAATGTTACTCTTAGCTGCTCACTTAATGATATTGTTACAGACGGTATGGAAATTAAGTATATATCATCTAAAACAACCACACTTAAGGTTGACGGTGAAACATACAAAGTACCGGTTGTAGACGGAACTGTATCGACACTTCTTGATGTAGCAAATGTTACACTTGACGGTGATGATTACACTACCCCATCTGTAAATAAGCAGATTACAAAAAAAACCAAGGTAACTGTTAACCGTGTAACATACAAGGAAGTTACCAAAAAAGAAAGCGTTAAATACGGTACCATTGAAAAAGAAAATGATGATGTTTACGAAGGCATTGAAACCGTAGTAAAAAAAGGTAAAAAAGGCAAAGCCAATGTAACTTATCAAGTAAAATATGTAAATGGTAAGAAAAAGACTAAGAAAGTTATTGACAAAGATGTTATTACCAAAGCTAAAAGCGAGGTAGTAAAAGTAGGCACAAAGGAAACAGACGGTGCCAAGGTCAAGACTAACGGAGTAAAGAATAAAAAGGGATACAAAGTAGGCCAAGTAATTTCAGGCAGATACACACACTACTGTGCTTGCGGCACTTGCGGTACAGGTACAGGTAGAACTGCAAGCGGCAAGCGTGTATCAAACGGAATGAAAGACCCGTACTACATTGCTTGTAACTGGTTGCCTATGGGTTCAATAGTAAATATTGACGGAACAAACTACACAGTAGTTGACAGAGGCGGTTCAGGCCTTTCAAGCGTAGGCAGAGTAGATATATTTACACCTGAAGGACACAAAGCATGCTATAAATACGGAACAGGCAAATGCACACTTACAATTATGCGTTTGGGCTGGTAAGTATAATATATAAATTAGGTTCGTTAAAAAGGAAAAGTGACAAACACTTTTCCTTTTTTATTTTAATAATATGTATTTGACTTATTAACAAAAACATAGTAGAATAATGTGTATATAACTAACGGAGGAAAATACAATGGATAATTCAGAAAAAACTTTAGACCAGCTTGTTGCTCTTTGCAAGGGTAGAGGTTTTGTTTACCCGGGTTCAGAGATTTACGGCGGTCTTGCAAATACATGGGATTACGGCCCACTCGGTGTTGAACTTAAAGAAAATATCAAAAAAGCCTGGAGAAAGAAATTTATTCAGGAAAACCCATATAATGTAGGGCTTGACAGTGCTATTCTTATGAACCCGCAAACTTGGGTTGCATCAGGCCACCTCGGCGGATTCTCCGACCCGCTTATGGATTGCTGTGAATGTAAAACAAGGCACAGAGCAGATGATTTGATTGAAAGCTTTGACGGCACAAATGTTGCCGGCTGGAGCAATGAGGAAATGTCTGCTTATATTAAGGAGCATAACATTCCTTGCCCAAATTGCGGTGCGCATAATTTTACGGATATTCGCCAATTCAACCTTATGTTTAAAACTTTCCAGGGTGTAACAGAGGATGCAAAAGACGAAATTTATCTTCGCCCTGAAACTGCACAGGGTATTTTTACAAACTTTGCAAATGTGCAGAGAACTACAAGAAAGAAAATTCCTTTCGGTGTAGCACAGGTAGGTAAATCATTCAGAAACGAAATTACTCCGGGCAAATTCATCTTCCGTGTAAGAGAATTTGAGCAAATGGAGCTTGAATTTTTCTGTAAGCCGGGTACTGACCTTGAGTGGTTTGATTATTGGAGAAGCTTCTGCCGTGATTGGCTTTATTCTCTTAACATCAACAAGGATAACCTCAGGCTTCGTGACCACGACCCTGAAGAACTTTGCTTCTATTCCAAAGCTACAACCGACTTTGAATACAAATTCCCATTTGGCTGGGGCGAACTTTGGGGTGTGGCTGACAGAACAGACTACGACCTCACACAGCATATCAAAACAAGCGGCAAAAACCTTGAATATTTTGACCAGGCAACAGGCGAAAAATATGTACCTTATGTTATTGAGCCTTCACTTGGTGTTGAGCGTTTATTCCTTGCACTTCTTACAGAAGCTTATGATGAAGAAATGCTTGATGAAGAAAAGAATGACAAGAGAATAGTAATGCACTTCCACCCTGCAATTGCTCCGTTTAAAGCAGCGGTTCTTCCGCTTTCAAAGAAGCTTAACGAGCAGGCAACAGAAGTTTTTGCCATGCTTTCAAAGAAATTCAACATTGATTATGATGACGCAGGCTCTATCGGCAAAAGATACCGCCGCCAAGATGAAATCGGTACTCCGTATTGCATCACATACGACTTTGATTCAGTTGAAGATAACTGCGTAACCGTTCGTGACCGTGATACTATGGAGCAGGTTAGACTTCCGATTGACGAACTTGTAAAATTCATCGAGGAAAAGGTTGAGTTTTAATTTATCTTTCAAAGGAGGATAAAATTATGAATAACATCAACAGAAGCTTAGTAAAATCGCAAGCTAAGCAAATCATTAAAGACAAAATATTCGCCCTGTTTGTTTTAAGTGCAATTGTAATTTTTTTAACCCAGGGTTTAACCATAGGTGTAAATGTTTACTCCGACAGTGATGATATTGAAAACCTCTTCGGCCCGAAAAACAGCAACGGTTACAGTGATAATTCTAACCGAAACACACCTGAAGATTTTTTCAAATACTTTAACGGCGAGCAAAGTGATGATAACGACAACAGCAACGATGATGATGACAGCTCAAGCGACAACCCCATTGAAAGCTTCGGCCAAAGCTATAACGGCAGTGACACCGGCATTACCAACACATCCGTTAACACTTCAAGCATAGGTTATTTTTCCGATACAGGAATTAAAGGGCTTACCGTTCTTTCAATCGTGCTTTCTCCGCTTCTTGTTTCACTTTTAGGTTTTTATGTAATCCTCATTAAGCGTGACCCGAGTGAGCAATTTTCACTCGGTGAAGAAATCAAAAACATATTCAAAGTATCGTTTGACGCAACATACGGTAAAAAGCTTGTTGTTTCAATTTTAAGAACCGTGTTTATAACGCTATGGTGTTTTCTCTTCATAATCCCGGGTATCGTGTATAATTACAGTTCATACTTCTCATTCCAGATTATGTGTGAAAACCCGAATTTGAAGCCTATGGAGGCTCTCAAGCTATCTAAAAAGATGGTTAAGGGCAACAGGAGTGAGCTTTTTGCACTTGACTTAAGCTTTATCGGATGGTGGATACTCTGCGGTATCTCCTTCGGCATTGCGAGCATATATGCAATTCCTTATTATTTAACTACCCAAGCACTCTATTATGAAAACTTCAAAATAAGAGCTTTTCAAGAGGGCAGAATTACGGAAGACGACTTCCTTTCACAAGAGGAAAAGGCAAACAAATATGCTTTTGCCGGTGCGGGAAATTATTATAACCCTACACAAAACACCAATGAGCAGTACACAGCTAATCAAAACGACAGTGCAAACGCTTATTACTACAACCCACAACAGCACACATCTGATACCGGAGCAGCACAAACCGCTGCAAATGAAAATGCAGGCGAGCAAAATACATCACCATTTTATACTCCTGCAAATGTGCCGAGTGAAAATGAACCTACACAAAGCGGTTCATACCCGTCATATGCAAATAACGAGCAGGAAAAGGCAGAATTTTATCAGCCGCCTGTAAATGTTGAAGCGGTTTCAAGCGAGCCGGAAAATCAAAATGCAGATACAAACGAATAATCTATAAAAGCAAAGGCGAGCAGTATTTGCCCCTAAAAATCATCGGGGTTTCACTGCTCGCCTATTTTTTGTTTATTTTTTCAAAAGCTATTCTGTTTTTCCCATTACATCAAGTGGGTTGACATACTTATTATCCAAAAGCGTTTCAAAATGAAGGTGTGATTCGCTCTTTTCTTCAAACGGAATTGTACCGAGCGTACCGAGAGTTTCACCGATAGTTACATAATCGCCCTCTGATACATTTACGGTGTCCATTCCACAATACCTTGCAACAAGTTTGCCGCCGTGGTCAATCTCAATCACGGTGCCGAGCATAGCGTCTTTGCTTACACTTAATACAAGCCCATCGTTAATCGAACGCACTTTACTGCCCTTATTAGCTTTAAAATCAACCGCTGTATGCGCCCTGTAATCTTTCATGGTTTTATTTTCAACAAGTTCTTCACTGTAACCCAAAAGCACCGCTTCATCGCAAGGATATTTGTAAAACGATTTATAAGGAATATTAGTATCGCTTGATGACATAGTAGATACTTCGGTTGATGTTACGGTAGTCGGCTTTTTTGAATTTTGCTTTTTAGTTGTTTGCTTTTCAGTTTGGCTTGCAGTGGTTAACTGCGTATTATTTGTGGTGGTAACCTTTTTTTCTTTAGCTTTTTCAACCACGGTAGTAGCTTCGTTTACATCTGTTGTGTGCGAAGACTGGGTTGAAAAATAAACAATCAAGCCGAGTGCAACAATGCAAAGGCAAATCACTGAAAATAAAGCTCTTAAATTTTTATTATTTGGTTTATCTTTTGTAGCCATAAAAAACACCTCAAGGGTATTATTGCCCTTGGGGTGTTAAGTTATACATATTAAATTTTAATCGTAAACTACGGTAACTACGCTTGAAGCAGGAAGCGAAACATCAAGTTTTTTTGCTGTGCCAAAATCTGTTTTGGCAATATCGTTATCCTTATCGGTTGTATAAACGCTGTAATCACCTGTGCAGTCAAGTGTTGTTTTAACCTTTTTATCGTTATTATTTACATATACTACAACTGTTGAACCGTCTTCATTAACAAAAGCAACGCTTTTTACATTTTCAACACCTGATGAACAAGCAATTCTGATTGCGCCCTCTTTAATAAATTTTGAAAAATTGCCGAGGCAGTAATATCTTTTTGAGAAATCGAGATTTTCGTGATTATCTTCATCAAGGTAAATAAGACCGTCGGTATACACACCGTAGGAACAGGCAGTCCACCAATCCCATTCGGTAGCGTTTAAAAGAGTTAAATCATCCACAATTTTATTTGCCATTGCAACACCGTACTTAATTGTAGTACCGTTAGTTCCTTTTTTCGCTTTGGAAATAAGGTCAAACACACCTGTGTTTTCATCGGTAGTCATTTGGCAATATTCAGTAGACGCAACATTATATTTTGAATATTTTTCAGAAATATAATCTGCCGTGGCTTTTTTAGTATCTGTATCTGACCAGTAAGAATGCATACTCACTTCGTCAAAATATTTGCGAAGACCGGCATTTTCGAAAACATATTTTGGCCCTTTGCCCAAAATGCAATCCATATATGCCATTGCTGTACTGCCTTGCCCTTCCATAGCACCGGATTCAAACATTGATACTTTTACTCCGCTTTTATCAAGCTCACTGCCTTTAAATTTTTTAACAAAAGTTTTAAGCAAATCTCTTGCTTCATATTTGGAATAATAGCAACCCTCTTGATTAACGGAATATGTGTTATCATCATTATACCAAGCCGCCCAATTATACTGCGGCTCATTTATAGGCGAAACGCTTGTAACACGATAACCTTTTTTCACAAAGTAATCGGCACTGTTATAGCAAAAATCAGCAAATGCCTTGTAATTTGATTTATCAAGATTTGAAACCCACTGTTCATCATCACTTTTATATGGGGTACAGTATGCCGCACCGTTTTTCGTTAAATACACGGGAGCGCTGTTGCAAAACAGAGTCAAGCGCATATCCTTGCCGGCATATTTTTTTGCAAGTTCCAGGCACTGCTGTGCGTTCTTATCATTATTAAAATTATATGTTCCGTCAGCATTTAAAAAACATTCGGTTTGGCGGTTTTTAGTCAATATGTGACTATCATTCTTTGAACCTGCGCCGAGATTGTAGCGGTAAATATTAAGTCCTATTCCCTTGTCATCATCATAAAGTGCCTGCATAATATCACTTGCATTATCCCACGAGCCTACATCCTGACTCCACCAGCAAGCAGACGCACCAAATCCGTTTAAAGTTTGGTAATTCACATTATTATCAAGCACGGTGACATTACTTCCGCTGACATTGGCATTTACTTTTTCGCTTTGCCTGTATTCAACTTTTCCGTCAATTCCGATAACACCGAAAATTATATAAAGCACCGCCGCTATAATTGCAACAATCAGAGCCGATATTACAATGAGCAAGGTTTTTTTCTTTTTGCTTTTATCCATTTTTCATCACCCGATTTTAAAAAAGGGCGAATTGCAAATCAACTCGCCCATAATAATATTCTTGTTTTTTATACGCCCGAATAAGCGTTGAAACCGCCGTCAACAGGAATATTAACACCTGTAATAAAGCCTGAATAAGTATCATCGCAAAGGAAAAGAAGTGTACCTGAAAGTTCATCAGGTTCGCCGAATCTATCCATTGGTGTAGCGGCAAGAATTTTGCCTGTTCTTTCAGTAGGTGTTCCGTCCTCATTCCAAAGAAGAGCTGCATTCTGCTTTGTTGAGAAAAAGCCCGGTGCAATCGCATTCACTCTGATTCCGAGCGGAGCAAAGTGAACTGCCATCCATTCGGTAAAGTTCTTAACAGCGGCTTTAGCGGCACTGTAAGCAGGAATACGGGTAAGCGGCCTAAATGCATTCATAGAGGTAATCATAATGATAGTACCCTTTTGCTTTTCAGCCATATCCTTGGCAAACACCTGAGTAGGAATAAGTGTACCGAGGAAATTAAGGTTAAATACAAAGCTGATACCGTTAGGGTCAAGGTCAAAGAAAGTTTTTACATTTTCATCCTTTTGAACAAGGTCGATTTTTTCAAGAGTATCTTTTGTAGTAGTTCCCTTCGGGTTGTTTCCGCCTGCACCGTTTAAAAGAATATCGCAAGAGCCTAATTTTTCATTGATGACTTTTCTTGCGTTTTCCATTGATTCAAGTTCAAGAACATTACAGCCGACTGCAATAGCTTCGCCGCCGTCTGCATTGATTTCATCAGCACATTTTTTTGCTGCTTCTTCATTAAGGTCAAGCACTGCAACTTTGCAACCCTGTTTAGCAAGGGTTTTTGCGAATGCGGCACAAAGAACACCACCGCCGCCTGTAACAACAGCAACTTTACCTTTTAAATTCTCGTGTTTAAACATAATGTTTATTTTTCCTTTCTGCTTTTTTCAACAGCTTCCCAAAGTCCGTTGAGATAGCTTACGCCCAATGCTCTGTCATAAAGTCCGTAACCCGGGCGTGCAACTTCTCCCCAAATCATTCTGCCGTGGTCAGGGCGAATATATCCGTCAAACCCAACCTCTTGAAGAGCTTTAACTATTTCATACATATCAAGTGAACCATAGTCACTTTCGTGTGCAGTTTCGTTAAACCACCTGTCATTGATTGAAACATTGCGAAGATGAGCAAAATAAATTCTATCCCCTGCAGCTTTAATAATTTCAACCATATCATTTTTAGGGCTTGCACCGAGTGAGCCTGTGCAAAGAGTTAAACCGTTGTACTTGCTCGGAACCATATCAAGAAGCTTTTCAACAGCTTCTTTGCTTGTGATAATACGAGGAAGGCCAAAAATACCCCAAGGCGGGTCATCCGGATGTATTGCCATTTTGACATCACATTCCTCACAAGTAGGCATAATAGCTTCAAGAAAATATTTAAGATTTGCCCATAAATCATCGGCAGTTACATTCTTATACTTTTCAAAAAGCTCCTTAATTTCACCCATTCTTTCAGTTTCCCAACCCGGCATAGCATATCCGTTTGAGTTATCATCAATCTCTTTAAACATATCTTCGGGTGATTTGCCCTCTACCTGCTTGCCGTCATAGCTAAGGCAGGTTGAACCGTCAGGCAAAGGCATATAAAGGTCTGTTCTTGTCCAGTCAAAAACAGGCATAAAGTTATAGCAAATTACTTTAACCCCAACCTTTGCAAGATTTCTGATTGATGTTTTATAATTTTCAATAAGCTTGTCCCTTGTAGGTAAACCAAGCTTTATATCCTCGTGAACATTTACGCTTTCGATACATTCCATTGTAAGCCCGGCAGATGTGATTTCATCATACATTTTCTGCACATCTTCCATTTCCCAAGCTTCCCCGGCAGGAAGATAATGAAGAGCAGGAACAACGCCGACTACACCCGGAATTTGCTTGATTTGCTCAAGTGATACGGTATCAAGGTCCTTACCGAACCAGCGAAAAGTCATTTGCATATTTTTACCTCCTTTATTTAAAATCATATAGCACTTTGATTCTATCATAATATAATAGACGATTCAAGCGGATATTTATAATAATTATATTTTTTAAACGCTCAATTTTTATTTAACTTTAACAGTTTTTGTTTTAGACCAAGCACCGTATATCTTCTTTCCGGCAGATTTTTTATATGCACGAATTCTTACATAATACTTTTTCTTTGATTTAAGCTTGGAAATAGTTTTTGAAGTAGTGCTTTTCTTGCTTATTGTTACTGTTTTAGTTGATTTTTTAGCATATTTTTTTGATGTTGAATATTGAATTTGATAGCCTGTTACGGTTTTATCCTTTTTCCATTTAACAGTCATTTTCTTTTTTCTTGCACTTTTAAGCGAAGAAAGTTTTTCCTTTTTCGGCTTAATGGTGAGTCTGATTGTCGCAGTACCGGAGTAATTGCCTTTAAATTTAACTGTAAGAGTTGCATATCCCGGCTTGGTATTGTTTTTATAACTTACGGTGTAATTTGACGCAGCAACAGTATTCCCCATTCTGTCATAAACCTTAACTGAAGTAGTTTTCTTTTTCTTATTATATGTGAAAGATTTGGTCTTGGCTTTTACGCTTGATACAGCAGGAAAGCTGGCAGTTTTTATGTATTCCGGACAATATGTGCATATGCTTTCAACATAACCGTCATAATTTTGTGCGCTGTCGTATTGGTCATAATGAGCAGGATATGAATTATATAAGCTGAAATCGTGATTATGATTTCTTACACTTACTACATTTGAAAAAGACACAGATGCCGATTCAAGCACATAGTAATATGTTTTACCGGCTTCAAGTGTAGCGGCACAAATAAGATTTGGGTTATTATCATTAAGCACGGTGTTATATGTTTCACCGCTGAAATCTTCTATCGACGCCATAATATTACCGCCATAGCTTTGATTAAAGCAATAAAATTCAAATGAGCCGGTATAAGACGGAGTAAATTCGACATATGCTTTATTTCCCAAGTCACCCCAAACTGCAGCGCTTGAATTCAAATAGATTTCCTGCGCAGTCTTTTTAGTATTTGCAAATGCGTTTATTGAACCTACCGATAAGCAACTGATTGCAAGAAGCAAGCTTAAAAATATCGAAAATGTTTTTTTCATTTCTATACCTCCGAAACATTGATATATTTATTTTAACATATAAAGATATAAAGTCAATAAGAAAACAGCCCTTATTTAGGGCTGTTTTTAACTGTAAATATTAAATTATGCGCTTTCCTTTTCTGCTTTTTCTTTTTCGCGGCGAGCCATAATTTCTTTAATCATCATTCTGTGGCCATCACCTGTAATATTATAAAAATGCATAGGAATAAGCATAAGCAGGTAACCCACAATAGGAAATACGGTGGTCATAAGGAAAAGACCTAAAAGAGTTGAATGATTTTGAACAGTGGAAACATCGGTTGTATGCTCAACATAACCTGTTCTTGCAAGTACCTGAAGGCAGATGAAAGATGAAAGTGTACCTTCAAGCTTACCTGTAAATGACATAATTGAAAGCATTGTACCCTCAACACGCTTGCCTGATTTCCATTCAACATAATCAACTGTTTCGGCTTCCATTTCCTTTTGCATAAGGTTTTTAAATTCAAGCGGGAATGTAACAAGCATTGAAAATGCAAGTACAATTACACCGGTTAAGGTTGAAACAGGCTGATTTGCAGGCTTGTTCATAATTCCGTTGTATGTTAAAAGGGCAAAAAGTCCGTTTAAAACTATACCTAAAACACAGCACACCTGATAGAATTTTTTACTATCGCTTTTAGCACCCAAGCGTTCAACAATAATAGGAACAAGCAAACCTGCCAAAACAGAACCCGGTGCTTTCATAATATCGAGAAGTCCGTTATATTTAGCATTGAAAAGTGAATCGTATGCAAAATAGAATGAGCATTGCTCGGATACCTTAATAATGACAAAAAAGATGTTACAAAGGAAAAGCATTAAAAGCGGCCTGTTTGTTAAAAGCAAGTGGATACATTCATTAAGTGACGGCGTTTCCTCGCTGTGCTCCATTCTTTCTTGGCAGTTTGAAAATGTAAAGCGGGTAAACACAATAATAAACACTGCCGAAAAAACAGCCGCAACCAAATAAGCTTTATCAAGATTTGAATTAAAATACGGTAACCAAGCGGCAAAAGCAACCAAAGCTGCCGGAATAGCACCGACTATCATTCGCCCGATAGACGCAATACCGTAAAGCTTCGTTCGTTCAGTACCGTTGGGAGTCATTGAAAACGCAAGTGCGCCCATAGGAACATCAAATGCGGTATATGTAACATCAAGGCCGACAAAAGCAAAAACAGTCAATGCCATCTTCATTCCATATGACAGGTTGTCATTACCGACGAAGAATAAAATCATAAACAGTGACACAAGATAAGGTGCAAATTTAATATAGCCCCTCATTTTGCCCCAGCGTGAACGGGTTTTATCAACAATAACACCCATTATCGGGTCGTTAATCGCATCAAAAATACCGCAATAAAGCCTGATATTACTTGCGTGCCTTGCTTTGATATGAAGCACATCGGTAATAAAGAAATTGACATATTTTGAAGCTGTCATACTTGTACTCATACCTTGAGCGCCACGGCCCATTGCATAAGACAAAGCTTCCTTCCAGGTAAGATATGTCGGCTCACCTACATCTTTTTTAACAATTTTGCTGTTCAAAAAAGATTTAATCTTTCCCATAGGAGCACCTCGGTTCATAAATTAGTAACATTATTAAGTATATCACAAATTAAAAAAGTGTAAATAGGCTTAACCAAAATTTAATAAATACTTGATATGTTTATAATATAGCTGACTGCTTATCATCAATTTATATGCAAGGCGAGTTGCACTTTTTCAAGCAGTTTTATAGTTGAAATGAATGTCGCTTTATGTTAAAATACCGTTAGTTTATTTTGAAAGGGATATAATTATGTCACAATGGGATAAAGATTATTTGGGCTTATGCCGAAAAATACTTGAAGAGGGAACTGAAGTTGTTAACAGAACGGGAACTAACACAATCAAAGTACCGTCACATCATTTTCATTTTGATTTATCACAGGAATTCCCTATTCTTACCACAAAGCAATTATTTATCCGCCAAGCAGTGCTTGAAATGATGTGGATATATCAGGCGCAGTCAAACGATGTTCGCTGGTTACAGGAGCGCGATGTTAAAATTTGGAATGAATGGGAAATTGACGAAAAAGGATATTGGAACGCCACCCAAATGCTGCCGGATGAAAACGGAAATCTTGTTAAAACAGAAGTTCACAAATTCTTCGGCAAAGAGTGGGCGCACACAATCGGCACAGCTTACGGTTACATTGTAAATAAATTCCAAATGACTCAAAATCTTATTGACAAAATAAAAAACCACCCGGAAGACAGGCGAATGGTAATGACTTTATGGCAAAACGATTACCTTGATA
>OGYP01001228.1_pt1 | contig 12679 bp, 12 predicted proteins | sample 1576571 | NCBI WGS metagenome assembly OGYP01 (sample SAMEA3541559, study PRJEB24748) | human gut metagenome | biome: human gut; feature: human-associated habitat; material: faeces | place: China | collected 2012
TGATCGAGACGCTGTTCACAGCCAGCCCGGAGTTCTTTAAGGGAAAGAAACGGGCGGAAATTCGGGTATTTTTCGAGGAAGCTCTGCACTTTCTGGAACAGCATCAGTCCAAAGAGACAATTATATCCGCCGTGGTGCATATGGACGAGAAAACGCCCCATATGCACCTTTGTTTTGTCCCTTTGACGGAGGATGGCAGGCTCAGCGCCAAAGACATCATGGGCAATAAAAAGAAGCTGACCTGGTGGCAGGATGAGTTTTGGAAACACATGGTCAAGAAGTTTCCAGATTTGGAGCGTGGCGAGAGCGCCAGCCTGACCGGGCGCGACCATATCCCGCCCCGCGTATTTAAGGAGATGACCAGACTGACCAAACAGAAAAGCAAACTGGAGGATCTGCTCACTGGAATCAATCCCTTTAACGCCAAAAGCCGGGCGGAGGAAATCTGCAAGATTCTGGATACCTATATTCCCAGCGTGGAGAAGATGGACACGCTGCTGCGGAAATATGGCGTGGCTTTTACGAAAACAGCATCCGAAAACAAAAAGCTGAAAACGAAAAATGCCGAGCTGGAAGAATCTCTTGCATCGGCGCAGAAGGTCAGCACCCTAAAGCAGATCGAAGACCTCAAGCTGCGGCGCGACTATGACAGTGCCGTGGCGATTTTGGAACAGATACCGGCAGAAGTTTTGAACATCTATGCGCAGAGCAGCCATAGAGGAAAGGAGCGGCCTATTGAGCAAAGTTTATGATGATCCGAAATATAATGCGGCATTTGACCGCTGTGTTGATGTGATGGCGCGGCTGTTCCAGAAGTACGGGCCACAGCTGTTGGGGCAGATGCAGGAGACTGAGAAGGATGGCCGTACACAGTCTGCGGTATCAGGAAAGCAACCCGTTCCTGTGTATCAGGAATTTGACAAAGCCGCTTGATATAAATTAAATTTACACGTTGCGTATTTGTTTGGCGTATGCTATAATAAATACGCAACGTGTATTTTTGCTTTATGGGGTAAATGAAATGGACTGCAAAACCAAAATAAAAGAATTGCGGGAAAGCACTGGCATGAATCGCAAGGAATTTTGTAAATATTTTCAGATTCCCTATCGGACTGTGACAGAATGGGAACTGGATAACCGCCATGCGCCGGAATATGTGCTCCGTTTGTTGGAGTACTACATTCAGAATGAAGGTCTGGCGAAGAAGAAAGTTACGGATGAATGTTCAGAGATGGAAGAAAGGGGCGGCCTGCATGAAAAAAACTAAAACAAAATGCTATCTCTACACACGGGTATCTACTTCCATGCAGGTGGACGGATACAGTCTGGATGCTCAGCGAGACAAACTGCGGAAATACGCTGAATACGAAGATATGGTAGTGGCTGGTGAATATTCTGATGAAGGCTTTTCCGGCAAGAATATTCAGGGCAGGCACGAATTTCAGCGGATGCTGCAAGACATTCAGGACGGCAAAGACGGTGTGGAATATGTGCTGGTGTTCAAGCTGTCCCGGTTTGGCAGGAATGCCGCTGACGTTCTGAATTCCTTGCAGCTGATGCAGGATTTCGGTGTCAATCTGATTTGTGTGGAAGACGGCATTGACAGTTCCAAAGATTCCGGCAAGCTGATGATTTCTGTCCTTTCTGCGGTGGCAGAGATAGAGCGTGAAAATATTCGGACACAGACGATGGCCGGACGGGAGCAGAAAGCCCGTGAAGGAAAATGGAACGGCGGCTTTGCCCCTTATGGATACCGTCTTGAAAAAGGCGAACTGTTGATTGCTGAGGATGAAGTGGACGTGATCCGCACCATCTTTGACCGCTATATTCACACCAACGATGGTGTCAGCGGTGTGGCGAAATATCTGAACCGGCAGGGCTTTGTGAAGAAGCTGCGGCAGAACGGCACCATTCCCGGTTTTTCCGCCAGCTTTGTGAAAAGTATCATTGACAATCCGGTATATATGGGGAAAATTGCCTATGGCAGACGCCGGACAGAGAAGAAGATTGGTACCCGGAATGAGATGCACGTGGTTGAACAGTCGGAGTTTCCCGTGTACGAGGGAAAGCATGAGGCTATCATTTCTGAAGAAGATTGGAATCTCGCCCAGGAGAAACGCAAAGTCAATGCTTATCGGCGTGAGAAGGTCAACGATCCTACCCATGCGCATATTCTGTCCGGTATTTTGAAATGCCCCTGTTGTGGTAAAAGCCTGTATGGGAATATTGCAAAGGCTCATAGCAAAGACAAAAAGACCCGTTACTACTATTACTGCAAGAACACGGTAACGCCAACAGGCCACGAGTGTACCTTCCGGCTGAACATAGAGCAGACAGAAATGAACCGCATGGTGGCGGCAATTATCTCTGCAATGGTCAATGACCCACGGTTTGCAGATGCAATCAAGGAGAAGATTGGCTCCGCTGTCGATACAAAGGATTTAGAAAAGCAGTTGGAGACATTACAAGCGCAACTTCGGCAGACTTTGGGTACAAAAGCCCGTTTGGAACGGCAGATGGACAATTTGGATGTGAATGACCCGTATTATGACCGAAAAATTTCTGATTTGCAGCGCCGCTATGACGAGCAATATGGTAGAATAGATGAGATCGAAGTCCAGATTGACGATGTGCAAAGCCAGATACGGAGCATCCGGCAGGAGAAAATTTCGGGTGATAATATCTACCGTCTGTTGCTGGCATTCGATCAGGTCTATGAAGCAGCCTCCGAAGTGGAGCGGAAGGAGTTCATGCGGGCGTTTATTGAGCGGATTGAGTTATTCCCGGAAAAGCAGCCGGATGGCAACTGGATTAGGAAGATTATCTTCAACTTCCCTGTCCCGGTGAATGGAACAGAAGTGAAAGAATTGCCCTTGGAAAATGAAACAATGGTCGAGACGGTAGTATTATTGTCCAAACTCAATGTCGACCATCATATCGAAGTAGAACTCACAATGGACGAGCTGGATTTGACGGCTGCGGAGAGCAAAGCAACCTATGAGGAAATCAAGGAGTATGTGCTGGAGAAGTTCGGATTAAAAGTCAGCCAGCTTTATATCGCTCAGATAAAACGGAAGTGTGGAATTATCGAGAGGGTAAATTACAACAAGTCAAAGAAGGAAGATGCCAGAGTACCGCAGTGCCCGCCAGAGAAAGAAGCGGCAATTATGGACGCACTCAAGCATTTTCAGATGATTTAGAAAATTAAATAAATGCCGTTCTCAGGCATTGCAGATTCAAAAGGTGTTACTTTCGGGTAGCACCTTTTGTTTTGCCTATTAAGAGAGTTAGGCAGGAAGGAGGTGTAAAAAATGCCAGAACCCGCCATGCTGGACTACTTCTACGGCGATGAAGCGGAACAGTACACATTTTACCGGATACCCAAGGTGCTGTTCACAGACCCGGCTTATCGGCGTATTTCTTCCGACGCTAAAATCCTTTATGGTCTTATGCTCGACCGCATGGCGCTGTCAGTTCGGAATGGCTGGCTGGACGATTGCCAACGGGTATTCATTTACTTTACGCTGGAGGACGCCCTGGAGTATTTATGCTGCGGGCATACGAAGGCGGTATCGCTGTTTGCTGAACTGGATAAGGGCGGACTGATTGAGCGTAAAAAGCAGGGTCAGGGAAAGCCTACGAAAATTTATGTGAAGAACTTTGTTCGGAAAGCGGAAGTCTTGACTTCCGAAAAACGGAAGTCTAAAGTTCCGCAAACTGGAAGTCAAGACTTCCGGAAAACGTACTCTAATAATACTGATATAAATAATACTGAGTTGAATGATACTGATCCATCTATCTATCTGGACAGGGGGCTGCCGGAAGATAGACCGCCTGCGGCGGCTGATACGATTGATACGATTGGTGCTTACCGAGAAATCATAAAAGAGAATATCGAATATGGCATTATGCGGGAACGGCTTGGATACAATGCCGATCTGCTGGATGACATTCTGGACATTATGGTGGACACGGTTTGCAGTTCCAAACGCATGATACGCATAGGCGGCGAGGATTACCCACGGGAAATTGTAAAGAACCGGCTTCTCAAAATCAATTCGGAACACATCGGATATGTGGTGGACAGCATAAAAGACAACACTACAAAAGTCCGAAACATACGGGCTTACCTGCTGACCTCACTCTATAACGCCCCCACAACCATGAACAGTTATTACACAGCTTTGGTCAACCATGACCTTTACGGCGGTGGATAACTGTTTTTTTCATACTCACATCTGGGCGGCTGCGCCGGTTTCCGGTCAGCCCCCTTAATTACTATATCTGCAAATGAACAGCACTGTGTCAAGAACGCACACGGTGTGCGTTCATTTCATTCTTGACATAGGGCTGCTTCTTTTGCCACCGGCACTGCCGGAGAAAGGAGTTATCCATGAAAAAGCCCTTTGCCTACGTTACGGCGGTCTGGAAAGGCGGCGAGTTCACAGTAATCGACCAGGCGACTGTTTACTGCCGAAAAGTTTATGAAGCAGGATTCACACCGCTTTGCCCGGTTCTGTATCTTCCCCACTTCCTCCGTGACAGTGTTCCTGCAGAGCATAAGGACGGGATTGACATCGGCAGGGAGTTCCTGCGCCGCAGCCGTGTCCTTATCGTCTGTGGGGACGAGATCGACGAAACGGTCAAGAATGATATTGCTATGGCACAACGTCTGGGGATTACCGCCACTACTCTGGAGGGTATCTTGAAAATTCGCTCTCAGGGAGAAAATGAGGTGGGTGCCTGATGACTGCATATCCACACCGCTTCCTGCGCTGTCTGCTTCATCGTCTGGAGGTTCCGCCTTAGAACCGGCTCCTTTCAGCATTCCTGCCAGAGAAGGGAGTGATGAGATATGCAGGAAGAAGTTGAAAACAAATCGGTTGCTCTGAGTATCAAAGCAACCAAGCTGACAGCCAACCTGCTGAAAGCGGCTATTCTGAAAGCCCTTGCCGAGATGGAGAAAACACAGAGAAATCCCAAGGTCTATAAGGGAAAACAGAGTGTGAAACATCTTGTCCGGCAGGGCGCAGGGGTCAGCAACATTGAAGTTACAGACGGCAACATTAAGTCCTTTGAGCGTGTCGCCCGGAAATACGGGATTGATTTTGCTCTGAAAAAAGACAGTTCTTCCAGCCCGCCCCGGTATCTGGTCTTTTTCAAAAGCAAAGATGCTGATGCTCTGACAGCCGCCTTTCAGGAGTATTCCGGTAAGGTAGTCAAGAAGCAGGAAAAGGAAAAGCCGTCCATCAAGAAACAGCTTGCCAAATTGCAGGAAGCGGTTAAGGACATGGCAAAGTCCCTCTCCCGGAACAAACATCAGGAGGTGGACAGATGAAGAAACTGCCGAAAATCAATACAGCCAAGCTGTTAAAAGCGGCTCTGCCGTATATCTTCATCGGGCTTGTGACTACCAAGCTGGGGCAGGCTTACCGCATGGTGCCGGAGGGCGATGTGCTGGATAAAATGCTGGGAGCGTTCCTTAACATCGGAACTGCCTTTCAGAATCCCCTTCCCAGTTTCCACCCCTTTGATTTGATGGTGGGTGCTGCCTGCGGTGTCCTCATTTGGTTCATTGTCTATCAGAAAGCCAAGAACGCCAGAAAATACCGCCGTGGTGCGGAGTATGGTACTGCCCGATGGGGCACAGCCAAAGACATTGAACCGTTCATTGACCCGGATTTCTCCCAGAACATTTTGCTGTCCGATACGGAACGGCTGACGCTGGGAAAGATTGCAGACCCGGAGAAACGAAATGTCAACCTGAATGTACTTGTGATTGGTGGTAGTGGCTCAGGTAAGACCAGATACCACATCAAACCGAACCTCCTCCAGATGAATGCCAGCTACGTTTGCTCCGATCCAAAGGGGACTGTAATTGAAGAAGTCGGACGGGCGATGATTCGGGGCGGGTATAAAATTAAGGTTCTGAATACCATTGATTTTTCTTGTTCCATGCACTACAACCCATTCGTGTATCTTCACTCGGAAACAGACATTTTAACGCTGGTTACGGTTATCATGACCAACACCCAGGGAGAAGCCAAAGGCGGCGACGATTTCTGGCAGAAAGCGGAAGCTCTGCTGTATCAGGCGCTGATCTCTTATATCTACTACGAAGCCCCAGCCGAAGAAAAGAACATGAATACCCTGCTGGATATGCTCAATGCCTGTGAGTGCCGGGAAGATGATGAAAACTTCAAGTCGGCGGTTGACCTGCTCTTTGAACAGCTTGAAAACAGGAACCCAGACCACTTTGCTGTCAGGCAGTATAAAAAATTCAAGATGGCGGCGGGCAAGACCTTAAAGTCGATTTTGATTTCCTGCGGTGCCAGATTGGCTCCATTTGATATTGCCGCTGTCCGGGAAATGATGTCCTATGACGAATTACAGCTTGAAAAGCTGGGCGATGAGAAAAGTGCCCTGTTTGCGGTGGTATCCGATACCGACCCGACCTTTAACTTTATCAGTGCCATGATGTACTCGCAGATGTTCAACGTCCTCTGCGACCGGGCGCTGAAAGTGTACCACGGCAGGCTCCCGATTCATGTAACCTGCCTCTTTGATGAATTTGCAAACCAGAAAATCCCCAACTGGGAGCATTTGGTCAGCGTGATCCGTTCCCGTAATATCTCCGCACATATTGTCCTGCAAACCTATTCCCAGCTCAAGGGAATGTATAAAGACAATGCGGAAACGGTTGCAGGCTGCTGTTCGACCATGCTCTTTCTGGGTGGAAAGGAGGAAAGCAGTTTGAAGATGGTGTCCGGGCTTCTGGGCAAGGAAACCATCGACACGATGAACGAAAGTGATTCCCGTGGTGCCCAGCGTACCTACGGTCTGAACTATCAGAAGCTGGGCAAGGAATTGATGAGCGTGGACGAGCTGGCGGTCATGCCGTCCAGCCGCTGTATCGTACAGGTGCAGGGCGTCCGTCCCTTTTATTCCAAAAAGTTTGATCTGACAAAGCACCCCCAGTACAAATATACTGCGGACGCCAACCCCAAGTATGCCTTTGATGTGAAGGCGTATCTTGCACACCGGCTGAAAACGAAGCCGGACGATGAATTTGAAGTTTATGACTTAGGAGAAGTCACGCAGTCGGAACCGGCTGCCTAAAGGCTCCACCGAACCCCTTTACCGGGGAATTTTCGGTGGAGCCTTATTTTTTTGCCCGAAACCGAAATTGCCCCAAAGGAGGAAACGAAAATGGAGTTTTATCACGATGCTGTTCGGGTACTGGAAACGTTGGCAAAGGCACTGAGCGGAGCCTTTGGCGCAGATTGGAGGTGCGAGAAACGCAGAACCAACGCCCCGGCACTTCCTGTGGGGGGCTGGTATGCCGCAGGCGGCGCAGTGCTTCTGCGTAACAGAAAGCATATCCGCCCGCCCATCCGTGCCCAGCCTGCCGGAACGCACTTTCAAACCACGAAACCAAACCAACTACAACAAACTTTTTCTTAAAATCAGGAGGAATATATTATGGATTTCTTTAACTCTGCTGTAACTACAATGTCTACTCTGGTAACTGCTCTTGGCGGCGGTCTTGGTGTGTGGGGTGTCATCAACCTCATGGAAGGATACGGAGCCGACAACCCTGCGTCCAAAAGCCAAGGTGTGAAGCAGCTCATGGCGGGCGGCGGCGTCATGCTGCTGGGGCTGAAGGTTGTGCCTCTGCTGTCCAGCCTGATTACCGTCTAAGCGGCACGGGTAAGCGCCTATGCAAAGCATAATCGACGCCATTGAACAGTGGCTGAAAGACTTCTTAATTGGAGCCATCACTGGCAATCTGTCGAATATGTTTAGCGATGTGAATAACAAGGTCGCCACGATAGCAACCGAAGTTGGAAAGACGCCGGAGTCCTGGAACTCCGACGTTTTTTCCATCATTCTTACGCTGTCAAGAAACGTGGTTGTACCCATAGCAGGGCTTGTCATAGCCGCTGTCCTGACCTACGAACTGATTAGCATGATTGTAGACAAGAACAATATGCACGATATTGACACCTTCATGTTTTTCAAATGGACGTTCAAGTCAGCGGCAGCGGCTATCATCGTTAATCATACCTTTGATTTTATCATCGCCATTTTCCAAGTGGCGCAGACCATGGTACAACGAAGCGCCGGGGTCATAGATACCAATGCGAGTATCGACATTTCCTCGGCTATTGCGGATATTACTACCCAGCTTCAGGCAATGGGGTTGGGTGATCTGTTCGCCCTCATGCTGGAAACGTGGATTGTTTCCTTTGCCATGAAAGCCATGGGGCTTTGTATCACGGTCATTCTGTATGGAAGAATGATAGAAATCTACATCTATGCCAGTGTCGGTCCCGTACCCTTTGCTACCTTTATGAACCGGGAATGGGGCAATATCGGCACCAACTATGTACGGGGACTTGCGGCTCTGGGGCTGCAAGGATTTTTAATTATGATCTGTGTCGGCATTTATGCCGTGCTGGTCAATACACTTTCCCTGGGCGGGGATTTGCACGCTGCTGTCTGGAGCTGCGCCGCTTATACCGTGCTGCTTTGTTTCAGCCTGTTCAAGACCGGCTCCGTAGCGAAAAGTATCCTGAACGCCCATTAAATTACCGAAAGGAGGTTTCACGTTGGCTTATGTATTCATTACCAAAGACTTGACGGAGGTCAAGGACAAGGTTGCCTTTGGTCTGACCAAACGACAGATTCTGTGTTTCTCGCTGGCGGGGATATGTGGGGTGGGTTCCTATTTCCTGTTCCGCAATACCCTTGGCAGCGACCTTGCCCTCCTTTTTCTAATTGCTCTGGCAGCACCTTTCATGCTGTTCGGGCTGTATGAGAAGAACGGTCAGCCTTTGGAGAAAATTCTGATAAACATAATCCGGGTGCGGTTTCTTGTTCCAGCGGCAAGACCCTACCGGACACAAAACCGATTTGCCGCCCTGGAGCGGCAGGAACATTTCAATAAGGAGGTAGAAAAACTTGTTTCCATTCCGAACAAAACCACCGGTAAGGACAGCCGTGGGCTGGGAGCATCTCGTGATCCGGCCAGACACCAAGCTGTCGCCCGCAGACCGCAGGCGGGTGGAAAAAGCCATAAGACGGGCAAAAAAGGAAGGTAAGATTGCCCGCACCGCCCAGCAGACCATTCCCTATGAGGAAATGTATCAGGACGGCATCTGCCACATCCAGAACCAGCTTTACAGTAAAAGCGTCTGCTGTGAGGACATCAATTACAAAGAAGCGTCTGACGATGAAAAAGCGGTTCTGTTTGAACTCTACTGTAAGCTGGTCAATTACTTCGGCCCGTCCGTGGGCTTTGAACTTTCCGTTATCTGCTATCCGGCGGATATGGAGGAATACAGAAGGCTGCTGGCGATTAAAGCGAAGGGCGACCAGCATGACGTTATCCGCAAAGAATACAGCGATATGCTGGTGCGTCAGGTTTCCAAAAGCCGCTATGAACGCCGTATCTGCCTGACCTTCACCATCGAAGCAGAAACCATCAAACAGGCTCGTTCCCGTCTTTCCCAGATTGAGGGCGACGTCATCAACCGTTTCCGGGCTTTGAGCGTAGAAACAAAACCGATGGACGGTTATGAACGGCTGGCAGTGTTCCACAAATGCCTGCATCTGGAGGAGCCGAGAAAGTTCCGGTTCAACTGGGATTCCCTTAACCATACCGGGCTTTCCAGCAAAGACTATATTGCGCCCAGTTCTTTCTTCTTTAAGGACGGGCGATACTTCCGCACCGGGGCGACCTTTGGTGCGGTTTCTTTTTTGCAGATACGGGCAACCAAGATTTACGATACCCTGCTGGATGACCTTCTGAATCTGGAGGGCAGTCAGATCGTCAGTATCCACGCAAAAGCCCTCGACCAGAATGCCGCTCTTAAAATGGTCAAACGGAAACTCAGCGATTTGGACAAGGCAAAGATTGACGAGCAGAAACGGGCGGTTCGTTCCGGTTTTGATATGGACATTCTGCCGCCCGACCTTGTGACCTTTGGAAAAGAAGCACAGAAGCTTCTGGAAGCGTTGCAGAGCCAGGACGAAAAAATGTTCCTTGTGACCATTCTCGTTTCCCATGCTGCATCCAACCGTTAGAAGCTGGAGAATCTGATTTACTCCGCCAACGGTATCGCCAACACCCATAACTGCGACCTCATCCGTCTGGACTACCAGCAGGAACAGGGATTTATGTCCGCACTTCCCATCGGTATCAATCAGGTGGAGATTCAGCGTGGGCTTACTACCAGCGGGACGGCAATCTTTTTGCCGTTCCGTGCCTGCGAAGTGTTTCAGCCGGGAGGTGTCTACTATGGGCTGAACGCCACCACCAACCGCATGATACTGGCAGACCGAAAGACATTAAAGTGCCCCAACGGAATCGTGCTGGGCACTCCCGGCAGCGGCAAGTCCTTTAGCTGTAAACGGGAAGCCACCGACGTGTACCTGCATACGGACGATGACCTGATTTTCCTTGACCCGGAGCATGAGTATTCTTCCCTTGCCGAGCAGCTCGACGGTCAGATCATCCGGCTTGCCCCGGACAGTGACGATTACATCAACCCTCTGGACGTGGATTTAGCTACGGATACCGGCGAAAATCCGCTTCTGATGAAAGCGGACTTTATCATGTCTTTCTGTGAATTGATTTTGTCTGCTTCACAGGGCGGATTAAAACCCATTGAGAAGTCCGTCATTGACCGCTGTATTCCGAAAATCTACCGGGAGTACATCAAAGACCCCAGACCGGAGAATATGCCGATTCTGGGCGACTTGTACCAGTGCCTGCGGGAACAGGAGGAAAATCAGGCACAGGAACTTGCCACGGCGCTGGAACTGTATGTGACAGGTTCCCTTTCCTATCTGAACCACCGAACCAACGTCGATATCAACAACCGTGTGGTCTGCTTTGACATTAGCGGTCTGGGACAGAACCTGAAAAAGCCCGGTATGCTGACCGTGCAAAACAGTATCTGGCAGAGAACCACTGTCAACCGCTATGCCGGAAAGACTACCCGCATTTTCTTAGATGAGTTCCATTTGCTTCTCAAGGAGCCGCAGACGGCGGCTTATACAGCAGAAATATACAAGCGTTTCCGAAAATGGAACGGAATCCCATCAGCTTTGACACAAAATGTCAAAGACCTTTTGGACAGCCCGGAGATTGAGAACATTCTGGAAAACAGCGACTTTATCCTCATGCTCAATCAGGCTGCCAGCGACCGTCAGATTCTTGCCCAGCGTCTGGGCATCTCCCCACAGGAGCTGACCCATATCACGAACAGCGGTGCCGGGGAAGGGCTTCTGTTCTTTGGCGACAAGATCATTCCTTTCGTGGATAAATTCCCGACCAATACCCGGCTCTATAAAGTAATGACCACCAAACCTGCGGATTTGGCAGCATAAGGAGGACTGCCGCATGAAGAAAAAAGCAAATATCTATGACAGCGATGACGCCCAGCGCAGTAAACGCCTGTCTTTTACCCCGGAGGAACGTGCCGCTTATGCCCAGCAGAAAGCGGAGGTGTTAGGTCAGAAGCTGGAGCAGGCGGAAAAGAAAAACCCCAAGAAGAAAAAGGTTCGTCTGCAAAAAGAGTTTGACCCGCAGAAAAGCCGAATGAAGCATACCCTTCGCTTTGAGGAAGTGGAGAAAAAGCGTGGCACGGAGCCGCTGCCCAAAAAGGCAGGCAGGCGCATGGTGCAGACTGCCAGTGCCGCCGTCCACTCCAAACTGTATCAGGTGGAGGAAGAAAACGTCGGTACAAAAGCTGCCCATCGTACTGAGCTTGCCGGAGAAGCGGCTGCAACCATGGCGGCTCATGCTGCCCGTGTCCATCATCAGAACGCACCTTATAAAAAGGTGGAAAAATTACAGCGTCAGCTTAATCAGGCAAATGTGAATGCCGCCTACCGTACCGCTGTCCGGGATAACCCGGAATTACAGACCAATCATGTGAAGCGGTTCGTTCAGAAACAGCGTATCAAACGCCAGTATGCCAAAGAATACCGCAAAGCCCGGAAAGCCGGAAGCAAAGGTTCCGCAGCGGCAAAGAAAGCCAAGGATGCGGTCAGCAGTACTGGGCAGGCGGTTATCACTGCCATTAAAAATCACAAGGGTGGTCTGGTTGTGATCGGGGCGCTGGTACTGCTGGTTATCATGGTGTTTTCCTCTCTTTCGTCCTGCTCCGTGATGATGGAGGGAGCCATGGGTTCTATCCTGGGCACTTCCTATACTTCGGAAGACCCGGACATTCTTCAGACGGAAAGCAACTATACCGCTTTGGAATCGGAGCTGCGGAACGAACTGGCAAACATCGAACGTACTTATTCCGGCTATGACGAGTACCGCTATGACGTGGACAACATCGGGCACAACCCCAACGAACTGATTTCTTACCTGACCGCCAAGTTTGACGCATTTACCCCGGAACAGGTGCAGGCGGAACTGGAAGCGATTTTTGAGAAGCAGTACAGTCTTACCACCCGTGCAGAAACAGAAATTCGCTACCGCACCGAAACCCGAACCGGCACCACCACAAGCACCGACCCTGTGACCGGGGAAACCATTACCGAGGAGTACACCTATGAAGTGGAGGTTCCGTATGAGTACCATATCCTCTATGTGACCCTCAGAAATAAGGGATTTGGCACGGTTGCGGTGGAGGGATTGACGGAGGACGAAAAGACC
>OGYP01001235.1_pt1 | contig 12651 bp, 10 predicted proteins | sample 1576571 | NCBI WGS metagenome assembly OGYP01 (sample SAMEA3541559, study PRJEB24748) | human gut metagenome | biome: human gut; feature: human-associated habitat; material: faeces | place: China | collected 2012
TCTTTCACCCTTTCGCACAACAAGAATAAGATTGTGAAACTGGACGGCGAACAGACCCAGATTATCAGCGGCTCGCAGATTCACATGATTGGCAAGTCCTACCGTACATTCTACATGATAGAATTTGCCGGAATCAACCCCGAGACCGGTGCACCTCAGTTCTATACCAACGACGTGGACGAGAATGGAAACTATATTAAGGAAATCACAGAGAATAACAAGGATGCCAAAGCCATTCCTCTGAAGAAACATGCCGAGCCCAATGTGACCGGTGGTCTCTCTAATACTTTGCGTTACAAGTGGTTCGATTTGAGCTTCATGTTCTCTTATCAGTTCGGTGCTTATGGATATGATAACTGGGCACAGAAAACAGAACATGGCGGCAAGGACTTTACTCTTAATATTCCGGCCTATTATCGTGACAATTGGAAGTAACCGGGAGATATCAGTAAATATGAAGTGTTTATAGAGAAGCCGGCGGTAGCCATGAATGGCGTTACCACTACCCGCCGCTTGCACAGCACGGACTTTATCCGTCTGAAAACGTTGATTTTCGGTGTGACCGTTCCTAAAACATGGACTCGGAAAATCGGCGTAAACAGCCTGCGCCTTTACGCATCTGCCAACAACTTGTGGACTTGGGCCGCTTACGATTTCTATGATCCGGAATCAGTCAGTGCAGGTACAGCCGGCTGGGGAACACCTCCTTTGAAAACAGTAACTTTCGGTCTTAATTTGAATTTCTAACCTCATAATAAAGAAACACAATGAAAGCATTAAAATATATGATGATGGGGATGTTGGTCAGCCTGACCGCCTCCTGTGGCAATGACTGGCTTGATGTTGAATCCAGTACAAAGATTCCGACTGAAACCGCCATACAGAATCTGGATGATGTGGAATATAGCTTGAACGGTATCTACGACGTGATGCGCAGTACCAACTATTACTCGGGCCGTATGATTTATTACGGAGACGTGACGGGTGACGATGCGCAGTCCATAAAGACCGGAAAGCGTACCACCAGCTACTATATGCTGGACTATACAAAGGATTCCGGTCCGTCTTCCCACTGGTCTTATGCCTATAAGATTATCCAGAATTGTAATATCATTTTGTCTCAAATAGACGGATTGGATGTCAGTGAGGATGATACGGAATACTTCAACGACCTGAAAGGCCAGACCTTGGCTCTCCGTGGATTTGCCTTGTTCGACCTGACCCGTTTCTTCGGCTATCCGTATGCCAAGGATGGAGGAGCTTCTTTGGGAGTGCCTATTGTGACCGAAGTATCCAATACGGAAAACAAGCCGTCGCGCAATACCGTTGCCCAGTGTTATGAGGCAATCATCAAGGATTTGAAGGAAGGTGCTGACCTGCTGGATGAAGAATTCAACAAGGGTAAGATTAATAAGTGGGCGGCAATGCTGTTGCTGAGTAGAGCCTATTTGTATATGGAAGATAATCAGAATGCCTTGATTACGGCTGAAGCTGCCATTGCGGGAGCGGAAAAGAATAAGTACCGTTTGTGGACCAATGATGAGTATGGCACGATATGGGGAACTGATTTTGCCTCTTCCGATCCGGGAGAAGTCTTGTTTGAGTTGGTGAATCTGACAGTGGACGGCGTTGGCAAAGAAAGTGTGGCTTACCTTTGTTGGCAGGCGGGTTATGATGATTATTGCCTGACCAGTTCTTTCTATGAACTGATGCAGGAAGATCCGGATGATGTCAGGAATCAGGCATATACGGTTGTTCCTAAGACAAAGAGAGCTTACATAGCCAAGTATCAGCCGCAAAGCGGCAAGGCTGTGGAAGATTCCAATATTCCAGTACTTCGTCTGTCCGAACTTTATCTGATTGCTGCCGAAGCGGCTGTAAAGCTCAATAACAATGACAAGGCTGTAAAGTATCTGGATGCTATTGTCAGCCGTGCCAATCCGGAAAAGACCGTGCAGGGTAAGACGGTGACGTTGGATGATGTTCTGTTGGAACGCCGTAAAGAGTTGTTCGGTGAAGGACACCGTTTCTTCGACGCCCTTCGTAATCATCAGACTATCGTGCGCAAGGAGTCGACCAAGGAATTTCCGGAAATAGCCGAGACTTCACATCTGAAGATGGTGGATGAGAGCGTATCTTTTGATTGGAACTATTATCGTGTAGTATTGCCCATTCCTAAGGCGGAGATGAATTCCAATCCGAATATGCAGCAGAATCCGACTTATGGTGATTAATTCCAAAAAAGCGAGAATATGAAGTATCAGACTACTATTGTAAAGTCTTTTTTTACTGTATTTATTCTAACCTTCATCAGTTCCGGCCTAAGTGCCGGAACTCTTGGTTTAGACGGTAAGAAGAAGGATAAGGAGAAGAAGGAGGAATTGTCGGCAGACGGACCTTATGTGATTTATGAACCGGACGGCAAGGTGCGCGTCATAAGCGTTACAGCCCAAGGGCAGATAGAAGATACGACTTATACGGTGCTTCCTCAGGATTTCACCCTTCATGTCACGGACCACAAAGGGCGTTATCCGTTTGATGTGAAGCTGCATCCGGTCAAACGTCCGGAATGGCAATACAGACAACCGGATAAAGTGTTTGTGATGTCTGACCCCCATGGCAAGTTGAATTGCGTGATGAGCTTGCTGCGAGGCAACAATGTCATTGATAAAGACTACCATTGGAGTTTTGGAACCAACCATCTGGTGGTTATCGGTGATATATTTGACCGTGGCAAAGATGTGCCGCAGATATTTTGGCTGTTCTATAAATTGGAGAAGGAGGCGGCAGATGCAGGTGGTCATGTTTCGTTTCTGTTGGGTAACCATGAACCGCTTGTGACGGCAAATGATTTGCGTTATACCAAAGAAAAGTACAAGACATTGGCCCGAAAACTGGGTATGGATTATCCGGCATTGTTCGGTCCGGACACAGAACTTGGCAAATGGCTTGGTACCCGTAATACGATGCAGACCATCGGACCTAATCTGTATGTGCACGCAGGTTTGGGAAAGGAGTTTTATGACCGTGACTTGAATATTCCCACAGTGAATGAGGAAATGAGCCGTGCATTGTTCATGAGCAAGAAGGAACGTAAGGCCTTATCGCCTCTCACGGCTTTCCTATATGGTAATAGCGGACCTATCTGGTATCGTGGATTGGTACGGACGGATGCAAAATACCATCCATTGGCACAAGATTCCCTGCAACTGATGTTGAAACGTTATGACGTCGAACATATTATTGTGGGGCATACTATCTTTAAGGATATTTCCACTTTCTATGATGGACAGGTGATTGGAGTGAATGTGGATAACGAGGAAAACCGAAAGAAGAAACGTGGACGCGCTTTACTGATTGACGGGAATACCTATCTTGTGGTAGGAGATAAAGGAGCGATGCGAAAATTGTTCTGAGGCTGTTCTCTTTCTGATTATTTTTTAGGCGTGGAAGTACGTGGATTTCACGGAGAGACAAAGAAAAACTCCGTGTTTTTCGCGTAATCCGCGCCTAAAAAATATCATAATGTAAATATGCGCTCTCGGATAGCCGGGGGAGGGAGTGCCCTCTCAAAGATCGGCGATAACGGCAATGTCCGTAGCATTGTCTACGATATGTGCCGGATGAAACTCTTCCAGTTCTGTGCGGGGACGGAATCCCCAGGTGACTCCGCAGGCAGTGACTCCGGCATTGGCGGCCGTCTGCATATCCACTCCGGAGTCTCCCACATATAGCACGTCTTCACGGGATATCCGGGTGATGTCCAGAATGTCATGCACCACTGTCGGGTCGGGCTTCACGTTGACCCCTTCCCGTTGTCCGAAGACGGCGGTAAAACGTATGTGGGGGAAATAGTGTGAAATCAGTTTCACGGTAGCCGATTGATATTTGTTGGAAGCCACTGCCAATATCATCCCTTTCTCCTGCAACTGTTCCAGCAGTTCGGGGATGCCGGGGTAAGGGCGGCTTTTATCAGCATTGTGCACGTCATAATAAGGCACAAACTCCTTGCGGACGCGCAGGACGTTTTCTTCGCTCTTTTCCCCTTCCGGGAGGGCGCGCTCGAACAGTTTGTTGATTCCGTTGCCAACCATGAAGTTATAGTCCGATTCCGGGTGAGTGGGATAGCCGAGCGCTTGCAGGGCATAGTTTGTACTTTGTGCCAAATCGGCTATTGTATTCAGTAAAGTTCCGTCCAGGTCAAATATAATCAACTTCTTCATTGCTTTCTCTATTTTTTAGTTTGCTGCAAATATAGGGCTTTTTGCGCTCATGTTCAAATGCTGTCTCGGGTTTCATCAGGTATTTGCAGAATAGGAAGCCCTGGGCTGATAATCAGTGCATTATTACTGCATTCCTGCTGCATGCGTTTTGCAGTAGTACTGCAGATGGAGTGCAGCGTTACTGCAAATATGTTTGCAGTGATACTGCAACTGCTTTGCAGCGTGACTGCAACTGTATTGCAGTGGCACTGCACAAGCGTTGCAGTAGTTTTGCAGTGGGTGATCGGTGTATTTTTTGCCGTTCTTCCCTTTTCTTTGCACACTTTCGGGCTTTTTATGCAAAAACTTCCTATCTTTGCAGCCGAATTTTACTAAAAATAGGTATGAGTTACAATTTGTTGAAAGGAAAAAGAGGCATTATTTTCGGTGCTCTGAATGAGCAGTCCATTGCCTGGAAAGTAGCAGAAAAAGCAGTAGAAGAAGGTGCAGCCATCACTTTGTCGAATACGCCGGTTGCCGTCCGTATGGGCGAAGTGTCCGCTCTTTCGGAGAAACTGAACTGCGAGGTGATTCCTGCAGATGCTACAAGTGTAGAAGATTTGGAAAATGTATTCAAACGCTCTATGGAAGTATTGGGTGGCCCGGTCGACTTTGTGCTGCACTCCATTGGTATGTCTCCCAATGTGCGTAAGAAACGTACATATGATGATTTGGATTACGATATGTTGGAAAAGACGCTGGATATCTCCGCTGTCTCTTTCCACAAGATGATACAAGCTGCCAAGAAACTCAACGCCATTGCCGACTACGGTTCAATTCTGGCTTTGAGTTATGTGGCTGCGCAACGTACGTTCTACGGTTACAACGATATGGCAGATGCCAAGGCACTGCTGGAATCCATTGCCCGCAGCTTCGGTTATATCTACGGACGCGAACACCATGTACGTGTCAACACCATTTCCCAGTCTCCTACGATGACCACTGCCGGTTCCGGTGTGAAGGGTATGGACAAGCTGTTCGACTTCGCCAACCGCATGTCTCCTCTGGGCAATGCTTCTGCCGACGAGTGTGCAGACTACTGTATCGTGATGTTTTCCGACCTCACCCGCAAGGTCACTATGCAGAACTTGTTCCACGATGGAGGTTTCTCCAGCGTAGGTATGAGCCTTCGCGCCATGGCTACTTACGAGAAGGGACTGGATGAGTATAAGGACGAAAACGGAAATATCATTTACGGCTAATGGAACTCGCACTTTATCTTCTGCCGGTCACCTTGGGCGATACGCCCATTGAAACGGTGTTGCCTCCTTATAACAAGGAGATAATACTTGGAATCCGCCATTTCATCGTGGAGGATGTGCGTTCGGCGCGCCGGTTTCTGAAAAAGGTGGACAAGGGAATAGATATTGATGCGCTGACATTCTATACGTTGAACAAGCATACGTCGCCCGAAGACATCTCCGGCTATCTGAAGCCGCTGGTGGAGGGGCAGCCGATGGGCGTAATCTCCGAAGCCGGTTGTCCGGCCGTGGCCGACCCGGGAGCGGACGTAGTGGCTATTGCACAACGGAAAAACTTGAGAGTGGTCCCCCTGGTGGGACCCTCTTCCATTATCCTTTCCGTCATGGGTTCCGGCTTCAACGGACAGAGCTTTGCCTTCCACGGTTATCTCCCCATAGAACCGGCAGAGCGTGCCAAGAAGCTGAAAATGCTGGAACAACGCGTCTATAATGAACATCAGACTCAGCTTTTCATTGAAACGCCTTATCGCAATAATAAGATGATAGAGGATATTCTTCATAACTGCCGTCCGCAGACCAAGCTCTGCATTGCGGCGAACATTACTTGTGAAGGGGAGTATATCAAAACCAAGACCGTGAGGGAGTGGCAGGGCAAGACTCCCGACCTTTCTAAGATTCCTTGTATTTTTCTCTTGTATAAATAATAGCTTCCAGGTGCTCGAATTCATATTCCAGGCAACTGCTGAAGAAGTTCCGTCCCAGGTTGTGTTCCATTTGCTGGAACGTCCATAGCTTTCCACCCTTGAAATTCTTATTGCATAAGATGGAGTCATCGTCTAGGTCTAGCATGAAGAGATAGACCAGGCGGTTGGTGGCTTCATTCTCAAAATGATACATGAAGTTGAAGTGCAAATGGTCTAATGGGGCGGTGGGAAGCGTTTGTCGTAAAATTCTGTGTGCGCCTTGTTCCAATGTTTCTCCATATATCAGGTAACCCTCCATCAGCAAGTCGATTTTATCTTTCTCGAAAACGTTGCATTTGGGGCGGGGGAGGAGAAACAGCATGCTGTGTGAGGCAACGGCAATCCGGATGACCGGATTGATATAGTCGTTTTTCCGGTTGATGGCCTCTGAGGCGATGGCTTTCCCCATGACATCTCCTTTGGTGTTGACTATCGGTACGAAAACCGTGTGGTTCATCACTATATTGAAATAGAAAATGCCGAACTGATTGAACAGAATGCCTGATATAAAGACGAGGGGAGGCGCCACATAAAACAGAATGTGGCGGGTAGTGTCTCCCAAAGGGTAACTGACCAGAACCGCCAAGAAGATAATCAGAAAATGCAGCAGGCTTATGATAAGGATTACGCGTGCGGATACGATGGCGGCTTCTGCCCCTTGTGCAAAAAGTTGCTTGCAGCATTTCTGTGTCTGAGACATGTGGTAGTCCAGAAACCTTCTCCTATTGAGGTAGATGATGAACGGGGGGATGATGGCGCTGATTTCCAGCGTGAACGGAAGCATGAAACGGGGACAGTAGTTTACGAGGAATAGGGTTGTTACCGATAATAGCAGTAACATTCCGGTAGTACAGTAAAGTATGATTTGCGGAACATGCGTTCCTCTATGCCTCACCGAATAGATGCTAAACAAGAGTCCTACACCTGCACCGATGTAGATGGACATGTCCTGCGTTATAAACTCGCATAATATGATGGATATTATAACGGGGATGAATCCCAGCGACATATTGAATCTTGATGATAAAATTCTTTGATGGCTCATTATCCGTATTATGATTTTGTCGTTTACATCATAACAACTGGGATATTTAAATGTTTCCTATTTTACTTCTTTTTTGTATAAAATGGATCTGTTTTTCCGCATGATAAGAGGAGCGTACCAATGGAGCGCTTTCCACTTGCTGAAACCCTTTTTTCAATCCTTTCTCTCTGTAGAGTGCAAATTGTTCGGGAGTAATATATGCTGCTACCGGATAATGCTTGTGTGTGGGTTGAAGGTATTGACCTATGGTCAGTATGTGGCAGTCCACCCGGCGGAGGTCGTCCATCAGTTCTTCCACTTCTTCCGGAGTCTCGCCCAATCCCACCATAATGCCGGACTTGGTGGTAGTATTGCTTTCTGCAATTTGCCGCAACACTTCCAGGCTTGTTTCATACTTGGCGGCACTGCGTACGAGGGGGCTGATACGACGGACAGTCTCCATGTTGTGCGAAATGATTTCCGGTTGTGCATCGATGACTTGTGCCACGAGTTCCTTTCTTCCCTGGAAGTCGGGAATCAGCACTTCGACGGTGGTGTCAGGGTTGAGCCGCTTGATTTCCCGGATGGTACGTACCCAGTGTGACGCGCCTAAGTCGGGCAGGTCGTCACGGTCTACGGAGGTGACGACTGCATGGGAGAGTTTCATCAAGGCAATGGACTCTGCCACATGTGTAGGCTCATCGGCATCCAGTGGCAAGGGCTTCCCGCTTGCCGTGTTGCAGAACTTACAGCACCGGGTGCAGATATTTCCCCCAATCATGAAGGTTGCGGTGCCTTTCCCCCAACATTCCCCCATATTGGGGCAACGGCCGCTGCTACAGATGGTATGTAGGCAATGCGATTCGACAATGCGTTTGGTCTCGGTATAGCGCTCGTTGGCACCGATGCTTATTTTGAGCCACTCAGGCTTACGTACTCTTTCGGGCATTATTTCAATTCTTTGTTGAAGAAGTTGGTCAACCGCGTGTATAGGTGTAACCGGGTATTTCCTCCGTAGATACTGTGGTTGCGGTTGGTGTAAACCTGCATATCGAACTGTTTGCCGAGTTGTACCAGTTGTTCGGCATATTCGGCACAGTTCTGGAAGTGTACATTGTCGTCTGCCATGCCGTGTACCAGCAGCAGGTTGCCGTGAAGCTTGTCGGCACGGGTAAAGGTGGAACTGGCCTTATAGCCTTCGGCGTTTTCTTTCGGTGTGCGCATAAAGCGTTCGCCATAAACGGTGTCGTAGTAGTTCCAGTCGGTAACGGCAGCTACGGCTACTCCGGCCTTGAATACCGGTGTTCCTTCACTCATACTCATAATGGTCATGTATCCACCGTAACTCCATCCCCAGATTCCGATGCGGTTTTTGTCCACATAAGGCTGGTTGCCCATGTAGAGGGCGGTTTCCACCTGGTCTTTGGCTTCCTTGATACCCAGGTTCAGATAGGTGCATTTGGCGAATTCGGCACCCCGTCCTCCGGTGCCACGCCCGTCTACGCAAACCACGATATAGCCTTGTGATGCCATGTAGGTTTCCCAGCTTACACTGAACTTGTCAAGCACTTGCTGTGAACCGGGGCCGCTGTACTGGTACATCAGTACCGGGTATTTCTTGCCGGCAGAGAAGTCGGCAGGTTTCATCATCCAGCCATTCAATGTGGTTCCGTCGGAAGTCTGGAAAGTGAAGAATTCCTTCCGTGGCATGTCATAGCCGCTGATATCCTGCTTCAATGCCGCATTGTCCATCAAGGTGGCAAGAGTCTTGCCCGTATTGTCGTTCAGCGTAATGACGGTCGGAGTGTCCAGATTGGAATAACGGTTCATATAGTACTTCATGTTCGCACTGAACTGCGCACTGTTTGTTCCGGCTTGTGACGATAGCCTGGTCTTTTTACCTTTCCGGTCAATCTTGTAGATGGCACTGCGCATGGGGCTTTCCTCGTTGCTGCTGAAGTAGAAGCTTCCTTCTTCGGGATCATAACCCAGGAACTCCTGCACTTCATATGGTCCGGCTGTCACTTGTTTCAGCAGATTGCCACCTATGCTATACCAGTACAGATGGTTGTATCCGCTCTTTTCGCTGACAAAGCTGAAATTTTCCGGATAGAAGACGATGTTGTCGAATACATTCTCGCGGATATAGGTATCGCTTTCATCACGCAGAGCCAGTTTGGCTACCGTGCTGCGAGGGTCGGCAAAGTATAGGTCGAACCGGTTCTGATGGCGGTTCAGTGTCATGACGGCAAGCTTGTTGGGGTCTTGGGTAAAGCGGATGCGGGGAATATAGCCGTCTGCATCTACCGGCACGTTTATCTTGCGGGTCACTTTCGACTTGATATCGAAGGTGTGTACGGACACTTTGGAATTTACTTCTCCCGTTTTAGGATATTTGTAAGTATACTCTCCCGGATACTTCTCGAAAGGGGTGAAGTGGGGGGCTTGTCCGGCAAAAAGAGGGAAAGAGTAGGAGGGAACATCTTTCTCGTCGAAGCGGATGAAAGCCAGCATCTGGCTGTCGGCACTGAATTCCAGCGCACGGTTGAAGGAGAACTCCTCTTCGTAAACCCAGTCGGGGATGCCGTTCAGCACCTCGTTCTGTTTCCCGTCTTCCGTCACCTGGCTTTCGCTGTTGCCGTAGAGCAGTTTTACAAGGAAGATGTTGTTGTCGCGTACGAAAGCCACCTGATTGCCGTCCGGTGAAAATACGGGCACCTGTTGCGGGCCGCCGTCCGAAAGCTTTTCCACAATGTTGTTGATTTTACCGTCCAGATTGCGCTTTAGGCTGTAGATGTAATGCACAGCCGTATAGGAATGACGGTAGATGGGAGTTGTTTCGGTGGCAATGAGCAGCTTACTGCCGTCCGGAGCAAAGCTGTAGCTGTCGAATGTCTTGAACGTGCATTCGCGTGCGGTAGCGGCATCAAACAGCACTTCCACGGGTTTTCCCGTTTTGAAGGAGTACTTGATGATTTGTGTCCTGTCCGCATTCATCTGCGAATAATGTTCCCCGTCTCCCGGGATGGGGATAACGCCGGAAATATTCTTCGGAGTGAACTTGCCCGATACGATTTCTTTCAAATCGAGTGCCTTGCCACTTTGGGCGAAACCTGCCAGCGTACAGAGGCAGAGGAGAAGTGCGATGCTTATCTGTTTCATATCTATCTTTTATGCTTATCTGTTTCCCTATTTTTTCTGGGGAACAAATATACAACAAAGGGAAGATTTATCGAAGCAGTGGGCCGATTTTATTCTTTTTGAACAGAAAAAGCCCGTCCTGCTCCTTGGGGGCGAAGCAGGGACGGGCCTCCGTCACTCATAGATGATGATTGGATGAGATGATGATTGGAATATCTTTCGTTACAAGCACTTGACTTTTCTTTGATATTCTGCAATGGCTGCATCCAGTCGTTCGTGGGCGGTTGTGTCACCCGGAACGTTGTGCGACGGATGGATGTACAAGTGTACGCCACGGTCGGCAAGGATTTCGGCAACGGTAGTGATGGTCATCCATACCATGGTGACGAAACTCAATGTAGACAGCGGGCCTACCTTGTCGAAGTGGTTCTTCAAAGGTACGGAGGCGTCTACCAGGGGAACGCAGGAATCCACTACGATATCTGCCAACTGGAAGAGGTTCTTTCCGCTGGAGTGACGGCTGGCCTTGTCGCCCGTTTCGCTGGCCGAACCGTATACGATAACTTTCATGCCGCGCTTCTTGGCTTCCAATGCCATGTCTATATTGACGGCATTGATACCGGTATGTGAGAAAATCCACATACAGTCTTTGGAATCAAAATCATAGTTCTTCATGATTTCCTGGCCGTAGCCTTCTGCCCGTTCCAGGAAGAGGAACTGGTGAATACCCATCTGGCCGATAATCTGCGTGAAGAATGTCAGAGGCAATTCGCAAAGCGGGTGGAATCCTACAAAGCTGCCGATACGCGGATACATTTCTTCTACGGGAATTGTTGCGTGGCCGCAACCAAACGTGTGGACCCAACGACCGGCTTCGATGGAGTCTGCCATAACAGTGGCTGCTTTTTTGATGTTTTCCAACTGGGTAGCCTCCAGTTTTTCCATAATGCCATGGGCATTCTTTAACCATTCGAGTGCTAACATAACTTTTTTGTTTTTTAAGAAGTTAATAAATTTATTTGAGTGAGCGTTTATATAAAAGGAGCATGACGGCAAGTGAGGCAATCATCAGATAAGGATAAAGTCCGATGCCATTGGCGTATTGGGAAATCATGCCCATCAGGCCGTTCATTGCAGTCTGGCCGACGAGGGCTATGGCAAGCGCCACGCTGAATGCTGTTCCCGATAAGGACGGGTACCGGCTTCCAAGAATGCTGAGTATCACGGGATACGTGGCCGACAGCCCCATACCTACCAGCACCATGCCGACTGCCGCGCGTGCAAACCCCGGCGAGAACATAAGGAAACAGAAGCCTATGGCAGTGAGCGTAAGGCTGTAGGGCAGCACGGTTTCCGGTTTTATCTTCTTGAATATCGCAACCTGCACCATACGTGCCACGGTCAGTCCCGCTACCATGCAGGTCAGTGCAATCAATGCCTGATTGGCCGGAATATCCGTCATCTGCCCAAAGTAACTCGTGGACCAGTTGTTGCAGACACCCTCGATGCCGCTTTGGAAAAAAAGAATGAAGCTGAGTAGCAGTAAGCTGCTTTCTTTCAGCAGTCCCAATCCCTCTTTTACCGGGAAACCTTGCGCCTGCTTAGGGGCGGGGAAGCGTACGGGGATGCAGAATATAATGCCCGCAAGCATCACTACGCCAATTCCCAGCAAGATGGTTTCGAATGAATAATGCCTGGAAAGGGAGCCCAGCAACATCGGTATGCCCAATGCGCCCAGTCCGTAGAACATGCCCAGAAAACTGAGGCGTGAGCCTTTTTCGGATTCTCCTGAGATGTCGGATACCAATGCATTGGTTTCTCCGTTGAGGATGCCTCCGCCCAGGCCGATGCCGACGATGGAAGCTTGCAGCAGTGGCACGCTTTCAAAGAAGGCAAGTCCTTCCATCCCCAGCAGTACGATGATGCAGCTGGGCACCAGCAGGGCTTTATGTCCGAACCGGTCTACGATGGGACCGAAAATCAGGGAACCGGCCAGCATGCCCAGAGGCAGGAAAGTGACCAGTGAGGTTGTCTGCAACCCGCTCAGATTCAGCTTGGCTATGAGGGATGGCAGCACTGCTCCCAATGTAATCATGGAGACTCCGAAGAAACACATCCCGATGCACGCTGCCGTGAATACGAGATTCTTGTGATAACTGTTACTCATACAAGTGATTTTTGATGGCAAGAAACGCTGCTCCTATCAGTCCGGCATTACCGGACAATTGAGAAGGTACAAATTCCACCTGCTTGATGCTGAGCGGTTGCGCCCATTTGCA
>OGYP01001248.1_pt1 | contig 12552 bp, 10 predicted proteins | sample 1576571 | NCBI WGS metagenome assembly OGYP01 (sample SAMEA3541559, study PRJEB24748) | human gut metagenome | biome: human gut; feature: human-associated habitat; material: faeces | place: China | collected 2012
GCCAGGAACCTGATGCGGCGACAGGCGTGTACTACTCTGCGGGAAAATTCTTCATTGCCAGCTTATCGGCCAATTACAGTTTCACGAAGAACACCACCGCCCAATTCTATATTTACAATCTTTTCGACAAAGTGATTTATGACAGCGAAGCGGCAAGCGGAAGAACGTACACCCTTACACTGCGTCATTCTTTTTAAGGAGAACATATGAAGAAAATACTTAGACTTGCTTTAGCTGCCATCCTTTTTGCTGCCGGCACCGTATCGGCGAGGCTTCCCGAACCGATATCCATGCCGCAGGATATCAAAGGAACGAGTCCCCATAAGCCGGAAGCGGCGGTGTACTATCTGACGGAGCTTGTGAAAGAAGGAAAGATGACGGCAGAAGAAGCAGAGCGGACGGAAGTGTACATGATTTTCAGGAATGCCCGCCGTATGCAGGATTTGCAGGATGTGGAAGGGCTTTCCGAGGAAGACCGCAGGGCATATATGAAAAAGAAACGTGAACTGCGGGGAAATCCCCTTGTGGAATACGCCAACCGATGCGGATTCACTTTGGAACGGGCCAAAGAACTCATGGATCTTATGCATGACTCTGACAAAGGCACTTCATACTACGGGAAAGCCCGTCATCATGGATAAAATATAAAAAGGAACCTGCCGGCATAGCCGGTGGGTTCCTTTTATATCACAGCTTTTAAATTTTTGTCATTTTTGACATACTTGTGTCTCCCGGATTCCAAAAATGCAGTTCTCCCGCTTGGAGAGATTTCTGCACATCGATTGTCCGCTGGTTGGAAGAGCCTTTGAAGAGAAGGGTGATATCTTTTTTCGCGAGAATAAATTCGCCGTCCACAAGGATGTCTATATATTTTAGAAGCTCCATTGTTTCAGGCATAATCTTTGCAAAATGACCGAGTATTTCCTTATCGAAAAGATAGCCGGAGAAGCACCAGAGATCTTTTTCCGGATAGGTTTCCTTGAATCGTTTCACCAAGGGCAGAAGTCCCTTTTGGTTGACCGGCTCCATGGGCTCGCCGCCGAGGAGAGTCATGCCCTGGTAGCAGTCCTGCCCCAATTGTCTGATGATGTAGTCTTCCGTTTCTTTCGTGAAGGGCTTGCCGTAGTGAAAAGACCATGTATCCGGATTGAAACAGCCTTTGCAGTGGTGGGTGCAGCCGGAAACGAAAAGGGAAAAGCGGATGCCCGGCCCGTTGGCGATATCATATTCTTTGATTCCGGCGTAGTTCATAAATACCTCGCGATAGGGAATAAAAACGGCGCTCATACAGGATGGCGCCGCCTTATCTTAATAATGGTGATTAAAGGTGGAGGACTCTGTCTTTGATTTCCTGTGTGCGGCCCTGGTTCCAGAACTGGGTGCCGATGTATCCGCATGTCCTTCTTGCCACGGACATGGTGTGCTGGTCGTGGTTGCCGCAGTTCGGGCATTCCCAGATGAGTTTGCCGTTTTCATCATCAATAATCTTGATTTCTCCATCGTAGCCGCACTGCATGCAGTAGTCGCTCTTGGTATTCAGCTCCGCATACATGATGTTTTCATAGATGTACTTCATGACGGCAATGACAGCGGGGATGTTGTTCTGCATATTCGGCACTTCGATGTAGGAAATCGCGCCGCCCGGGGAGAGCCGCTGGAAATCGGATTCAAATTTCAGCTTATGGAAAGCGTCGATATGTTCGGCCACATGGACATGGTAACTGTTGGTGATGTAGTTTTTATCCGTGACGCCGGGGATCATGCCGAAACGTTTCTGGAGGCATTTGGCAAACTTATAAGTGGTGGATTCCATAGGAGTGCCGTAGACGGAATAACTGATATGTTCGGCGGCTTTCCATTCGGCGCATTTATCGTTCAGTTTCTGCATGACTTTCATGCCGAATGCTTTGCCTTCTTCCGTGGTGTGGGAAACGCCCAGCATTCTTACGCACATTTCATAAAGGCCTGCGTAGCCGAGGGAAATGGTGCTGTAATTATTGAAGAGCAGTTTATCGATGGCTTCGCCTTTTTTCAGACGGGCGAGAGCGCCGTGCTGCCAGAGGATGGGGGCTACGTCGGAAATGGTGCCCAGAAGTCTTTCGTGACGGCAGCGGAGAGCCCGGTGGCAAAGTTCAAGACGGTCTTCAAGGATTTTCCAGAATTCATCCATATTTCCTTCTGCCGAGCAGGCTACGTCTACCAGATTCAGTGTGACAACGCCCTGGTTGAAACGGCCGTAATATTTATGCTCGCCATTTTTACCAAGACCTTCCGTGTCGGGGGTGAGGAAGCTGCGGCAGCCCATACAGGGGTATACGTCGCCGTTTTTGTATTCCTTCATGATTTTCGCGGAAATATAGTCGGGGACGAGACGTTTTGCTGTGCATTCCGCAGCAAGTTTCGTCAGCTCATAGTAGGGGGAGTCATCATGGATATTATCTTCATCAAGGACGTAGATCAGTTTCGGGAATGCCGGTGTGATCCATACGCCTTTTTCATTCTTTACTCCCTTCATTCTTTGGAGAAGGACTTCTTTGATGATCATGGCGAGATCGTCACGGGTGCGGCCTTCCGGTACTTCATCAAGATACATGAACATGGTGACGAAAGGAGCCTGGCCGTTACAGGTCATCAGAGTAATGAGTTGGTACTGGATTGTCTGAATACCGCTCTTGATCTCTTCATGGAGACGGGCTTCAACAATTTTGGAAATGATTTCATCATTCATGGATTCGCCGGTCAGCTTCCGTTCTTCAATGACTTCCTTTTTGATTTTCTGACGGCTGATATCGACAAAGGGCGCAAGATGGGAAAGCGTAAAAGACTGGCCGCCGTACTGGTTGGACGCCACCTGGGCAACAATCTGGGTCGTTACGTTGCAGGCGGTGAAGAAAGAATGGGGTTTTTCAATCATCGTCTGGCTGATGACAGTACCGTTCTGGAGCATGTCTTCCAGGTTAATGAGATCGCAGTTATGTTCTTTCTGCGCGAAATAGTCGGCATCATGGAAGTGAATGATGCCTTCATCGTGGGCCTTGACGATTTCTTCAGGAAGAAGAAGGCGGCGCGTGAGGTCTTTGGATACCTCGCCGGCCATATAGTCGCGCTGGGTAGAATTGATGACAGGATTTTTATTGGAGTTTTCCTGTTTTACTTCTTCATTATTAAGTTCGATCAGAGAAAGAATACCGTCATCGGTGGTATTGCTCTTGCGGGAAATTTCGCGTTTATAACGATAACGGACGTATTTCTGTGCTACTTCATAGCCGCGCATTTCCATGATGCCCGTTTCTACCATATCCTGAATATCTTCGACATTAGCCGCGTGGGGATAATTGGAAATTTTCTTCGCTATATTATCCGCAATCGCGTGGATCTGAAAATCGTTCATCTGATGGATGCCGGCGACTTCATGATTGGCTTTGCCGATAGCGTTGATGATTTTCGTGATATCAAAAGTAACTTCCTGTCCGTTTCTTTTGATGACATTTGTGCGGACGATGACGTCCTCTTCATTTCCCTGTTGCATGACTACACTCCCTATTAATGATTGGATATAATAAAATTAAAATGACACGTACAAAATATAGTTTTTACTTCTACTGTAATACAACATATTGTATCGTGATTTATAGTACAACATATTCACAGGAAATGGAATAGGAAAAACGAATAAAAAAAATACCATTATTTTTCAAGGCTGCGGAAAATCAAAAATATGGAAAATGCAGGCATGTCGATATGGGGCGGAAAGGAGACAGGAGGCTTTGGCGTTTCACGAAACGTTTCACAATGGAGATACTCATTCAAGATTTTTTCTATAGGCACCTATAGAGAAGAGGGTACTATATATAGTAGGAAAAGAAATGAAATTTCCATAAATGGTATGAGGGGATAAAGTCTTGTACCGGGGATGGAAGAAACAGCGGCAGAAAAGAAAAGGGGAACGATGATTTTAAAAACGATGATTCTAAAAAGGAAGAGAAAACCTTCTTTCTTCTTTGCCGGCGGGATTGTGCTATAATGGAACAAATATTATAATCTTTTGGTTTAACCGTTCATATTTTGGGTAAAAATTTTTATATGAGATATACATTGATTAATCAGAGGAGCGCCGGCTTTCATGAGAAATTCTGAAATTCGCAGACAGCATAAAGAAAAATCTTCCACGGTAAAAAAGATTTTTCTTTTTCTTTTCATTATTGTTTTTATTGCAGGCGCCGGGGCGGCGGCAGGTTTCTTTCTGTCGGTGAGCAGCGGGCTTCCGGATATTTCCGCAAATATTGCACCGGATGCGTCATCCCGCATTTATGATGCCAAGGGGCGGCTTATTACTACGGTTCACGCCGAGGAAAACCGTCTCCCCGTGTCCATTGATGAAGTGCCGGCTAATTTACAAAACGCATTTATTGCGGTAGAGGATAACCGCTTTTATGAACATCACGGCGTGGATCCTCTCGGTATCATCCGTGCCGTTTTCAGAAATATCATCAGCGGCAATGCTACGGCGCAGGGGGGGAGCACCATTACGCAGCAGCTGGCGCGAAACGCTTTCCTTTCGCAGGAACAGACGCTGAAACGCAAGCTGCTGGAGGCTTTTCTTGCCTTAAAGATAGAGCGGCAGTATACCAAAAAAGAAATTCTGGAAATGTATATGAACCAGATTTATTTCGGACAGGGCTGTTATGGTATCCAAACGGCGTCTAAAGTATATTTTGGAAAAGACGTGAAGGATTTGTCTCTTGCCCAGTGCGCGCTTATAGCGGGTCTTCCGAACAGTCCGAATTATTACTCTCCGTTCCACAGTGTGGAAGCGGCAAAACAGCGGCAGTTCATCGTTCTTGATCAGATGGTGAAGTACGGGTACATTACCGAGAGTGAGGCTGCTGCGGCAAAAGAAGCGGATATCCATCTGGCCCGGCCCCAGGAACAGCGGGGAACGGATAGTGTGGCGTCTTATTTTGTAAATTATGTCATTCACTTGATCAGCGAAAAGTATGATTCCGATGCGATATACAAAGAGGGCCTGCAGATTTACACTACGCTGGATCTTGATTTGCAGAAGGAAGCGGAAGCGGCTCTGAAGAAAAATCTTCCTGATGCCTATACGGATGATAATAATCTGACTCAGCCCCAGGGTGCCCTTGTTTCCATAGAAGTGGGAACGGGATATGTCCGTGCCATGGTAGGCGGCCGCGGACAGGATCATTTTAACCGTGCTGTGCAGATGACCCGCCAGCCGGGTTCGGCTTTCAAGCCTTTTGTCTACCTCACTGCATTTGCAAATAAAGTAACGCCTTTCGATATACTCAGTAATACAGCGAAAGATTTTGGCGGCGGCTGGACACCGAAGAATTACGGTGGCACTTCCGGCGGCAGTGTAACCGTCATGGAAGCGCTTGTGAAGTCCATGAATATACCTACGGTCTATCTGGCGGATCAGGTAGGCATGGGAAAAGTTATTCAGACGGCAAAAAATGTGGGAATTTCCACCTTAGTTACCGAGGGTGAATACAGTGATACGAACTTGGCAACAGCTCTCGGCGGCCTTACCTACGGCGTGTCCGTCTGGGATATGGCAAAAGCATACAGCGTGTTTGCAAACGGCGGCAAACTGGTGGAACCGACAGTCATTATGAAAGTTGTTGACCGCAATGGAAAAGTAATTGAAGATCATTCTGGCGCGCGGGAAAGTACACAGGCCGTTGATGAAGCCTCGGCATGGACATTGACGAGCGTGCTGGAAGAAGTCATCTCCCGCGGAACTGGCGGAAATGCATATATTGGACGGCCGTCGGCAGGAAAGACAGGGACTACTGATGATGAACATGACGCATGGTTTGTCGGATATACGCCGGATCTCTCCACGGCTGTCTGGGTCGGCGATGACACATCCACCAATGCGGGGTATACCGGCGGCACCATTCCTGCAGCGATCTGGCGCGATTATATGTACGAAGCGGAAAGCGGTTACACCGTGAAGAATTTCGAAATTCCTGCATCCGTAAGAAGCAGTATGGAAAAAGCAAGAGCCGCGCGGGCAAAGCAGGAAGCGGAAGCGGCGGAAAAGAAGAAAAAGGAAGAAGCGGAGAAAAAGAAAAAAGCATTGAAGGATAAAGTGAAGTCTGCGGGGAATAAACTTCTTGACAGGATTTCGGGCCGGTCGGCAGAAAAGTCCGGGGAAAAACAGTAACGGGAAGAAGATAAATTGACAAAGGACAGGACGTTTCGTAAAAGGCGTCCTTTTCTCTTGCAGAAAATATGAAAACGGGAAAAGGAATATGTGTTATGTAATGATAAAAAGTAATGAAAACAGCATACATTTATGCTAAAATTACAACGGACTTTCTTTTTATAGTTAGTGTCTGGGATATATGCTAAAATTGCTTTGGTAAGTAAACATATTTAAGATTTGAGAGGAGATGTTTTTCATGAAATGGAAGGCTCTTGCTGCATGCACCCTGGCCGGACTGGCGTTGATTGCTGCCGGCTGCGGCGGCGGTGACAAGGCGGCTGCAGGCGGTGCGAAAGCGGGCGGTCAGGATCTGAAAGGCAAGAAGTTGGTGATGTATGTGTCTTTCCATGAAGACACGGCGAAAGAACTGGCGGATCTGTTTAAGAAGCAGACCGGTGCAGATGTAAGCTTCATCCGTCTGCCGACAGGGGAAGCTCTTGCCCGTATCACGGCGGAAAAAGATGCGCCGAAAGCGGATATCTGGCTCGGCGGCACGGCGGACGCCCATGCGAAAGCGGCGGCTGACGGACTTCTGGAAGCTTATAAATCCAAGAATGCCAAAATGATCATGCCTGAATACCAGGACAAAGACGGTTTCTGGTATGGCACGTATCTGGAAGTTTTGGCAATCGGCTACAATGAAAAACGTTTCAATGAAGAATTTAAACCGAAAGGGGTCGCCGCTCCGACGACACTGCAGGATCTTCTGAAACCGGAATTCAAAGGGGAAATTATTATGCCTGATCCCCGTAAATCCGGTACAGGCAACACCTTTATCAGTTCCGTTCTTCAGAATATGGGTGAAGAAAAAGGCTGGGAATATCTGAAAGCGCTGAAACCGCAGATAGCGCAGTTCACTCCTTCCGGATTCACACCGGGACAGAAAGCCGGTGCCGGCGAATATCTTATCACTGTCAACTTTATTTCCGATCAGAATCTGGTCAGCGCCAAGGGACAGAAACTGGTGAGCACCATTTACGATCAGGCAGGCTGGACAGTATGTCCCGTAGGCAAGATTAAGAACAAAGCCAATGAAGATGTGGCGAAAGCGTTTATTGATTTTGTCCTTACCAAAGAAGCGGGAGATATCCTTGTAAAGACGACGAACGGCATTGCCTGCAATCCGGAAGTGGCTCCGCCCCAGGGCATGAAGCCGCTGAAAGAGCTGCCGCTGTTTAAGACTTATGATTTGGTCAAGGCGGGCGCCGATAAACAGAAGAACTGCGATACATTCTTTGCTGAATAATATGTCTGTCAAAAAGCTGCCTCCACCAATGACGGTGGGGGTAACTTTTTATCTATTACTTTTACTTATTTAAGAAATAGTCTGCTTTATACCTGCCCTTCCCTCGCCGATGGAAAAGCCGGAAGGCACCTGCTGTTTTAAAGAAATAAATCCTTTTTATATCTAAGGAGTTTTGTATGAATGAAAAAGAGTCCGGCCGCGAACACACCGGAATCGCAGCGGAGATGAAAGTACTTCTTCGGGAGCCGCCGCTTCTCATCGGTATTCTTGCCGTATTCCTTCTGTTTGCCGTATTTATTATTTATCCTTTTGTGAAAATTCTTCTCGTTCCGACATCGGCAGACTGGATGCGCGCCGTCACGGATAAGGAGTTCATCGAGGTATTCAGCCACACGATCTTCTCGTCTTTTGTTGCTACGGCGACGGCTATCGTTTTCGGATTCATTTTCGCTTACGGCGTGAATTACACGAATATGCCGTGCAAGCGTTTCTTTCAAGTGGTGGCTCTGCTTCCTACCATGGCGCCGTCCGTTGTCAGCGGTCTGGCATTCATCATGCTTTTCGGCCGCCGCGGCTTTATTACATGGGAAATGCTTCATTTGAAGGTGGATCTTTACGGACCTGTCGGACTTTGGGCAGCGCAGACTATCGCTTTTTTCCCGCTGGCGTACATCACTATTTCGGGTGTCTTGAAAAATATCAGTCCGAATTTGGAACTGGCGGCACAGAACCTGGGAGCAAAAGGGTGGTACCTTTTCCGTACGGTGACCCTCAGACTGGCGACGCCGGGGCTGGCAAGCGCGTTCCTCCTGGTCGGTATCAACTCATTGGCGGACTTCGGCAACCCCATGCTGGTCGGAGGTAATTATCATGTTCTGGCCACGGAGGCATACACACAGGTCACCGGTGCCTGGGATCTTCCCATGGGCGCCACGCTTTCCGTATTCCTTGTCATTCCGACACTCATTGTTTTCTTTGTACAGCGGTATTATCTGGAAAAGAACTCTTACGTTACCGTTACGGGAAAGCCCGTGGCAGGCCTCATCCGTGTGACGGCGGGACCGGCGGCAACATGGTGTTTCTTTACTTTCTGCATGCTTCTCAGCCTGGGCATCCTTATGATTATCGGCGTGGTTGTGCTTTTTGCCTTTACCGTTTCTTTCGGTGCGGATTACACCTTCACTCTTGAGTATTTCAAAGAAGGCGTCATCAACTCCAATGTCATGGTGAACTCCTGGGTGGCATCCATGTCCACGGCGGCAATCAGCACGGTCTTCGGCATTGCTCTGGCGTTTCTGGTGCTCCGTAAAAAATTCCCGGGAAGAACAGTTATGGATTTTCTTGCCATGCTTCCCGTCTCTCTGCCGGGGACGTTTATCGGTCTTGCCATGATTCTCGCCTTTAATGACGGACCGCTTGAAATGACGGGTACGCTTGCTATTATCATTCTCGGTATGGCCCTCCGCCAGCTGCCGGTAGGATATCGGCAGGCCGTGGCGGGGCTGAAACAGATCGAAGGCTCTTTAGAGCAGGCGTCTACCAACTTAGGGGCAGGCAGCTTCACGACTTTCCGGAAAATTGTGCTGCCTATGCTGAAAAATTCACTTTCTGTCAGCTTTGTATACGCGTTCATGCGTTCCATGAACACCTTAAGCACCGTTATTTTCCTCGTATCACCGGAATGGAACCTGGCGTCCATCAATATCATGAGCCTGGCAAATCAGGGATTCCTTCCGACTGCCAGCGCCACTGCCGTAGGCATCATGCTTGTCATTTACCTGACTTTCGGTGTGGTGAAACTGATACTCCGTGACAAGATCAATATCTTTGATTTATAATCGCTCAAAGTTTACAACAGAGGTGGAAATATGTCAGACTTAGTATTGCAGCTGAAACAGATCAATAAATATTTCGGTCGGAGCCATGTCATCAAAGACGTGAACATTGATTTTGAAAAGGGGCATTTCGTTACATTCCTCGGGCCGTCAGGCTGCGGTAAGACCACGCTTCTCCGCATGGTGGCAGGTTTCTATGAGCCGGATGATGGGGAAATACTTCTCAACGGCAAACGAATCGAAAGGATTCCTCCTTACGGCAGAAATACGGCCATGGTATTTCAGGAATATGCCCTCTTTCCGCATATGAACGTTTTTGATAATGTTTCCTATGGACTTCGTGTGAAGAACCGTCCGAAAGAGGAAATAGAAAGACGTGTCAAAGAAGCGCTTGACCTCATGCAGCTCAAAGGCATGGAGGACCGTTTCCCGAACCAGATGTCCGGCGGACAGCAGCAGCGTGTTGCTGTGGCCCGTGCCCTTGTTATGAATCCTGAAGTTCTTCTTCTTGATGAACCGCTGTCCAATTTGGATGCGAAGCTGCGCGAAAGCGTCCGCGTGGAACTCCGTGATATTCAGAAGAAGATGGGGCTTTCCACGATTTATGTCACCCATGACCAGTCGGAAGCTCTTTCCATGTCGGACATGATTGTTGTTCTGAAAGGCGGCGTCGTCCATCAGACAGGATCGCCCCAGGAGATCTACTTTGAACCGAAGACGCCGTTCGTGGCGGACTTCATCGGCACGACAAACCTCCTCAGCGTAAAAGGGCTGGGAGAAAATACTGTTTCTTACGGAAACGACAGAATTCCCACTACGAAGAGCGTAAATGCAGGGCAGGAATACTGCCTGAGCATCCGTCCCGAATGTCTGAAGTTGGTGAAAGAGGCCGTTGACGGGCAGGTGAATGTAAAAGTCACCATTCAAAATAAAATGTTCCTTGGAGAAAAAATCCGCTACTTTGTCAATGACAGTCTTGGCAAGGAATGGATTATCGATATTTACGACCCCGGCAGGACGATCCTGGAAGGCGAAGCATATGCCGCTTTCCCCTTTGAAAAGGCATGGCTCATTGAAGATCTGACGGATTGAAATGAAAAAAGAGCGGAGTTTCCGTAAAAAGAAACGACGCTCTTTTTTGTCTGCCGAAAAGGCATGAGTGGAGGGGTTGTGACGAGGTACAAAAATATTTTGTCACAGCCTCTTTATAATTGGCTATTGTAGATCCCTCAGCAGATCGTTTACATGAGAAGCGGCTTTCACGTTCCTGTATTCTTTCACCAATATGCCTTTTTCATCAATGATGAACGTGGAGCGCTCGATGCCCATGTATTTCTTTCCATACATGCTCTTTTCTTTCATGACGCCGTACAAGTTGCATACCGTTTCCTTTTCATCGGAAAGGAGCGGGAAATTAAGTTCATACTTGTCGCGGAAGTTGCAGTGCTTTTTCACGCTGTCGCGGCTCACGCCAAGTACAGAATACCCCCGCTTCTTAAATTCTTCCAGATTAGCGCGGAATGCCTGCGCTTCCAGCGTGCACCCGGAAGTATTGTCCTTCGGGTAGAAATAAAGAATTACCTTTCCGCCCTTGTAATCAGAAAGAGAAATGTCCTGTCCGCCGTCAGACGGAAGTGTGAATAGGGGCGCTTTTTTGCCCACCGTAAGAGCTGCCATGATGACCTCCTTAAAGAAATACATTTTCTTTCATTATAGTATGGGGAAAGCAGGATGTAAAATGGAGAAAAAGCTGTAAAAATACTCCTCTCCCGGCAGCTGGACAGCAAGCATAAAGACATATGAAGAAGCGCAAGCAGAGATGATATAATGGATTCATAAACAGGAAAATCGCATAAATTGGCATTTTAACATCCGGAGATAAAAATGTCTTTTCATGAAGAGCTGAATCAAAAACTGAATGTATTCTTTAATCGTGACTGGTTTGTTGAGTTGTCGGAACAGGAAGAGGAAAAGATGGAAGAACTCGCGGCCGGTCTTGTGAAAGATTTTGGCTGGGATACGGTTTTTCATGCAGCGTTCAAATATCTGAAAGAAAACTGCCGGACACCAGAGTCTGTAATGAATTTCGCACATCTGTATTGGGAATCCTGGTGGTGGAATTACCCGATTGAAGAGCCATACAGGTTTATAGGATACTTCTATTACAGGATTGGTATGGATGTGGAAGAATATGATTCGGATCAGGACATATTGGACAGCCTTTCGTGCAGTATATTGACCAAGTCGGGATATAAACAGGCTGACTTGTATGAGAATCCATACTATATTCCGGAACGGGATCCGCTCATGATACAGGCGTTAGAAGAATATATAAACAATGAGAAAAACAGAAATTATCAATGCGGAAGAGAAGAAGCCGGACGGGGATAGGATTCATTGATTTCCGAAGCGGTGTATGGAGATAGGTGTGCGGTTGTAGGAATATCCATTTCTGAAAAGAAACAGGCAAATCTCGGTTTACAGAAAGTTTAGCTTTATACAAGACGGCAGGATGACAAAACGATCCTACCGCTTTGCTTTTTCTATTCGGTATTTTGTTTGCATATGACTGCGTTCTTCCAGTTTATTTCCGTATGGCAGCGGACAGGTTTTTCGGATTTATTCCGTATATTTAATTTCTTTATTGACAGATAGACCCCAGGGGGGTATAGTCTAATTAGAAAGAAGATTTTCGATTCAGCAGTAAGAATGAGAGAGAGTACGAAAAAGCAGAGAGGAAAATGAAATGGAAGCGAAGGAGACAAAACAGATAACCGGTATGGAAACAGAGGAAGCCTGCTGCCGTACGGAACGGACACCGGCAGAACAAAAGAAACTGCTTATCCGCCTTAAGACGGTGGAAGGGCAGATCAGGGGCATACAGAAAATGGTGGAAGCTGACGCATACTGCCCAGATATCCTCATGCAGGTATCAGCCGTATCCAATGCGCTGAATTCTTTTAACAAACTGCTTCTGGCATCCCATATCCGAGGCTGCGTTTCCGATGATATCCGCGAAGGACGGGACGGAAAAGTGGATGAGCTCTGCACCATGCTCCAAAAACTGATGAAATAATTTTTTGACAGGAAATGAAAGAGGTAAAAAATGAGACAATATACGGTTACAGGCATGACCTGCGCAGCGTGCCAGTCCCATGTGGAAAAGGCAGTCGCTGAAGTGCCGGGGGTCTCTTCGGTGGCCGTGGCGCTCCTGACAAATTCCATGGCGGTCGACG
>OGYP01001261.1_pt1 | contig 12495 bp, 10 predicted proteins | sample 1576571 | NCBI WGS metagenome assembly OGYP01 (sample SAMEA3541559, study PRJEB24748) | human gut metagenome | biome: human gut; feature: human-associated habitat; material: faeces | place: China | collected 2012
ATTGACCGAAAAGGTACGTTCTTTACCAAAACAACTGGATACCAAGATTGGACGCAGAGTGTTCGAGGATGGTGTGGAGCTGTCCGGTGGTCAGACTCAGCGCCTGATGCTGGCAAGAGCACTGTACAAAGATGCACCGCTGCTGGTACTGGATGAACCAACCGCAGCGCTCGACCCAATTGCAGAAAATGACATTTACATGAAATACAGTGAAATGACTCACGGAAGAACCTCATTGTTTATCTCCCACCGTCTGGCATCCACTCGATTCTGTGACCGCATTCTGTTTATGGAACACGGTAAAATTGCAGAAGAAGGAACCCATGACCAGTTGCTGAAATTGGGCGGAGGATATGCAAACCTGTTTGAGGTACAGAGCCAGTATTACAAAGAAGGGGGGCATCATGATGAGCAAAATGAAGATAAAAAATAATCATTTTCGTCTGGCATGGGAAAGAAATCTGCGCACATGGAAAATATGGTGGAAGCTTTGTCCGAAGTTCTTTGTTTCCTGTACATCATATTCGGTATTCAAAGCACTGAGTCCTTATGTTACGATCTGGCTTTCCGCGCAGATCATCAATGAACTGGCGGGAAGTAAAAACCCGGAACGTTTATTCCAATTGGTTTTGATTCAGCTTGTATCCGCAGCTCTGCTTGCCCTCTGTACCGGTATGCTTAACCGTTGGTTTAACTGCGAAACAGACAGTATGAGAAGAAAATACGACCGAATTTGGATGGAAAAGATGATGAAGCTGGATTATGCAGATATCGATCGTCAGTATGTTTATGAACTCTACTCTCAAGTAAAGCAGAATGAAAATTGGGCCGCCTGGGGATTTTATAAGAGCACCGATATTTTTCAGAAGATGGTGCTGGCAATACTTCGGATTTTCGGCGGTATTGCTCTTTCGGTCAGCCTGTTTGTTCTGCCAGTTCCTGCTGGCAGTGGAGCACTGACCCTGCTCAATAATCCTCTTTGTGCTTTGTTGATGTTTGTATTCATGCTGGGAATTGCATTTCTTGCTCCAATGTGTACCAATAAAGCAAATAAGTATTGGAGTAATCATGCATCAGAAGCGAGATTTGGAAATCGTTTGTTTAATTTTTACAGCTTTTTGGGAGAAGATAGAAAACGCGAACCAGATCTGCGTATCTATCAACAACAGGAAAATGTCTGTGAAAAATATTTGGAGCAAGATACTAGTTTTTCTAGAGGTTCTGCAATCTCAAAAGCAGCACGTGGACCGATGGGCTTGTGGATGGCAACCTCTCGGGCAATCTCAGTTGTTTTGACCGGCGTAGTTTACCTGTTTGTCTGCCTGAAAGCCTGGGCAGGTGCATTTGGTGTCGGTTCGGTTACACAGTATGTGGGTGCAATCAGCAGCCTGTTTCTGGGAATCTCCGATCTGCTTGAACAGTTTGGAACCATGCAGGCAAACTCAGAGTTTTTAAAGATTGCCTTTGAGTTTCTGGATATTCCGAATAAGATGTACCAAGGCAGTCTGACAACCGAAAAACGCTCCGATCGCCAGTATGAAGTGGAATTTCAGGATGTATCCTTCCAGTATCCTGGTACCGAAATCTGGGCACTGCGCCATGTCAGCATGAAATTTAAAGTAGGGGAACGCCTTGCTGTTGTGGGCATGAACGGTTCAGGCAAGACCACGTTTATTAAACTCCTTTGCCGACTGTATGACCCGACAGAGGGAAAAATTTTGCTCAACGGCATTGATATCCGAAAATATAAGTATGAGGATTATATCAACATCTTTTCTGTTGTGTTCCAGGATTTTAAACTGATGGCACTGACCCTTGGCGAAAATGTGGCGGGAAGCAAACAGTACGACAGGGAAGCGGTAACTTTGTCGCTAAAAAATGCTGGATTTGCAGACCGCATGGAACGGATGCCAAAGGGTCTGGAGACTTATCTGTACAAAGATCTGGAAAAAGATGGCGTTGAAGTTTCTGGCGGCGAAGCACAGAAAATTGCGATTGCTAGGGCACTTTACAAAGATGCGCCGTTTATTATTCTGGATGAGCCGACAGCTGCCCTTGACCCGATTGCGGAGGCAGAGATTTACAGTAAGTTTAATGAGATTGTCGGCGACAAGACGGCAATCTATATCAGTCATCGACTTTCCTCCTGTAAGTTCTGCGATGAGATTGCGGTATTCCACAATGGAAGCGTGGTCCAGCAGGGTACACACGAAAGTCTGGTAGCGGATGAATCCGGCAAGTACTATGAACTGTGGAACGCACAGGCGCAGTACTATACCGAAGAAGAAACCCAAACAGCATAAGAAAAAGGCAGGTAATTCACCTGCCTTTTGTGTTTTATTTTTGAATAATAAGTTTTTTTGCCAGACGGTAATCTTCCGGAGTGTTCATGTTAAAGAGAATGTTATCGGAAAAATCTTCTGGAAGCTTGGCAACAGCATAATTTGTTTTTTGGACAAAATCCATCACCTTATACTGATGGCTGCAAAGCGACTGCTCAAGCTGCGGCAAAATCCGTTTTCGATAAATTCCGCACAGAGGATGAATTTTTCCAGTGTGATCCTGACAGATCAGCACATCCGTCTGCTCGCAAAGCTGCTCTGTTAGAAAGGAGATCAGCTCAGACGAGAAACATGGAAGGTCACAGGAAACACAGAACAAAGCTTCTTTCTGGGTTTTGCTTAGTGCAGCATGGATTCCTGCCAGAGGACCGCAATCGTCAAAAATATCCTGTACCAGCTCAAAGGAAGGAAACAAAGTGGGAAGTGGCTGATTGATCGAAAGAAAGATTGGCTCAAAACAGGAAAGCTCCTGACATAATCTCGAAAGGATGGGCTGACCATCCATTTCTAGCAGAGCTTTGCAGCTTCCCATTCGCTTGGACTGCCCGCCTGCAAGAATTACCGCGGAACATTGCTGCGTTAAAATGGACATGATTTCTCCTTACTGATTGGTTTTATCTTGAATTTTTTCCACGCGGCAAGGAACCGATTTGATGGTGACAAAGCCGGTGATAGGGTCGTGGTACTCCAGACTGCACAGATCATTGACGTTGCCTTCTTTCCATGGCTTTGTCATATAAGAACTGCCGCCGCCATGTGGAATATGGATAGCGTGACGTGCCATACCACAGATTTTTGCCTTATATTTTCCAGATCCAAATGGGGTGGTTACCAGTGCCATTTCGCCGTCTTGGATTCCCAGCTCCTCGGCATCTTCTGGGCTGATGTCCATCAGCGGATATGGTTCCACCGCTGCAACAAAAGGATGGTTTGCGCCGATTACGCCCATTCTGAAGTTGCTGCGCGCGCCGCTGGTCAGGGTAAATGGAAGGTCAGGACGGTTTAGTTGTGGGATGCTGCGAATGTCCGAGTATACTGGGTAAGGACTGTATTCATTTTGTTCCAGATAGACCGAACAGATTTCCAGCTTTCCGGATGGCGTTGGGAAACCGGGCTGACCGTCAGCACGCAGGTCACCGGTTTTGTATTTTTCATATTTTCTTTCTTTTTTGATTTTACTGCCAAGATGGACCGTAGTAGGAATCGTACCCTGCTGCAGCCAGCTGCAAAATTCCTCTTCAGTCTGTGGATATTCTTCGCCAAATCCCAGTCGTTTAGCCAAAGCGGAAAGAGTCAGAACATCGTTGCGCGCTTCTCCAACAGGAGCGATAACCGGCTGCTGGATTTGTGGACCGTTTGGTGTGGACACCAGCATCGGACATTCGTACATAGTACAGGAAGGGAAGACAACATCAGCATAGCGGCAGTCCTCGGTCAGGTTGCGTTCCAGAACGATCAGACAATCGAGCTTTTTGTAAGCTTCCCGCCAAGTGTTGCTGTCAGGATAGCTCAAAATCGGAGAACCACCGATTAAAAGCAGGCTGCGGACCGGATAAGGATCATCCTGTAAAACTGCTTTAGGAAAACAGGAAAATTGTCCTGCACCCATAAAGCGATAGAACATTGGAAATTCCTTTACCCCGATAGCAGGGTTGTCTTCTGGAATATCTTTCAGCTGGAAAGTTGGTACTTTTTCGGCGTTGAGATAAATACCGCCCTTTACATCCAGTTTTCCGGTGATTGCCCAAAGAATAAAGATGGCGCGGCTGTTTTGGATGGCGCTGAGCTGGTACTCCAGACCGGTATAGGAGACCAGAGAAATTTTCTGAGTGGAGCAGAACAGGTCGGTTAGTTCTGCAATCTGTTTTGTTGGGATACCGCACCAGTCAGACAGTTGCTCAAGAGACAGAGAGCTTAAATACTCTGCAAATGGGTCAAAGCCGCGGGTATAATCCCTGACAAAGTCGTGGTCGTATCTGCCGCTTTCCACAATCAGTTTGAGCATTGCCAGAGCGAGGGCACCATCTGAGCCAGGTGTAATGGGAATCCACTGGTCGGCAATTTCGCCCAGTCCAGTGCGGCGGGGATCGATGACAATCAGTTTTGCTCCTCGCTTTTGTGCAGCATTGATGCGCTGGAGCATGAGCTGAGGTCCGTCATCGGTAAAGGAGTTCTTTCCCCAGGCAATGATATAATCGCTGTGTTCCACATCCTGCACCATCTGGTAGGTGTACATGCCAAGCACAGTGATTGGGGTGACTGTGCTGGAAGCGATGTTGCAAATGGAAGCAGTGCACATGTCGTTTGGGGAGCCAAGGTGAGCAAAAAATGGGGTCTTGGCAGAAGTACCCATACGGGTGACCGGAAGCCGCAAAACACCGCGTCCAAAGTAGGAAGCAAGTGCTCGGGCACCGTAGGTCTGCTGTACTGCCTTGAGTTTTTGAGCAGCAAAGTCCAGCGCCTCTTCCCAGCTTGCCTCACGGAATTTTCCTTCTCCCTTTTCGCCTACACGGATAAGCGGCTTTTTCAGCCTTTGTTCTCCGTATAAGATATCCGGCGCGTGAACCCCGCGAAAACACGCTCTCCCGCGAGGCGATTCGCGGTCAGGTTCGACTTTTATGATTTTTCCATCTTCTACTGTCAGAACAACTTTACAGTTTCCCTGACAGATACCACAGGTTGCTTTTACTTGCATAAAATCCCTCCAGAAAAGCTATTGATAAAAATTATAAAATATCCATGGGAAAAGTCAATCTGTATAGATTTTACTGATAAAAGGGAAAAAGAAGATAGATAAAATCATTTCGATTTAAGACGAAAGGAAAGATGTTGTTGCAGTAGCTGTTTCTTTAAAAATATGCTACAATAGGAAAAAACATAAGGAGGAAAGTTATGAGGATTATCATTTCTCCTGCTAAGAAAATGAATGTGGATACCGACAGCCTACCCCAACAGGGATTGCCGGTGTTTTTATCAAAGACAAAAATCCTTTTGCAGGAGCTGCAAAACAAGGATCTTCCGGAACTGAAAAAACTTTGGAAGTGCAGTGACAAACTGGCACAGACAAGCTTTGAGCAGCTTTGGAAGATCAAGCTTGAGGGCGTTCTGACCCCAGCAATCTTAGCCTATGATGGAATCCAGTACCAGCATATGGCACCTGCGGTGTTTAATGATCAGGAGCTTTTGTATATTCAAAACCATCTGCGCATTTTGTCCGGATTTTATGGAATGGTGCGTCCGATGGATGGGGTTTCTCCCTATCGTCTGGAGATGCAGGCAAAGCTTGTGGTACAGGAAAGTCGGGATCTTTATGATTTTTGGGGGGACAGCATTGCAAATGAGCTGTTTTCTCAGACAGATACCATCATTAATCTTGCTTCTCAGGAATACAGCCGGTGCGTCAGCCGCTATCTGAAAGAGGGAATCCGTATGATTACCTGCACCTTTGGGGAAGAGATTGACGAAAAGGTGATAGAAAAGGGAACTTTATGCAAGATGGCACGGGGAGAGATGGTGCGTTTTATGGCAGAAAATCAGATCGAACAGCCAGAAAAGCTGCGTGAATTCTCCCGAATAGGATATTGTTTTTCCGAAAAATATTCGGACAGTACAAACTATGTTTTCTTAAAAGTAAAATAAGCATGAGATAGAAAGGGGTATTTGTTATGCTGGAACCAAACACCAAAGCACCTGATTTTACCTTACCAAATCAAAATGGAGAGATGGTGAGTCTGTCTGACTTTTTGGGGAAAAAGGTGATTTTATATTTTTATCCAAAGGATAATACACCGGGCTGCACCCGTCAGGCGTGCGCTTTTGCAGCAGCCAATGCAGAGCTGGAGGAAGCGGGAGCTGTTGTCATCGGAATCAGCAAGGATTCGGTTGCATCCCACCAAAAGTTTGTGCAGAAACAGAATCTTCCATTCATTCTGCTGTCTGACCCGGAGCTTCAGGCAATTGAGGCTTATGGGGTATGGCAGGAGAAAAAGCTGTATGGCAAGGTAAGCATGGGTGTTGTGCGCACCACCTACCTGATTGATGAGCAGGGTATGATCGAAAAGGTGATGCCAAAGGTAAAACCGGATACCAATGCTGCTGAGATTCTGGAATATTTAAAACAGCCAAAAGCATAATTACAAGATAAAAAAGGAGCAGTCAAAGACTGCTCCTTTTTGCTGCATTATTTTTCATGGGAAGAACATTGCGGATTGGTCATCTCAAAGCGGTCATCAATGTTTTCCGCGCCCCAGTCGCACATCAGTTCCAGAATAGGAGAAAGGGAACGTCCCTTAGGAGTGATGGAATATTCGACCTTGGGAGGCACTTCGGCAAATACTCTTCGTTCGATCAGACCATCGTTTTCCAGCTCCCTAAGCTGATTCGTCAGGGTGCGCTGGGAAACCTGTGTAATCTGTCTCATCAATTCACTGAATCGTTTGGTTCCGTCACGAATCAGACAGTCCAGAATCAAAGGTTTGCATTTACCGCCGATCATTTTTAAGGTTACTTCCATCTCGCAGGTTACCTGTATTTTATCCATAATCCCTCCATGGTGAAATCAATTTCACTAACTACAAAAAAAGTGCGTTCTTGTTTAGATTGAGTAAAAAGAATATAATAACAGTATAATCGGTTTTTAAGACTTTGTAAATATCAAGGATGAGAGGAAGAGGTAAATGGAAGCAACACAGCAACGAATGACCGAAGGATCGATTTGGAAAAAAATCACTTTTTTTGCGCTGCCAATCTTTTTGGGAAACCTGTTTCAGCAGATGTACAACACCGCAGACTCTTTGATTGTGGGAAACTTTTTGGGCAGCAATGCTCTGGCAGCAGTCAGTTCTTCGGGAAGTTTGATCTTCTTGCTGATCGGCTTTTTGAGTGGTATCGCCATTGGAGCCGGCGTTGTCATTTCCCGATATTTTGGCGCAAGGGATGATGAGAACGTACAAATCGCAATTCACACCACTGCAGCTTTTGGCCTGGTTGCAGGTGTGCTGATGACTTTGGTGGGAGTTCTTCTTTCACCGCAGATTCTGGTGTGGATGGGAACACCGGATGCAGTTATGGATGAATCGCTGACCTATCTGCAAATCTATTTTATGGGTTCTTTGGGGTCGGTTATGTACAATATTTTTGTTGGAACGCTGCAGGCAATGGGAGACAGCAAGCATCCGCTTTATTATCTGATTGCTTCTTCTATTGTCAATGTTGTGCTGGATATTTTGTTTATCGCTGTTTTTCATGCAGGAGTAGGGGGAGCTGCACTGGCTACCATTATCTCCCAGTTCCTCAGCGCATTTTTGTGCATGTTCCGTCTGATGAAAAATAAGGGATGTGAGAAACTGTATCTGCGAAAAATCCGTTTTAACTGGGAAATGCTTAAACAGATTGTTCGATTTGGTCTGCCTTCTGGTGTACAGAACTCAATTATTGCACTTGCCAATGTAGTGGTACAGTCCAACATCAACTCGTTTGGCGAGATGGCGATGGCAGGTGTCGGAGCCTTTTCCAAGATAGAAGGATTTGGTTTTTTGCCGATTACCAGTTTCACGATGGCAATGACCACCTTTATCAGCCAGAATCTGGGTGCAAAACAGCATGAGCGTGCAAAACAGGGCGCAAGGTTTGGAATTTTCATGACAGCATTGCTGGCGGAGCTGATCGGTGTTGTGGTATTCATTTTTGCACCGCAGCTGATCGCTGCCTTCGATTCGAACCCGGCAGTGGTGGAAATCGGTGTGGAGAAAGCCCGGACATCGGCACTGTTTTTCTTCCTGCTTGCTTATTCTCATGCGGTATCTGCTATTTTAAGAGGAGCAGGAAAGGCAGTTGTCCCTATGATGGTTATGATGATTTTCTGGTGTGTCGTCAGGGTAGCATTTTTGATGATAACAGTGCCGCTCACACACAGCATTCAGATGCTTTACTGGGTTTATCCATTGACATGGGGCTTAAGCTCTCTGGCATTTTTGTGGTATTACAAGAAGGCGGATTGGCTGCATGCTCTGGATTAAAATATGTTATAAAATATATGCCGATCTTTAACGGCAGGAACAGGCGGTAAAAATGAAATACAGAACACTGGGAAGAACAGGACTGAAAGTAAGTGAAGTTGGTCTGGGAGGAGAATGGTTTAACGGATTAAGCGAAGAGGAGAGCATCCGTATCGTAGATGCAGCGGAACAAAACGGTGTCAACTATATTGACATTTTTATGCCGCAGGCTCCAACCCGCGATCATCTGGGAGCAGCGCTCAAAGGCAGAAGAGAGAAATTTTTGATACAGGGTCATCTTTGTACCGTTTATGAAGATGAGCAGTACACCCGAACCCGTGATATTGAAAAAACCAAACGCTCCTTTGAGGATCTGCTGCACAGATTGCAGACAGACTATATTGATGTTGGAATGATCCACTATGTGGACAGCGAGGAAGATTTCCAGACCGTGTTTGGCGGGGAAATTATAGAATATGCAAAGGAACTCAAGGAGAAAGGCATTGTCCGTTATCTTGGAATGAGTTCCCACAACCCGCATATTGCTAAAAAAGCAGCAGAGACAGGGCTGATTGATGTACTGATGTTCAGCATCAATCCTGCCTATGACCTGGAAAGTCCGGAAACCGATATCTATGATCTGATGGATTTTAAAGGTATGGGTGAAAACGGCTGGGTTGTGGATGAAGCAAGACAGGAGCTTTATTCTTACTGTGAGTCTGCTGGAGTGGCAATCACAGTCATGAAGCCTCTGGCTGCAGGCACACTGCTGCGTGCGGAAGCCTCCCCATTTGGTGTGGCAATGACCGTTCCGCAGTGTATTCAGTATGCACTGGACCGAAACGGAGTGAAGTGTGTAATTGTAGGCTGCCACAGTGTCGAAGAAGTTCTGCAGGCAGTTCGCTATGACCAGCTCAGCGAACAGGAACGCAGCTATGCCCACATTTTTGCTTCGGGAAATCAGATTAATATGACAGGAAGATGCATGTACTGCAATCATTGCCAGCCTTGTCCGGCACACATTGACATCGCAGCAGTTACGAAGTTTTTGGATCTGGCAAGCAGCCAGCCGGAGGTACCTGAAACGGTGATGCAGCACTACTGGTCGTTGAATGCGACAGCAGCAGATTGCCTGATGTGCGGAAGATGTGAGCCCAATTGCCCGTTTGGAGTAAAAGTTCGTGAGAATATGAAAAAGGCAAGAGAGCTGTTTGCAAGATAACAGAACTTGAAAAAAGCCGGAAACACAATTTGTGTTTCCGGCTTTTGTTCTTATAAAGTAACAACAGATTCGCAGCAGCGATAATCGGTATCGAGCTGATTTGCAATCACTCTTGCCTTGAGGTTTCGCTTGGTACAGATACTTCCTTCTGGGTGTTCATCGGGATTGAGATCTTCTGGCAGCACAAATTTGATGCATTTGAGCTGAACATCCCGACATCCCGGTCCATCATGAGATGGAATCGTAAAGGTTTTCATGCCGCGCTGATATTCCATGCCTTCCTCATCTGTTTCGGTCAGGATGATGGCAGCAGCGACACGTTTGCCAGGACAAATATTTTTGATGGTCGCACTTACTTCGACGATTCGTCCCAGAGATTCCATATAGGTTTCCCCAAGGTCAACAATGGAAGCGTCACGGCAGTTGTCTACCGAGAGGTCAACCGGTTCGGGACATTCTTCCGGATAGATCACGATATCACAGTCGACCATGACAGAAGGGTCCGGGAAGATGACGACGTTGCCTTCATTGTCAGTATAGGTGATGGACTGATTTACCTTCTTTAATCCGGCAGTATTGGTGATGTGGCGAATGCCAAAATCCAGCAGCGCACTTTCGGTTGTGGAGACACCCAGTTCCGGAATGGTCCAGATGATGGTCTGGGGGTCACTCATCGAAACGGTACCTTTGTTTGGCTGGCCGATATCGGTGATGGAAAAATCACTGTTGAGCACTTCGTCAATGCGAATGTTGGTAGCACCGGTTTTGCTGATATTGGCAGCAAGTTCGGCAAACAGTTCTTCCAGATCTGCCGCATCAGGTGTAACAGCGACATGGGTAGCGTCGGGGTCACTTGCCCAGGCATTCAGGACACTGACATCAATGCCGTCCGAACCAATCAGGCCGATGCAGTAGATGACGATGCCGGAAGCTTTTGCAGCATCTGCGACCGGCAGCGGAGGGGAACCAGAGGTGGTTTTACCGTCGGTGAACATGACGATGACCTTCTGGCTGGAAGAGGGGATGGTAAAGAGCTGGGAAGCCTGGAAAAAGGCATCAGCGTGATTGGTGGAGCCGCCGGCAACCAGACTGTCTACAGCAGATTTCAGGTCAGCAACCGATGTGATCAGCGGTGCATTGACCGTAGCGGTATCTGAAAAGCTGACAATACCGATGCGGCTGCCAGAGCCGATCTGTCCATCCTTATTCCCATCAGTTGCTTCATCAATAATATCGATGAAGGTTTTGGCGCCTTCCTTCATGCTAGCAAGCGGAGTTCCGCTCATGCTGCCGGAACGATCCAGTACCAGAACGATGTCGGCGGGATTTTCTAAAATATCAGGTGCGGCGGTGATGGCAAGAGAAACTCTGGCGGTTCCGTCACACTTCATGGTATCAACGTTGATTTTTTTATTGGAACTAACGATGCCCATAAGATTTCCTCCTAATGGTATTAAACCAAATGGTTCAATCTATCTTATGCGGCAAAACAAAAAAAGGTAGACGATGGGAAGGACAGAGGAGTTATCGTTTTTAGTTTTAAAAGCGGAGTATCAGCTTTGTAAAAGGGGTATTTGCAAAGGGATTTTATAGATTTTGATAGAAACAGAAAATTTTCTGCTAACAGTATCAGATTTGTTTTTCCCATATTTAATTTTGGGAATAGCAAATATAAGAAAACCCCCGATTATCTGTCGGGGGTTTACATAAAGGAGAGTAAAATAAGAGAGTATAAAGTAATGTACGAAAGAATCAAAGAAATTAGTCCATTTTTCCGCCGACAACGGTTGGAACAGCGTCGTCCGGAACAGGACAATAATAACCGCCTGCTGCACGTTTTTCAAATTCCTCTTTTGCCTGTTCCAGGTAACGAGGATTCTCAAACAGCTCGATTGCTGTTGCAGCCAGTACCTTTCCGGCAGTGAGCAGACCTTTGTGACCGATGGAGGTCTTTCCACAGGAGACATTCTGCCAGCTGTGACCAGGTGCTTTGGAAGGGAAGGTAACAACATTGATCTGTGCGGTTGGAACCAGCCAGCTGACATCACCAACATCGGTGGAACCCATTCTCTGGCGGGTGCTGAAGTGGTATGGGATCAGGAAGTTGTTGAGCGGAATGGTTGCATGCTGGCTTACCTTATCGACCCATGCAGCGATCTCTTCGCTTTCGTCGCAAGCATCGCCAGGAAGGTCATCATTTGTCATTTCATAAGAGGAGATAATTGCTTTTGCATATTCTTCTTCCTCTTTGGTATAGGTTGGAACACCCACTTCATTAAAGTTTTTCCAGAGCAGAGTTTCCAGAACCTTGTTTGGAACGGTGTTGGAACATCCATCAATAAAGCGTTTCTTTACGCTGGTTTCTGTCATCAGGGCAGCACCTTCTGCAATTTTGTCCACCCGTTTTTCCAGTGCCAGTGCGTCTTTTGCAAGCTGGGAGCGAACCATATATAATACCTGAGCGTGTGGCTGAACTACGTTTGGAGAGTTGCCGCCTGCATCAGTGATAGCGTAGTGGATTCTTGCACTGTCCGGCATGTGTTCACGCAGGAACTGTACACCAACATTCATCAGTTCCACAGCATCCAGCGCGGAACGTCCCAGTTCCGGTGCACCGGATGCATGGGAAGCTACGCCGGTAAATTTATATTCTACCTGAATGCAGGTGTTGCAGGTTCCCGAAGTAACCTGATTAACACTGCTTGGATGCCAGGTCAGAGCGGCGTCCAGTTCTTTCCAGATACGGTCACGTGCCATAAATGCTTTGGCTGCGCCGCCTTCTTCACCAGGACAGCCATAGAAGATAACGGTTCCGGAATGGCCGTCTTCCAGATATTTTTTGACAGCAAAAGCAGCTGCCATAGCGCCTGAGCTTGCAGATTAAGTAAATAGCTTTTTCGCAAAGTTCACATATTATTAAAAATCTGCCGCAGGG
>OGYP01001265.1_pt1 | contig 12473 bp, 6 predicted proteins | sample 1576571 | NCBI WGS metagenome assembly OGYP01 (sample SAMEA3541559, study PRJEB24748) | human gut metagenome | biome: human gut; feature: human-associated habitat; material: faeces | place: China | collected 2012
AGTTGAGTCCTTCAATATAATCTTTTATAGGTGCTTTGTTGCCGCTTATGCACATCCAACCGCAACGGAATCCCGCTATTCTGTGCGATTTTGAAAGTCCGTTAAAGGTAATGCACGGAATATCCGGAGCGAGAGAGGCTATCGAAATGTGTTTTAACGAATCCATAACAAGTCTGTCATATATCTCGTCCGAAAAGATTATGAGCTGATGACTGCGCGCCACCTCGACTATTTCTTTAAGTATCTCTTCCGAGTAGAGCGCGCCTGTGGGATTGTTCGGGTTGATAATTACGATGCCCTTGGTTCTGTCGGTGATTTTTTTCTTGATGTCGTCAATGTCGGGGTTCCATTCATTCTGCTCATCACAGATATAGTGAACGGCATTTCCGCCTGCAAGCGTTACCGCAGCTGTCCACAAGGGGTAGTCGGGTGCGGGGACAAGTATTTCATCACCGTTGTCAAGCAGTCCTTGCATTGACATTGTTATAAGCTCGCTGACGCCGTTTCCCGTGTATATGTCGTTAATTCCGACATTCGGCAAATTTTTGAGCTGCGAATACTGCATTATCGATTTTCTTGCCGAAAAAATACCCTTTGAGTCCGAATAGCCCTCTGCGTCGCGCAGGGTGTATATCATATCGTGAATTATTTCGTCGGGAGCGGAAAAGTTAAAGGGTGCCGGATTGCCGATGTTGAGCTTCAGTATTTTTGTGCCGGCGCTTTCCATTTCGCTCGCTTTTTCAAGGACCGGGCCTCGTATATCGTAGCAAACGTGGTCGAGCTTATGTGATTTGCTGAATTTTCTCATATTATCAGTCGCCTTCTTATAATTATAGTTTTTATTTTAACACCGTTGTCAACCGGATTGCGCGGTTAACGTGATTATGGACAAATATATCTTTTCGGTATATAATTCTTGTGTTATAATATTATTATATTTGAAAAAATACTGATAAAGATTTTGAAAAAACGGAGACTCAATATGAATACCGAATTTATAAAAGTTTCGGCGGTTTCGCCGCGCGTAACGGTTGCAAATGTCGAAAAAAATCTTCAGAACGCTCTTAAAACCGTAAAGGCCGAAAGCGAGTCGGGCAGCTCTCTTATAGTGTTCCCGGAGCTTTATCTTACGGCTTACACCTGCGGCGATTTGTTTTTACAGGACGCGCTTATACAGAGTGCACTTGACGCGCTTATTAAATTTTCAAAAGAAACGGCATACAGCGATGCCGTTATATGTATAGGATTACCTCTGCGTGTGAGCGGCAGGCTTTATAATTGCGCCGCTGTTTTGCAGAGCGGAGCTATTCTCGGAATTGTGCCGAAAACGTATATACCTAACTATAATGAATACTATGAGAAACGGTGGTTTGCCTCCTCCGAAAAGGTAAATTGCTCATCCGTTATAATTGATGACGAAGAGGTGCCGTTCGGCAGCAATTTGCTTTTTACTCTGTCATCGGGAGCTGTTCTCGGAGTTGAAATCTGTGAGGATTTGTGGGTTCCCGTTCCGCCGAGCAGCGAGCTTTGCCTTAACGGTGCCGATATTATAGCGAATTTGTCGGCGAGCAATGAGGCTGTCACAAAGAATGATTATCGAAAAAATATAATTTCCGTGCAGAGCGCCAAGTGCTTTTGCGCTTATGTATATGCTTCTTCGGGAGTAGGCGAGTCGTCAACCGACCTTGTGTTTTCGGGAGCTTGTACAATAGCGGAAAACGGAGCGATTTTGTCGGAGAGTGAACGCTTTGCGTTTGACGGCAGCAGTGCTTCGGCGTATATCGACTTTGAAAAGCTGAATTCCGAGCGTGTACGAAACGGCTCTTTTTCCGACAATAACGAGATTTTGCGCGAAAACGATTTTACCGTCATTCCCGCATATGTAAATGAGGCGGAATATGACGATATTGCAAGAAGTTTTTATCCCTATCCGTTTGTTCCGCCAAACGAAAGCGAGAGGGAGCTTCGCTGCGGCGAAATACTCTCAATTCAAAGCGCGGGACTTGCCAAGCGTCTTGCGCATACCGGACTTAAAAAGGCTGTTATCGGTATTTCCGGCGGACTTGATTCTACGCTGGCACTTCTTGTAGCCGTTAAGGCTATGGAGATGTTGTCGCTTCCCAATGAAAACATTATATGCGTCACAATGCCGGGCTTCGGCACTACCGATATGACGTATAATAACGCCGTAGAGCTTATAAAAGCGCTTAACACAACTTTTAAGGAAATAGATATAAAACCTGCCTGCCTGCGCCATATGAGCGATATAGGGCACGACAGCGATATTCACGACATCACCTATGAAAATACGCAGGCGAGGGAACGCACGCAGATACTTATGGATATTTCAAACAAGGTCGGCGGCATACTCGTCGGCACAGGCGACCTCAGCGAACTTGCGCTCGGGTGGTGCACATACAACGCCGACCATATGAGTATGTACGGTGTGAACTGCTCTGTACCGAAAACTCTTGTGAGACATTTGGTTCGCTTTGAAGCCGAAAAACTCGGCGGTGAAATAGAGCAGATCCTTTTGCGTGTGCTTGCAACTCCCGTAAGTCCCGAGCTTTTACCGCCCGATGAAAACGGTAATATCAAGCAAAAAACCGAGGATAAGCTCGGTCCGTACGAGGTTCACGATTTCTATCTTTACTACTTCCTGCGTTTCGGCACTAAACCGCAAAAGCTGCTGTTTATGGCATCTCGTGCTTTTTCGGGTAAGTATTCAGAGGAGCAGCTCAAAGAGTGGCTCAGGCTTTTTATCAAAAGATTTTTCATAAGCCAGTTTAAGCGCTCATGCTTGCCGGACGGCCCTAAGGTGGGCTCTGTAAGCCTTTCGCCGCGCGGAGATTTCCGTATGCCGTCGGATGCCGAATTTACCGAATGGCTTAAATTCTGAAGAATATAACCGTAAAATAAAATGGCTGTAAAAACCGAGGTTTTTGCAGCCATTTATGTATTTATTGTGTTACTGTATCCTTTTTTATTCCGAAAATCAGTCTCAGAAAACCTCCGAGCAGCTTCGAGCTTTTAAAAACAATAACCTTCAAAACAGACTCCTCCTTAACAACAGTTTCTGCAAAGCGTTATCCCGCTGCAAACAAGAGCGAGAGCGAGTACAACTACGAGCCATTGTGCCGGCAGAATAAAAGCAACTGCCAAGGCTATCCCCAAGGTCACAAACACGGCTCCGATACCGATACGTCGTTTTCTTATCATGCCGACACCGCCTTATCTTTTTTTACTGCGCTAATACACTATATGCTGCGAAATAAAAAAGTGTTAAGGCTTTGTTTGCGATGAAGGCAATAATTAAAGGTAAAGGCTTATTTCACCGCTTTTCAGCACCGTCATCGAAATCCCGCTCTTTACGATAAGCCCTCCGTCTTTGTCGATGTCGAGAGCCGTGCCGTAAAATTCTGTATTATTCTTCGTATATTTAATGTCTTTTCCTAAAACGAGAGAATATTTTTTATATCTTTCGATAAAATTGTTCCGTTCCTCATCATACTTTAGTAATTTTTTAACTATAAGCGAAATTAACTCGTTTTTAATCGGTAAATCGTATTCCAAAAAACCAACCTTGTCCTTGAGTGAGTCCGGCAGGGTGGCGGTTTTCAGGTTGATTCCTATGCCTATTATTATGTTGCTTACGGTACCGGTTTCAAAGTCGGATACCGCTTCCGTCAGTATTCCGCACAGCTTTTTGCCGTCTATATATATATCGTTTACCCATTTGATTTTTGTATCGGTTCCCGTGAGCTCCTTAATTGCTTCAACTACGCAGACGGCGGCATATGACGTTATACCGACGGCTGACGTCAAATCGCTTTTAGGAGAGATGACGAGCGAAAAATATAATCCTGTACCCTTGGGCGAGTAAAAATTGCGTCCGTTTCTGCCGCGACCGAGAGTTTGCTCCTCCGAAATGATAAGCAACGGCTTGTCGGTTTTCCCATTTGCCGTTTCTCTCTTTGCTTCATTGTTGGTGGAGTCTAAGCTCTCAAATATTTTTATGTCCGTATTTTCGCCGCAAAGCCTTTCAATGGTGCTTTGCGAGAGAATATCGCAGGACTCCGACAAACAGTACCCCTTATTTGTGGAAGATGTAATTTTATATCCGTCGTTTTTAAGTGAATTTATTGCTTTCCATACGGCGTTTCTCGATACACCGAGCTTTTCGGCAAGATATTGTCCGGAAATATCTTCTCCTCTGTGTGCTTCAAGCTCCGAGCGTATGTCATTCTTTACAGACATAGTTTTTTCCTTTCAAGAAATAATCTGCATATATGGTATTGTATAAAACGCGTTTTGTCAAATTGCCTTATGAAATTTTTAAAAAGCGGACAGCAACATTCATAGTTGCTGTCCGCTTTTATATGGATTTAGGTGTTTACCCGTTATTTAGTCAACACTGCCTTTTTCTTTTTGCCGACGATGATAAATAATGTCAGCGCGCCGCAGCTGACTATCGCAGCTGACAGCCACAATGCAAGACTGCTTGTATTGCCTGTTTTCGGAATGCTCACATCGGATATGCTGCTGCCTGTCGCAATAATTCCGTATTGGCTCAAATGAGTTGCTTCAAATACGATATAGCCGTCCTCAACTGTTGCGGGGAGCGTTTCCTTTATTTCACCGTCTGAAATATATACGACTTCATATTTGCCATAGTCCTTTAAATCCTCCGGCAGAGCAATTTTGATTTTCATTTTTGTATCGCTTATTTTTACAACGTTGTTGTTTCCGTCAAGCACATTGATGTCTGCTATGAACTTTACGTTTTTATCTGCCAACGCTTTTTTGACTTCAACCTCTCGAATATCCAATTTGTAATCCTTATTTATTCCGTCAGGAAATTCGATAACCGCATTTGTTTCTCCCTTGCTTTCGAGTTTATTTACCGTTTCGGAAGCAGGAGGCGTAATCGGTGTGGGCGGTTCGGGCTTTCCGGGATTTTCCGGCACGTCATTATTTTTAGTCCAAGAAGCGTAAAGGGTCACATTTTTATACCGCACATAACCGTTGTCTTCCGTAATCAAGGTGTCTTTATCAAATTTGCTATTGGTTTCTTCGTTGTTATCCCAAAATCTCCAATAAACATACTTGTAATTTTTTCCGCTGCCGTCTTTTTTGGTGTTCCAGCCGTTAAAGGTATAGCCCTCTCTTACGGGAACATAGGGCAAAAGCGACATTGATGCACCTGAGTCTCTGCCGCCTACATAGTCGTACTTTTTAGCCTCGTTGCCGTCGAGCGTTCCGCCGTTCGCATTGAGTGTCAATACTATGCCGTCATTGTCGAATGTGTTTTTTGTGTAGGTTGCAAGAACCGTTACGGCGTCGCTTTCCTTAAAGCAGTCAGCCGATATTTCCGTTACATATCTGCCGTTCAAGTCCCAGCCGACAAAGGTATAGCCCTCTCTTACAGGAACATATTGAGTTAAATCGACCGTCTGATACTCACTTGAGCTGCTTTTCAGGGTTATTTCATACTTGCCGTTTACTGTGCCGCCGAGACCGTCAAGCGTCAGGTAATATGTGCCGGTTCCCTTTAACGCTTCTTCGGAGAATGCTGCGTAAATCGTGAGACCGTTAGTGTAATCCACCTCGCCGTCGTTTACCCAAAAAGTACCCTCGGAATTGAAATCCGACAGTGGTATATCCTCCGGGACCCTTGTTTCGCCAGTCCAATCCGTTGCCCAATAAGCAAATTGAGTTCTGCCGTTAAACGGAAGTATGCCGGCAGTCAATTCGGATAAGCTTACCGTCGTGTCGCCGTCGGCAACATCAAATCTTATTATTTTTGCATAATCGCCGTCGATTTTGCCGTCCGAAGCGCAAGTGAGAAGCAACGTATACTTTCCGTCGTCCTTGATTGTGGCGGCACTTACCGTCATCAGGCTCGATATAACAAACATTATTGCGAGCAGCATCAAAAGCACCGTTTTTAATTTTGCGTTGACCTTTCTCTTTAATCTTTTTTTGTTATCCATAAAATTTCCTCCTTTATTAAGCCTTATTTCAAGGCTTTGTGTTGCTTTTTTTATAATTATATTTTTACATTACGATATTGTATATAAGGGAAGTCCGCCAATAGCGTTAAAAGCGGTGGCGGATATCCGCCAATCGTTGAAAAACAGCAAAAAAATACCTCCCATCCATAGACGGGTGTCCGTAAAACAGTTAATCCTCCGTATGGCTTAGACCATGCGGAGGATTTGTTTATGTCTAATCTTCAAACTTGCTGGCGGCAAACGGTTTGTCAAAACCGTTTGCGGACGGCAAGTCCACAAGGGATAGCCGCATAAGCGGCGCAAGGGGGGTGTAGCCACCTTGACGGAACGAAGTGACGCAACATTCCCGGTCGGGCAGTTTTCTTCTGCTGACCGGGAATGAAGCTCCGCAGGACGCACGATACTCTCGACAGGAGAGTATAGAAGTGCGCCCTTTAGTTCCTAAAGGGATTTTATCAGTTCGACAAACTTGAATTTTCAAATTAGTCTTTGCAAATAACCTTTGAACCTTCACCATCAATTACAATTCCCTGACGGTTGTTAATTGGGCATAGATTCAAATCCGAAAACTCAGTCATTATTTTCTCGGTAACTTTCTTAAATGGTGCTGTAAGATAATGCGGAAGAACATAGAAATCAATCAAATCAAGCCCTGCATCATCTTCTTGTGAGTAGTCCTCCGGCTTTTCATCCATTTGTTCAATATATTGGATAGTTGGAGCGCATATAATCGCACCTGCCGATTCACCGATCATCAGTTTTCCCTTTGCCAATTCTTTCTTCAATAGCTCATCCGTTCCCGTTTTACGGAGCTGGTCCACAAGGAAGAAAGAATTTCCACCAGTAAAATATATCACGTCCGCATCTTCAAAAACAGATTGTATCGTTGAATAAGCCTCCGTTGAAATATCAATTTCAGTTACGGCTGCTCCCAGTTTATTAAATAGCTTTCGAGCCGAGCCGACATAACCGGTGTAGCCTTCACGCAGCGATGCTGTTGGAATAAATGCGACTTTTTTGTTATCAATTTCTTCTTTTATCAAACTTCCTACACTTGAAAAGTGCGAACATAAAAACAGCTTCATCCATATTCTCCTTTATAAATTTGTTGCTCAATTTCGTGTTCAAATTATACCATAAAACTTGTGAACAATTCTACCGTCATTTTGGAACATATGAGAAAAGTCCGAACAGTTTTCTGCCCGGACTTCCTCGCTCAATTATAAATCAACTCTGCTTTCACAACTTCCTCTGCCTGTGTCTTTCAAGCGTTCATCTGCCGCACCCATTCCATTTGGCTTTCAGCTTTCAGTTGCTCGGTCACGCCGTTTTGCTCTGCCAGTGACCGCACGATCAGCTCCATGCGGTTTCGTGCCGCTTCGTCAATCTCGGCGCAATACTGTCTTACGTACACCCAGCTATATGGGAGGTATTGCTGATATCTTTTATATTGAGTTGTATAAAGAAATTAGTCCGATTCTTGATTTTGCACCTGTTTTTTCATAAATGGCGGAAACATATCGCTCTAATGTGCGTCGCGATACATACAATTTGTCGGCAATTGCCTGAAGACCGTCCTCGGTATTCACGAGCAACCCAAACACTTCGGTTTCTCTCGGCGTGAGAGAAAATCGTTCCGGCAACTTTTGCAGTTTTTCGTGCTCTTTTAGTTTACTGTCGTTAATTGCGTTAAGCTTCTCAAAAAACTCTTTTCGGCTGTTTGTATAAATTATTGCGGCTATACTCGTAAGAACGAAAAGAAGCAGCTCTGTTGTTATAATCGCTATATTGTTGCCTGAATTTAAAATCGCAAGCGAGCCTCCCGATATCGCAGCCGCAACAAGGTTGTTGACGGTTCTGCCGAGTCCCGCCCAGAGTGCGGTCGTTTTTGTGTAGCGGGCAATTTCCATAAAAGAAGCCGTGAAAAATACTGCGAAAAAGCCTGCCGACAGGTAGAATACTATAAGTCCTATTGTAAACGGCCCTGCAAATTGCAGTATGACAAGGCTGACAGTAGATAAAATCATTACGCAATACATAATGATGCTCATGTACTTTCTGTCGGCTATATCAAACAAAAATCCGGCGGCAAGACCGCTGAGAGCCAGCAATACTCTCGGCCATTGTCCGATATTTACGACGCCGCTCACATGATACAGAGTAACTGCGTTGTCGAGTGTGCTGAAAATACAGGTCATCAGCGCAACAAATAATATAAGTACAATGCCTGTTTTCAATATGCCTTTTTTGTCGGCGTTGTCATCCTTATTGCGGTTCTCGTTTTCGGTTTTCGGCTCGATACTGCTTTTTTTCGTTTTTATCAGTATGAAAGCCAATATTATAATAAAAGCGGAGAGAATGCAGGCTTCCGAAATATCCGTGCGAATAAGATTATTGTTGGCAATTTGCAATACCGTTCCGAGCATATATGAAATGCCTACAAGACGAGCTAAGTGAGCGTTTGTTTTCAAAAGGTATAGTGATTTACAGTATACCGCGCCGCCGTAGCTGCCGAGCAGTAAGAACAGCAAAAGTCCAAAGCACAATGTGAGCGGATATGAGTTGCCACGGCACAATAAGAAGAAACAGGCAACCGAAATAACCGCCGCCGTAAGCGAAATTACCGCCTTTAGTATTCCATCGGAAATTCGATTGAAAAGAGGATACAATAAAAATCCCAATGCGCTGATGCCGAGCACATAGTTTTGCGCGTTTACAGATAGATTGCCCGATGCCGTGCGTGCAATTATATTGACAAACAAAAATTCAGCACCTAAAAACGTAAAGGTGAAAAGGCTCATGAGCGTAACTGCTCTTGCGTAGAGAATTTTATTTTCCCCGCACAAGACCTTGCTCTGTCTGATTTTTTTCGAAATCTCAGCCATATTAAATGTCCTCTTTGCTTATCGGTCGTGATTTTTTCGGCTTAAGCAAATAAAAATCATATTGTGCAGGGATTACCACTGCTTAAGCTTCACCGTTATTGTCGTTTTTTATTTTCTCTTTTTCCGCATTGTCCGAGCCTTTTTCGGGTGAACTGATTTCTTCGTCCGGCGTTTTGTCTGCGGTCGAATTGTCTTCTGGTAAGTCGGGCTTTATGGCTTCTGTCGGCGGAGCCGCGCGGCCACTCACCGAGGCATCATTCGGATTTTCAGCCGAACTTACGTCAAAAGCGGCGGCGTTTTCGTTTAACAACAACCATTTATCCTGTTTATTCTTTTTATAAAACAGAACTTTGCGGCGTTTCATTATTATTAGCAGCGTTGCTATGATAATAGTAATAATTGAGATTATTGCGCCGTTTCTGAGTCCGTAGGAATAATAGCGGAAGTAAATTTCGTGTTCTCCCGGTTCGGCGTAAAAGCCCATAAGGCTGTCGGAAATCTTAACCATATCATCAGCTTTTACCTTAACTCCGTCAACATATACCTCCCAGTTTGTGTCGTAGGGAATAGAGGTATAGACCATTTCGCCGTCATTTACGGTTATGTCTCCGAATATCTCAGTGTCGTTATAGGAGGTTATTTTAAGCTCGCCGCTTCCTGAGAGCTTTTCATATCCTTCCTTGAATTTGTCCATATCAAGTGAGTAAACATAGAACGAAATGGTTCCGCTGTCCGCTGCCGAGTTCTTTATCGGTACGTCCACATAAACGGTTTCTTCGGGTGAGCGTTCGCCGAGGTCGATTATATATCCGTCGTCTGTGTCAAACGTCTTTGAAAAACCGTCCGCCGTGATTGTCGCGTTGTCGCTTGAAGCGGATTTAACGTATACATACATATTTGCATTGGTTTGCGGTACTATCTCAGCTGTAAAGCTCGCCGAAGCGCCGGAAGTATTTTTGACGTATGCAAGTATGCCAACGGACAACTGCATATCCGAGAATGTGCTAAGGTTGCTGTAGGTTACGTTGCTTATATCGACTTGCTTTAAAACATCGGAAACACCTGTCGCCTTTTCAAACCAGCTGTTCTGAGCTTCGAACGGGTTTAAGGCGTCCTTGCTTGACCATGACGCAACATCTTTGTTTACGGCAAAGGCTAAGGGCAGAGCGTAATTGTTTTTGTATGCTGTGAACTTTCCGTTCATCATAAGGCTTGAATAAAGCTCGTCATTTAAATAATATCCGCAGTTATCAACGAGGTATTTAAGACCGAACATCGCGTTATATACAGGTGTTTGCGGATTATATGTGTAGCTGTTGATATAATTTCCGAACATACCGAGCTCTTGCTGCATGTTTGATACGCTCTCATATGCCATCGACGAGAATACCGAAACGCCGTTGTAATCGTACCAACACGGATCCATCCTCGTGCGGAGATTTGTCAGCTCCATACGATAAAAGCCGTTACCGTCATAGTCGTCAAGCTCTTTCTTCATTGTTCTGAAATCGTCATAATCGCTTGTGTAATTGGTCTTGTTCTGATTCATTGAATAGTGATTTGTGTTACCGAGAGCTATTTCTGACGTGACGGTGCACAAAAGCAGTATCGAAACCGCCGACGCCTGGTATTTTTTATCCTTGAGCAGCCTCAGGATAAGAACATAACCGACGCCGAATATTATGCTGAGACCGAGCGACATATCGCCGATATTTTTAGATGTGATTTTTTCGACAAGAACAAGGAACAACGCAAATCCGAGGCCGGTCGCCAATATTTCTTTGCCTGAAAAATCCTTTATGTGTATGAGAGCCTTGTACGCCATAACGAGCAGCACAAACGAGTACATAAATGAAAATCTGTACGGCAAATCGTTGGGGAAATGGAAGCCGTGCCATACGAAATTGAGATAATTCATATTAAAGCTTAAATAAAGCACGCCCAAAAGGCAGACGTATGAAATCTTTTCGCGCGCTTTGATTTTTTTGCAGAACAAAAACAGCGGAACCAAAAGCAGAGTAAGCACGCCGCAGTAAACATTCGGCAAAACGTCGGTGCCGCTGCTTCTGATTGTAGGCTCGGAGCTTGCAAGATGATTTGCGAGAAAATCAAACGTGTTGAAATATTTTTTGTATTCGGCGGGAGCGCCGCTTGAGGTTGCGGAGCTGTCGGTGAGAATTGTTATAAGGGGTATAACCACAAAAGCCGCAAGCAGTACGGCGACTATTGAGTAAAAGGCAAATTTAACTCCCGAACTCCAAAAAAGCGAATTTGAAAGCCTTTTTGCAAGAGGGGCTTTTTTGCTCAAGGCTCTGTTAAACTTCTGCTCGATTGAGTAATTTGCAAAATAGTAGGTGAGAAAATACAAAACGGCAAAAATGCATATCATATATGCCATATAGTAGTTCGCAAAGAACATCAGGGCGAGCGAAATGCAGTAAAGAGTTGGCTTGCCCTTGTTAATTATTTTTTCGATTCCGAGCAAAATTACGGGGAAAAGAACCATGGCGTCAAGCCACATAAGATTCCAGTAGTAAGCCACAAAATAGCCGCAGAAAGCATATAAAATACCGAATGCCGCCGTTGTCGGGTCGTGCTTTCCGAGTGATTTTTTTATATAGTAGGTAAACGAGCCTGCCGAGAGCATGGCTTTTACCGCTATCATAGCCGCTATGGCTTCGGGAATGTTCTTATGACCGAAAAAGAGAATGAGTATTGTAACGGGACTCGAAAGATAGTTGTAGAAATTGCCGAGAAAGCTGCTTCCGAGACCCGAATTCCACGAGTATATGAGCGATTCTCCGCTTGTGAGTCTGTCATACAGCTCTGCGAACAGCGGACCGTATTGATGATAAAGGTCCATTCTGAGGATTGTCATATCGCCGTACGGAATAAGGCTGAAGCAGAAGTAAACAAGCTGCATTACGGCAAAGGCAATCAATGCCGATATCAAAATATATTTGTTGTTTTTCAGAAAGAGTGAAAATTTGGTTTCTTTTTTCTTTTTGACCTTAGTTTTGCTCATTTTGGTTATTCCTTTGTTTAATTATTTGGTGTCTTGTGTATAATAGGTAAATTTTTACCTCAGTATATCACATTGCTTTGTCTGTTTCAAGAATTTAGTTCTACTTGCGGACAAGTAACATATATATAAACGAGGTGAAAAACAATGGAAAGCGAAAAAGATTTTCTAAGCGATATTTTTTACTATTTACCGCCGCGTATAAGAGCGTTTTTTCTGAAGCTGCCGCCGAATATCTGCGATGAAATAACCGAAATACGCCTCAGAGCGGATAAGCCCGTGTCGATAGTCACGAGAAACGGCTACGCGTTTATAACTTCGGGCGGAAGAATGAGCTTTATCTGTTCGGATAATCTCCCCGTTATAACGGGAAGTGAAATTTCGGATATGGTTACCAAAATGTGCGGATATTCCGTGTACAGCCACCAAAGCGACCTTGTAAACGGTTTTATAACGCTTAAAGGCGGCTGCCGCGTCGGCATTTGCGGAACCGCTGTTATACAAAACGGAGCTGTTACGGCAATACGCGAGCTAACCTCCGTAAATATCAGA
>OGYP01001266.1_pt1 | contig 12459 bp, 7 predicted proteins | sample 1576571 | NCBI WGS metagenome assembly OGYP01 (sample SAMEA3541559, study PRJEB24748) | human gut metagenome | biome: human gut; feature: human-associated habitat; material: faeces | place: China | collected 2012
TCGAGTACCGCCTGGCCGACGACAACCCGCTGGTGGGCTTGCAGCTGTCGGACCTGTACCGCAACATCCGGGTCAAAATTCTGATCTGCGCCGTCGCCCGCGGCAGCGAGACGATCATCCCCACGGGTATGTTTACGCTGCGGGCCGGGGACAAGATCTACCTGACGGCCTCGGCCCGGGATCTGGAATCCTTCTTCCGCAAGCTGAACCTGTTCAAGGCCAAGGCCAGCAACGTCATGATTGTCGGTGCAAGCCGGATGACCTACTATCTGGTCAAGGAGCTGCAGGACATCCAGAAGCGGGTGACCGTCATCGACAGCGATGCGGCCCGCTGCCAGGAGATGAGCGAGAAGTTCCCCGGCGTGCTGGTCATCCACGGCGACGGTGCGGATGCCGAGCTGCTGAGTGAGGAGCGCATCACCGATATGGACGCCTTTGTGGCGCTGACCGGCCTGGACGAAACAAACATCATTCTGGCGATGTACGCCTCCCAGATAAACTCCTGCAAGGTCGTGGCCAAGATCAACCGCGAGTCCTTCGCCGAGCTGGCCGCTGCCAAGGGGATGGTGGACAGCGTCGTCTCCACGGCGTCGGTCACGTCGGAGTCCATTGCCATGTACGTCCGCGCCATGCAGAACAGCTTTGAGTCGGAGAACATCAAGACGCTGCACCGTCTGGTGGGCGGGCGCGTGGAGGCGCTGGAATTCAACGTTGCGCCGGGTTTGCCGTTCATTGGCGTACCGCTGAAGGATCTGACCCTGCGCAAGGGGCTGCTGGTGGCGGGCATCGTGCGCCGCAATGGCCAGACGGTCATCCCGTCCGGCAACGATGCCCTGCAGGAGGGCGACGATGTCGTCATCGTCACCACCGACACAACGCTGCACTCGCTGCGCGACATTGTAAAGTGAGGGCGCAGCCATGAACTATAAAATGGTAGGGTTTGTGCTGGGGCGCATCTTCCTGATCGAAGCAGCCCTCATGCTCTTTCCCATGGGCTGCGCCGCCATCTACGGCGAGTGGAGCGTTGTGCTTTCCTTCCTGTGGCCGACGCTGATCGTGCTGGCGCTGGGCCTGATAACCAGCCTGCGCACCCCCCAAAACACGAAAATCTACGCTCGCGACGGCCTGGCCATCGTGGCGCTTGTCTGGGTGCTGATGTCGGTTTTCGGCGCACTGCCGTTTGTCATCTCCGGCGAGATACCGTCCTTTGTCGATGCTTTTTTTGAGACGGTCTCGGGCTTTACGACGACAGGCTCGACAATTCTGACCGACGTCGAGGCGCTGAGCCACGGCACGCTGTTCTGGCGCAGCTTTTCCCACTGGATCGGCGGCATGGGCGTGCTGGTCTTTGCCATGGCCGTGCTGCCCATGACCGATGGCCGTGCCATGCACCTGATGCGCGCCGAGGTCCCCGGCCCGACCTGCGGAAAAATTTCCAGCAAGCTGAGCGACAGCGCAAAGATTTTGTATGCCATTTATCTGGTCATGACCGTCATCGAGACGATTCTGCTCTGCGCGGGCGGTATGCCGCTGTTTGACGCGCTCATTCATGCGTTCGGCACGGCGGGCACGGGCGGCTTCAGCAACAAGGCGCTGAGCGTCGGCGCGTACAACAGCCCGTATTTTGAGATCGTCATCGGCGTGTTCATGCTGCTGTTCGGCATTAACTTTAACCTGTATTATTTCCTGCTGCTGCGTCATTTCCGTGCGGCGTTCGCCTCCGAGGAGATGCGCGTCTACTTAGGCATCGTCGCGTTCTCGACGCTGACGATCACGGCGAACATCGCGAGTATGTACGACAGTGTCGGCACGGCGCTGCGCACGGCGTTCTTCCAGGTGTCGTCCATCGTCACGACCACCGGCTACGCCACGGCGGACTTCAACCTCTGGCCGACCTACTCCCGCATCGTGATCGTGATCCTGACGTTTGTAGGCGCATGCGCGGGCTCGACGGCGGGCGGCTTGAAAGTATCGCGCGTCATCATCCTTTTCAAGGCGGCACGGCAGGACCTGAACAAGATGCTGCACAGCCATGCCGTGACGACGGTCCGCTTTGAGGGCAAACCGCTGGACGAAAAGACGCTGCGCGGTGTGCACAACTATTTCAACATTTATATGCTGCTGCTGACGCTGTCGGTGCTGCTGCTCTCGCTGGACGGGTTCGATCTGGTGACGACGTTTACATCCGTCGCGACCTGCCTGAACAACGTCGGTCCCGGCCTTGAGATGGTCGGCCCGATGGGCAGCTTTGCGGATTTCTCCGCTCCGGCCAAGCTGCTGCTGGCCTTTGACATGCTGGCGGGCCGTCTGGAGCTCTACCCGATGCTGGCCCTTTTTGCCCCGCGTCTGTGGCGCAAGCGCATCAATGCGATGCACGAGGCAAGAGCGAAATAAGTACGAGAGTTTTATTCCTTTTCTTGCAAGAAAAGGAACCGAAAAGAACTCCAAACAAATAAAGAAAAATGCGGGAGACTGCCGGTAAAAGGGCAGTTTCCCGCGTTTTGTTACTTACTCTACGAATAGCGAATCGTCCCCATACCGCCCAATATGGGATGGGTCTTTCTCGGAATAATACAAATTGCCCAGCACTTCTTCCGGGGCGTTGTCGGCCAGGTAGCGCGCGTGCAGCTCGGTGGCAAAATGGGTGCCCTGCAAAATTTGCAGTGTGTCCGTGTAGCTGGTTCCGTCGATCTCATACTTGACCGTGATGATGTAGACGTAATCGGTGTTGTCCCCATTGACAGAGTAGGAGGTGTGCTCCTTCGCTTTCATGTCGGTAATGCGGTAGGCGTCCGGCAAAATCACGCTGGTGTAGGTGTGCTTGCGGTAAATGTCCACCCCCAGCACAATGAGAATGGAAAACAGTATGCCGATCCCGCAGACCGCCAGTGCCGCTAGCAGCGCCTGCTTGTCGGATTTGGTGATCTTCAGCTTCATGCGGCGGGCCTCCCACAGTGTTTTCTCTATTATACCATACACCGCTGCCTATGTCTATTTCCCGCCACGCCCGCATACCTTGTACCAGACCAAAACAGAGGAGGGGCTTGCCATGCGGCGGGATGCAGACAGAGAGGAACGAAACGCAAGATTGCTGGCGGGCGTGGTGCTGGCGGCTATGTTGGTGATGCTGTCCGGCATCATCCATCTGCTGTACCACCGGGAGTACGCCGAGACCGACACCCCCAACGACTGCTTTGCGGTGTCGGCGGCGACGGGGGAGACGGCGCTGCCCAAAATCGTCTGCCTGACCTTTGACGACGGCCCCAGCAAAAACACCCGGCCAATCCTGGAAATTCTCGATAAGGAGCAGGTCCCGGCCACCTTCTTTGTCTGCGCGCAGGACGCCAACGAAAAATATCTGCCCCTTGTGGCGGACATTGCGGCGGCGGGGCATCAGATCGCGCTGCACAGCGCGACGCATCAATACTCCAAAATTTATGCGAGCACCGACGCATTCTGGCAGGACATCAGAACGCTGCGCCAGGCGTTGGAGCCGTATGTGGATGTGGCGGCCATTGACTGGCTGCGCTTTCCCGGCGGCAGCACCAACACGGTCAGCCACCGCTACGGCGGCCGCGGCATCATGAAGGCCCTGAAGGCCCAGGCCGAGGACAAGGGCTACCACTGGATCGACTGGAACGTCTGCGCCGAGGACGCCACCGCCAGCCACCCGGATGCCGCGCAGATTTTGCGCAACATTCGCCGCGATGCCGATGGTCAGGATACCTGTGTTGTCCTGCTGCATGATACAAAAGCAACAGGTCAGACCGTCAAGGCCCTGCCCGATATGATCGCCTATTTCCGGGAGCAGGGCTACAATTTTTGTACGGTTGCACAGATGGATGCCTTGCAATGTGAAACAAAATAGGGTATAATGTACAAGAATCGAAAAGCGGTGGGAGGCGGAACGATGCGCAAAACGGAAAGCCAGAAGATAGCCCTCTGCGGTATGCTGGGGGCGCTTTCGGTGGTGCTTTTGCTGCTGGGCAGTGCACTGCAGATCGGCACCTATGCCGCGCCGATGCTGGCGGCGTTCCTGCTCATCCCGGTGCTGGAGGAATACGGCACGCGCTACGCGTTGACCCTCTACGTCTGCGTGGCAATTCTGGCCGTGCTCTTTGTGCCGGAGACCGAACTGGCGCTGTTTTACGTGCTGGTCATGGGGTATTACCCCGTGCTGCGCGTCAAGCTGAACGGCGTAAAAAGCACGCTCCTGCGCTGGGTGTTGAAGTTCGCGGTGTTCAACGCGGGCACGGTGCTGGTGTATCTTTTGCTGTTTGCGCTGCTCGGGCCTGCCGTGCTGGACGAGCTGCTGGCCGACGGCACCGGGATGCTGGCAGCACTGCTGGCCGCGGGCAACCTGTCGTTCTGGCTGTGTGACCGCGCACTGGCGGCGCTGACGCGGTATTACCACGTCATACTCAAGCCAAAACTGAAAAAGAAGTTTTAATTCGGGGAGGAAAACAATATGTGGTACGATGAGGCAGTAGTTTATCAGATCTACCCGCTGGGGCTTTGCGGCGCACCGCTGCAAAACGACGGTGACCAGGCGCAGGCGGGCGAGCACCGCATTCTGCGGGTGCTGGACTGGGTGGAGCACATCAAGCGCCTGGGCGCGACCTGCGTGCTGTTCAACCCGCTGTTCGAGAGCGACGCCCACGGCTATGACACCCGCGACTACAATAAGGTGGACTGCCGCCTGGGCACAAACGACGACCTCAGGCAGGTCTGCGCGGCGCTGCACGCGGCGGGCATAAAAATCCTGTTTGACGGCGTGTTCAACCATGTGGGCCGTGGCTTCTGGGCGTTCAAGGACGTGCAGGAAAAGCGCTGGGACAGCCCGTACAAGGACTGGTTCCACATCAGCTTTGACGGCAACACCAACTACAACGACGGCTTCTGGTATGAAGCGTGGGAGGGCTGCAACGAGCTGGTCAAGCTGAATCTGCAGAACCCGGCGGTGAAAAACTACCTGTTTGACGTTGTGCGCGGCTGGGTGCGTGACTACGACATCGACGGCCTGCGTTTGGATGTTGCCTACTGCCTCGACCTCGGCTTTCTGGCCGAGCTGCGCGGGCTGGCCGACAGCATCAAGCCGGAGTTCGCACTGGTGGGTGAGACGCTGCACGGCGACTACAACCGCTGGATGAACGACCACGCCTGCCACAGCGTAACGAACTACGAGTGCTACAAGGGTCTGTATTCGAGCTTCAACACGGGCAACATGCACGAGATCAGCTACAGCCTGAACCGCCAGTTCGGCTCCGAGCAGTGGTGCCTGTACACGGGCAAGCATCTGCTGAGCTTTGTGGATAACCACGATGTAACGCGCATTGCGACGATTTTGACGGACAAGGGCTGCCTACGCCCCATCTACGGTCTGCTGTTCGGTATGCCCGGTGTGCCGTCGGTCTACTACGGCAGTGAATGGGGCATGGAGGGCGACAAGCGCAACGGCGACCCGACGCTGCGCCCGGCCATCGAGAAGCCGGAGGAGAACGATTTGACCGCCTGGATCGCGGCGCTGGCCCACGCCCACACGGGCAGCAAGGCGCTGTGCCGGGGCAGCTACCGCAATGTGCTGGTCCAGCCTAAGCAGCTGATTTTTGAGCGCTACGCCGACGGTGAGCGGGTGCTGGTCGCCATCAACGCGGACGGCAATCCGTTTGACGCCCACTTTGACGCGGGCTGCGGCCGCGCGGTGGACCTCATCACAGGCGCTGACCACGACTTCGGCGGCGGCAGCACGCTGGAGCCGTACAGCTGCCATTTCTGGAAATGTGAACGATAATACGATATAAAAAGGCACCTGCCCGTGCGGGCAGGTGCCTTTTTGTGCTATGTTGTATGTTGTAGGGGCGGCGTCCTCGACGCCCCGCAGGGCAGTATGTAGGGCGGCCTGCCCTCAGGCCGCCGCAGAGGTGTGAGGGTGCCCCGCCCTACAATGTATGGGTTAAAGGGGCAGCCCTGTAAAGCCTGCGGGCCGGGCATGCCCGGCCCCTACATGTTCGGCGCTATTACAGGTTCGTATACCCCATCAGCTTTTCATCCACGACGGCGGCGGTGTCGCGGCCCTCGCGCAGCGCCCAGACGACAAGGCTCTGGCCGCGGCGCATATCGCCGCAGGCGAACACCTTCGGGTCGGCAGTGGCGTACTTCACATCGGCCACGGTGCCGCGCTTCGTGCGCTCGACGCCGAACGCATCGGCCACATAGGGCTCGCAGCCCGTAAAGCCTGCCGCGATCAGCACCAGGTCGCAGTCCACGGTGAACTCCTCGCCGGTGGGCACCATCTGGCGGCGTCCGTCCACGACCTCGCTTTTCAGCTTGGAGATCAGCGCACCGCAGACCTGCCCGGCCTCGTTCTTGTAGAACTCCTTGACCGTGGTCTGGTAGACGCGGGGGTCAAAGCCGAATTTGGCAATGGCCTCCTGCTGGCCGTAGTCGGTTTTCAGCACGCGGGGCCACTCGGGCCAGTCGTTGCCGGGGGCGCGGGCCGCGGGCGGGCAGGGCATCATTTCCAGCTGCATGACGCTCTCGCAGCTCTGGCGGATGGCCGTGCCGACGCAGTCGTTGCCGGTGTCGCCGCCGCCGATGACCAGCACGCGCTTGCCCGCGGCGGAAACCGCCTTGCCGTCCGCAAAGTTGGAATCCAGCAGACTGCGGGTCACGCTGGTCAGGTAATCCACCGCAAAGAAGATGCCCTGCGCGTCGCGGCCCGGGGCCTGGATGTCGCGGGCCTGCTTCGCGCCGCAGCACAGCACCACGGCGTCATAGCGGGCCTTCAGTTCCTCGGCGCTGACCGTATTGCCGACGTCGGCGTTAAAAACAAACTCAATGCCCTCGTCCTGCAAAATCTTCACGCGGCGGTCAATGACCCACTTTTCCAGCTTCATGTTGGGGATACCGTACATCAGCAGGCCGCCCGCGCGGTCCTCGCGTTCAAAGATGGTCACGCGATGGCCGCGCTTGTTGAGCAGGTCGGCCACGGACAGGCCCGCGGGACCTGCGCCGATGACCGCCACGGTCTTGCCCGTGCGGGCCGGGGGCGGCACGGCATGAACGGCACCGCTCTCGTAACCGTATTCCACGATGGCGCGCTCGTTTTCCTTGACCGTGACCGGGTCACCCGTGACGTTGCCGCAGGTGCAGGCCGCCTCGCACAGGGCGGGGCAGACTCGGCTCGTGAACTCCGGGTATCGGTTCGTGGCGATCAGTCGGTGCACGGCCAGATCCCACTTGCCCTGATAGACCAGGTCGTTCCACTCGGGGATCAGGTTGTTCAGCGGGCAGCCGCTGAACATGCCGCCCAGCTGAACGCCGCTCTGGCAGAAGGGGACGCCGCAGTCCATGCAGCGTGCGCCCTGGGCCTGCTGCTCGTCGGTGTGCAGCGGGACGTGAAACTCGTTAAAATTCCGGATGCGCTCCTCGGGCGGCAGCTCTAAACTGGTCTGCCGCGTAATTTCCATAAATCCTGTCGGTTTGCCCATGGTACTCTGCCTCCCTTACTTTGCGCTTTTCATGGCGTAGAACGCCTCGATCTGGGCCTGCTCGCTGTCCTCGCCCTTTTCCTCCATCTGGGCGATCAGGCGCAGCATCTTGTCGTAGTCGTGGGGCAGGACCTTCTTGAACTTGGGCAGATACTCGCCGAAGTTGTCAAGGATTTCCTTGCCGCGCGGCGACCCGGTCAGCTCCACATGCTCACGGATCAGGTCTTTCAACAGCGATACATCGTACTTGTGCTCCACAGGCTCCAGGCTGACCATGTCCTTGTTGACGCGCTGGTAGAAGTCCCAGTCCTCGTCCAGCACGTAGGCGATGCCGCCGCTCATGCCGGCTGCAAAGTTCTTGCCGGTCTTGCCAAGCACGACCACCGTGCCGCCGGTCATGTACTCGCAGCCATGGTCGCCCACGCCCTCCACAACGGCAGTTGCGCCGGAGTTGCGCACGCAGAAGCGCTCACCGGCCACGCCGTTGATGAACGCCGTGCCGCCCGTAGCACCGTACAGTGCCACGTTGCCGATGACGATGTTCTCGCTGCGGTCAAAGGCGGCGTCCTTCGGCGGGTAGACGACGAGCTTGCCGCCGGACAGACCCTTGCCGATGTAGTCATTCGCGTCGCCGACCAGCTCGAGCGTCAGGCCCTTGGGGATGAACGCGCCGAAGCTCTGGCCGCCGTAGCCGTGGCAGACGACATGGAATGTGTCGTCTGGCAGCGTGTTGCCGAACCTGGCGGTGATCTCGCTGCCAATGATCGTGCCGAACGCGCGGTCCGTGTTGCCGACGTCCAGCGTGACGGTGCTGGGCTTCGGCTCGGCGGAGTCGAAGCTCTTTTTGAACTTCTTCATCAGGATGCGCATGTCGGGGGTCTTTTCCAGCTGGAAGTTGTAAACATCCTTCGCGTTGAAGTGCACGTTGGAGTTCTCGACCAGCGGGTTCTGCAAAAGCGCGGTCAGGTCCATCTCACCGGCGCGGGAGCCTGCGGGCGCGGCTTTGACCTTGAGCAGGTCGGTGCGGCCGACCAGCTCATCCACGGTGCGCACGCCCAGTCTGGCCATGTAGGCGCGCAGGTCCTCGGCCATGAAGCGCATAAAGTTCATGATGTACTCGGGCTTGCCCTTGAACCGCTTGCGCAGCTCGGGGTTCTGGGTGCAGATGCCCATGGGGCAGGTGTCAAGGTTGCAGACGCGCATCATGACGCAGCCCATGGCCACCAGCGGGCCGGTGCCGAAGCCGAATTCCTCGGCACCCAGCAGGGCGGCAATGGCAACGTCGCGGCCACTCATCAGCTTGCTGTCCGCCTCGATGCGGACGCGGCTGCGCAGACCGTTCATGATCAGGCACTGGTGCGCCTCGGCAATGCCCAGCTCCCACGGCAGACCTGCGTTGTGGATGGAGTTGCGGGGGGCTGCGCCCGTGCCGCCGTCAAAGCCGGAAATCAGGATGACCTCCGCACCGGCCTTGGCAACGCCCGCGGCAATCGTGCCGACACCGGCCTCGCTGACGAGCTTGACGTTGATGGCTGCCTTGCGGTTGGAGCACTTCAAATCGTAGATCAGCTGCGCCAGGTCCTCGATCGAGTAAATATCGTGGTGGGGCGGGGGAGAGATCAGGCCGACGCCGGTGGTCGAGTTGCGGGTCTTGGCGACCCACGGGTAGACCTTGCCGCCGGGCAGCTGGCCACCCTCGCCGGGCTTGGCACCCTGCGCCATCTTGATTTGAATTTCGCTGGCGGAGACGAGGTACTTGCTCGTCACGCCGAAGCGGGCAGACGCCACCTGCTTGATGGCGGAGTTGCGCTCGGTGCCGTAGCGGTCCTCGGCCTCGCCGCCCTCGCCGGTGTTGGACTTGCCGCCCAGACGGTTCATGGCGATAGCCATGCACTCGTGGGCCTCCTCGGACAGCGCGCCGTAGCTCATGGCCGCGGTCTTGAAGCGCTTGACGATGGAGTCAACGCTCTCGACCTCGTCGAGGGGCACGCCCTGCTCGGGATAATTGAAGTCCAGCAGGCTGCGCAGGTGCATCGCGTCGCCGTTCTCATTGGCAGCGGCGGCGGTGTACTGCTTGAAGGTATCGTAATTGCCGGTCCAGCAGGCCTGCTGCAAAAGGTGGATGGTCTGCGGGTTGTAGAGGTGCTGCTCGGCAGCGGGACCGCCGCGGAATTTGTGCGCACCCAGGCTCGGCAGCTCGCGGTTGATGTCCAGACCCAGCGGGTCGAATGCTTCCTGATGGCGGGCTTCCAGATCATTCTGGATGTCCTGGATCGTGATGCCGCCCACGCGGGAGACGGTGTTCGTAAAGTATTTGTCGATGACCTCTTTCGAGATGCCCAGCGCCTCAAAGATCTGGCTGCCCGCGTAGGATTGGATCGTGGAAATGCCCATCTTGGACGCGATTTTGACAATGCCCGCCAGCACGGCCTTGTTGTAGTCGCTGACAGCGGCGTAGTAGTCCTTGTCGAGAAGGCCGTCGGAAATCAGCTCACCGATAGTCTCCTGCGCCAGATACGGGTTGATGGCAGCTGCGCCGTAGCCCAGCAGCGTGGCGAAGTCGTGCACCAGGCGCGGCTCGCCGCTTTCCAGAATCAGCGCCATGGCGGTGCGCTTGCGGGTGCGGACCAGATACTTGCTGACCGCGCCCACAGCCAGCAGGCTGGGAATGGCGACGTGGTACTCGTCAATGTCACGGTCCGACAAAATCAGGATGTTCGCGCCGTCGCGGTAGGCGCGGTCCACATCGACAAACAGGCGCTCAATGGCCTTTTCCAGGTCGGTGTTCTTGTAGTAGCAGATGGACAGCGTCACGACCTTGAAGCCGGGCACGTCCATGGCCTTGATCTTGAGCAGGTCGGTCTCGGTCAGGATCGGGTTCTCGATTTTCAGGACCTTGCAGTTGTCGGCGTCCTCCTCCAGAAGATTGCCCTGCGCACCGACGTAGACGGTGGTCGAGGTGACGATCTTCTCGCGCAGCGCGTCGATGGGCGGGTTCGTGACCTGCGCAAACATCTGCTTGAAATACTCGCTCAGATTCGGGCGGGTGTGGCTCAAAACGGCCAGCGGAGTATCGCTGCCCATGGCCCCGGCGGGCTCGCCGCCGTTCTTGGCCATCGGCAGAATGATCGTGGAGACGTCCTCATACCGGTAGCCGAACGCCTTCTGCAGCTGGACAAGCGTATCCTTCGTGTAGCTGGGCACCTTCTTGTTGGGCACCTTCAGGCTGGACAACGGGACGAGATTGCGGTCCAGCCACTCGCCGTAGGGCTGGCGGCTGGCGTAGTCGGCCTTCAGCTTTTCGTCGTCCACCAGCTCGCCCCTGACGGTATCCACCAGCAGCATCTTGCCGGGGCGCAGACGGTCCTTGCGCACGACCTCGTCAGCGGGAATGTCGAGCACGCCGACCTCGCTGGAAAGGATCAGGCGGCCATCCTTCGTGATGTAGTAGCGGCTCGGGCGCAGACCGTTGCGGTCCAGCACTGCGCCCATCACGTCGCCGTCGCTGAACAGGATGCTGGCGGGGCCGTCCCACGGCTCCAGCATCGTGGCATAGTACTGGTAGAAGTCGCGCTTCTTCGGGTCCATCGACTTGTTGTTGTCCCACGGCTCGGGGATCGTGACCATGACGGCCAGCGGCAGATCCATGCCGTTCATGACCATGAATTCCAGCGTGTTATCCAGCTGGGCAGAGTCGGAGCCGCCCTGGTTGACGATGGGCAGAACCTTCGTCATATCGTCCTTTAAATAGTTGGAACCAATGGTTTCCTCGCGGGCAAGCATCGTGTCCACGTTGCCGCGGATCGTGTTGATCTCGCCGTTGTGTAGGATGAAGCGGTTGGGGTGGGCGCGGTTCCAGCTCGGGGATGTGTTCGTCGAGAAGCGGCTGTGCACCATGCCGATGGCGGATTCATAGTCGGCGTCCTGCAGATCGGGATAGAACAGGCGCAGCTCCTTGACGAGGAACATACCTTTATAGACAATGGTGCGGCTGGACAGGCTGCAAACGTAGGTGTCGGGGCTGGACTGCTCAAACACGCGGCGCGCCACATAGAGGCGGCGGTCAAAGGCAATGCCTGCCTCGACGCGCTGCGGCTTGCCCACAAAGCCCTGCCAGATGCTGGGCATGCAGGCAATGGCCTTGTGGCCGAGCACCTCGGGGCGGGTGGGAACCTCGCGCCAGCCTAAGAAGGGCAGACCCTCCTTTTTGCAGACGATCTCAAACAGCTTCTTGGCCTGGTTGCGCTTGAGCTCATCCTGCGGGAAAAAGAACATGCCAATGCCATATTCCCGCTCTGCGCCCAGGGTCAGCCCCTGCTCGGCAGCGGCCTTCTGGAAGAATTTGTCGCTGATCTGCGTCAGAATGCCGACGCCGTCGCCGGTCTTGCCCTCGGCGTCCTTGCCCGCGCGGTGCTCCAGATGCTCGACGATCTGCAGCGCGTCGTCAATGGTTTTGTGGCTCTTGCGCCCCTTGATGTCCACCACAGCGCCGATGCCGCAGTTGTCATGCTCAAACCGGGGGCTGTACAGCCCGGCGGGGGTCTTGCGCTCGGTAAAGTTTTCCATACCTCGTTTGCTCCTTTCCCAATCCCGTTAAACCGCGCAGCGTCGCACATTTGCCGTGCGGGCGGGATAAACAAAAAAGACGCTCCCAACAGGGCACACAGGCCCCTTGTGGGAACGTCTTTGTTCTTGTCTGCATCATACCATAGATGCTGCCGCTTTACAATCCAGAAGCAGAAGATTTTACGGAAATTAAGCGAAAAACGTTTAGAAATTTGGTTTAGCAAGCGTAAACTTAATAAAATTAAGTTGTGTGGACTCCCTGCCGCTTTGTAGGGGCGGCATATATGCCACCCGCGGCCTAACGGCATCTCCCTTTTTCGGTTTGCATTGCAGGGAGGGGTCTTGACCCCTCCGCGGCGGCCAGAGGGCTGGCCGCCCTACAATCCCCGGAAAGCGTGTGCCG
>OGYP01001267.1_pt1 | contig 12453 bp, 24 predicted proteins | sample 1576571 | NCBI WGS metagenome assembly OGYP01 (sample SAMEA3541559, study PRJEB24748) | human gut metagenome | biome: human gut; feature: human-associated habitat; material: faeces | place: China | collected 2012
CCTCTAAGAAATGCTCATCTTCCAGAGTTTCAAACGGAAGTTCTTGTCTTTTCGCTACCGCACCAGTTTCATCCTCTACTTCCTCTTTGTAATATGCGAACTTCGTGATTGTGAAATCGAACTTATTCAGAATTTCTTCCGGTTTTCCAAATATTTTGCAACAAAGTTCAATCACAACACCTGTTTCAATGTGTTTGTATGCCTTTACATTGTCGTTTTCGTAGTGGAAATGATATTTCTCATCTCTTACATCGTCTCCGTCATATCCTGGTGTCTGACTGTCAAAATACTGTACCGCATCATCAAAATCGCTTTCATTCTCAAAGAAAATATCAAGGTCCTTTACCTTTTCTTTATTGAATATGTTTTTGAAACATCCTCCACATATAAATCCTTTGTGACCGGTCATGTACTCATCAAGCCAATTTAATATCCAGAAGTTTTCTCTGTCTCTCTTTATTAGAGCCATGTTTCCTCCTATCTCCGCGCCATTGCTTCCTCGTATAATCGTTTGTATACGTCCCTCTCAGCAGTTATCTTTGCAATTTCCAACTGTGTCTCAATGTCCGGCATCTCCACCTTTTCTGCAATAGATTCAGGTTCTTTCTCGTCTGGCTTCACTGCTTCATTTGCAGCTTCCGCCCACTTCTTTACCAGATCATTCGATTTGATGTTAATTCCAATACCGATACTTACCGCCAATGCCGCATCAATCTTTTTCATTTCCGCCATAGAACACTGCCCTATGTAGTCTCCAACCTTATCCTTATTTACCGTGTCAATCTGCTCACAAAGCACAGTGGACGGATATTTTGAACTGTTAATTTTAACGTGTGTCGGCAACGGTTTCTTTTCCTGGGTGGTAAGGTAAACCACTTCCAATATAGGACCTGCGTTGTTGCCAATATCATTGCTTATGATTACCGCAGGTCTACCCCCCCCCTGTACATTTCCGCTATATTCACTCTCGTTGCGGATATAGAAGATTTCCCCTCTATAAAATTCTTTGTTCATAGTGTCCTCCTATTCGATTTCATCCTCCTGCGGCATCTCGAATACTCCAAGTGGTTGATCCGCCACATATTCACATACTAAGTCTCTGGGGTTTTCATCCTGTCCTCTTTCAAACAGCAAATTCATGGTGTAGCAGTCCATAAGCATCGAAATCGCCATTCTGCATTTTTCTTTCGTAGAGTATCTGCCAATCACTACTCTACTTTCTCCTACTAGGGCAGCAACCTTGTACCGCCCATCATATTTGCTGTCCGTGCTGTATTCTGTTACCTTGTCGTTGTTCAGAACTACTGCTCCATCCTGAGACTTAACAAACATCACGTTTTGCCTCTCTTTCCTTAATTCGCCCCATCTGTCGATTGATTTTGAAATCAATTCGATCCTCAACCTCCGCTACGCAGTTAAAAATAATTTCCAACTGTGTGAGCATGATCTGTACATCTGCAATTTCATCTATCACTGCTTCTCTCATTTCCGCTGTTTTCTCATCGCTACGGCGGAATTTCAGAATGGCTTTGACGAGTTCCGAACACTCTTCAATAGCCATATCCTCCTGTGCATCGTTTCCATACGTTTCTACGATGGTGTTGAGGTTTCTCATCTGTTCCTGTGTCAATACCATTACCTCCTAATATCTGATATTTAGATTTCCATGTTCATTGATCCAATCAATAATTTCCTTGAATCCAAGACCTCCCTCATCCCACGGTTTCATAATGTACTCATACTGTTTGGGATGAGTGAGTTTCATCTTTTCAAATCTTCCTGGGGACTTTTCAAGGTGGCATCCATAGCCGCAGAACATACAACCAGTACGTTCACATCCGGTCGTTTTGAGAACCGGCCTGCCGAGGTCGAAGATTTCCATATTGCTTACATCAGCTAATGTCATTTGACCGTGTGCCTCATCCTCTGTCACAACTTTTCCGTATACGGAACAGATTTCAAACCTCTTTGGCTGTTTTTTAATGTATTTTCTGGCTTTTCTTCTTTTGGTCTTATCTGCCCTGCATCGGACTTCCATGTTGCAAGCTGCTAAGTTCTGGTCGTATTCGTCCTGCAACTGCCGTATGTAGAGAAGTATGTCCTGCTCCGTCCAAAATGCCATTGGTTGGCTTTGCGGATATTTTAATTCAAACGCATTGCACCCTGTTTTCAGCCACCCTATCGTCCTCTTTTGACTTTCCGATGCAAGCATCGCAAGTATTGGTCTTTTACCGGTTTCTTTGTAATATTTCTTTGCCGGTCTTTTCTTCATTACAGCGCAGCACGTATCATTCACTTCAAATGGAGCTTCAAGCATGAACCGCCATTTTTCACAATTAAATCTTGATTTCTTGCTGCCCCCCCCCCTGTCGTTACTGCGCCTTGAAGCCGTTTTAATCTTGTTTTAGAACCTTTTCTTGCACCATATATACAATTACTGATTTCTTTTCCTATGAACGGATAGCCATATTTCTCAATTACTTTCCGAAATGTCAGTTTTGGTTTTATCCAATCCACATTTTCAAAAGTCTTAACAAACTCTCTTATCTCTGGATATTCAAGGCCTGTATCTATGAACATTGCCTTAATGTTGGGGTACAGTTTTCTCGCAATATCAAGAAGAACTGTACTGTCTTTTCCACCAGAGAAAGAGATATACACACCATCCTCTCCGTACTCATCTACCCACTCCCTGATTCTCCGCTGTGTCATGCTGATTTTTGCATTAAGCGGCAAGGACTGCATCTGGTAGAGGTCGGATATAACGTGTTTGTTACTCACTTCTCTGTTTCTCCTTTCTGGTGTTACATATAAGTTGCTTCTTTGAATACGAATGTGTCCTCAGAGTCTACCTTTTCCGATAACTCTCTCAGGCGCAGATCATTGGAGCTGTAAATCTTTTTCTTTTTCATATCAGCCACAAAAAACTCCTGCCATGCCTGAATATACTCTCCCACTTTGCTCTTCCGGCAAATCTCATAGGAAGCATACTCAGTCTCTTTATCCTCTGCCTGTTTTCCCTTTACGGTTTTTCCTAACATACCGATTTTTCTCCTTTCTTTCATAATTTTGTTTGTCTGACTAAACATTCTCTTCAAAAAAATTTAATGCAATCCGTCAGACCATCTATACAGAATAACGGCGGTATCTTCGTTAGGATAAGAAACTCCCAAGAATTTGCCATTAACTGTTTCGCAAGCCTCTGTTACTCTGTCCACGAATTTATTGAAGTCCTCTTTCACTGTCACATAATCGTGAAATCCCATTGTTCCCTCGTCTCTTTCGTGGTTTTCTCTCATTACCACCATCTGTTTTAATTTCTGCATATTGCCTCCTATTTCTTTACCTTGCAGTCTCTATATACATCCTCTTTTCCGATGAATAACTGCCCTAAGATTGCAACCAGAACATTTACCACGATACTGTTTCCGGCCTGCTTATAAAGCTGTGTGTTACTATTTACTTTCTCCGCCTTATGGAAATCTGCATCTGAGAAATCCATCAGCCGCCAGCACTCTTTTGGAGTGAGCTTTCTTATGCGGTACTCTGTGCAAACCTTTGAGTTCGCATCTCCATGCGTTCCGGCGGTCAACGTTGGAGAATTGCCATTATCAGAATAAACAGATCCGCATTGACTTCCCTCGTTGGAAATCTGCCCTACTTTTGCCATTTCTGTACTCCTTTCCGCGATATTGTCACTATGCTGCATACCGTCCTGCCCCCCCCGAACAATTTTCTCAATACGGCAAATCCCCATGCTTTGGGACGTAAGTGTAGGGCATACATGACCGCCGCCTTGCACTCTTCCTCGCCGTAATTTACTTGTCGGGTATGAGAAATCTGCAACTCCGCCAATCTCACATTCGATATAACCTTTCTGTGTTGCCTGCCGGATGCCTACATACTCTCTATCCATCATCCACCGTCCTTATCTCTAAAACCAGATTGTCTTTTTGAACAGTTGTGAGGGTGTTGGATATGCCATCAGTTCTTGCTTCAAGTTGAGTCATATTGCCTCTTTTTTCTGAAATCTGGTGGCTTTCGTATAATTTTCTTATCCTTTTGCCGTATTCAGTTCTGACGCAACGGCATATCGCAAAGTCAATCCTCATTTACTCTTATCTCCAAAACATAGTTGTCTTTTTGGACGGAAGTAAGTGTATTGCACAACCCCTCTGAGTTTGGCTCTAACCGTTGTTCCGTTGGTACGCCTGTGGTTCTGTCTGATGGATTGCTTGGGTTTCGCCCTCTGCTTGCAACAATGATTCTTTCAACCACGTTTTCGCCTCCGTCTCTGTTATTATGCAAGGTACAGTACCCCCCCCACTCGTAATCGCCGGAGCTATGCCGCCGGTATCATACACTCGCCCTTGGTTTGGGTTCTCTCTCGTGGAAGTGGGGAGAATATTGCCTAACCTCTTAATCCCGGTCTGCAATATCTTCTTTCCTTTCCTTGATTTCTAATATCTTTGGTTCCAAATTGCCCCCCCCCACAAGTGTTTAAGGTCGGGGCAATTCCGTCTACGGAATAAATTCTTCCGCTCTGAGGATTATCCCAGCTCTTTCCTACGGCGATATTCCCCAGTTGTATGCAGCGTACCTTATTTGCCATTTCATAGTTCCTCAATTACATATTTCAAATGTTTGTAGTCGCTCGCCAATAGGGTAGGGCATATCATTTTGTACAATGCTTTATTGTATGGGTCGTAGATTCCACAAGCACTTTCGGAGGATCTTTGTAGTCTGTTGCCCTTATCGCTTGGCAAATACCCCCCCCGATAAAACTCGGACCCTGTCCTGGACTTCTTTTTCCGGGTTCAGTGAGCCGACTACGATTATTCTGTCTGCCATTTACTTTTTCCTCCACTAAAACTTTCGGTGGATCTTTATAATCCGTTGCCGACAATGCCACTGATATGCCATCCGGGGACATTATACGTCCTCTTTCTCCGCCTGTTCCCGTATGAGCCACAATCAATGGCCGGCTCATGGTTCATCTGAGCTGTCTACTTCTGTAACACCGCATCCCAATGATGCCGGTCTACTGAGCCTCTGCCCCCCCCCTAACGGTTTTTGAGATACCGTCTAACTGACCGCTCTCTCGTAAGTCCTTGATGAGTTTCTGTGCCTTTTCAGAGTTGATGTAATACTTTTCGTCTACCTCGTCCTCCAAATAATCTTTCATTGTCTTATCCAGTGGAACCGGCTGCGGAAATTTGTAATTATAATCTCCCAAAATAGATACCATGAAACAACGCTCTCTGTTCTGTGCCACTCCGTAATCCTTTGCATTGAGGATCTGCGTATAACACTTATATCCCTTGCTTTCAAGAAAGCTGCACCAGCTATGAAAATCGTCTATGTTGTCTGCGCTGATAACCTGTGGCACATTCTCCATGAGAAGTATCTGGGGAAGATTTTCTGTCTCATTCAGAAGTCTTTCAACTTCCCACAGTAACCCGGAACGTGTTCCTGATCCTTTTTTCATTCCTCGCATCTTTCCGGCGAGTGATAAGTCCTGGCAAGGTCTTATGGAAACGAATACGTCATAAGGTAGGTGTATCTGTCAGTATTCGTTATTGCCAGATCACCCCCCCCTCATTGAGCAAATGTTGACAAGGTTGTGCGTGGCTTTTATGTTGTTGTAACATTCTCTGCGCCATGCGTCACTGTATGAATGACTCCTTATCTGCTCTTCCGTGAGAGGTTTCTTTCCATCCACGGATATTCCCAACTGAGTAAGTGCCTGTATAACATCCTCAGAACTCATTTCTGCACTGTAATCCGTATCATCGTCCGCCATGTGAATAGCTTTGTATGATGCCGTGGCGTGCATTTCCCATTCAGACATAAGGTAATGTTCAAACGGTACGCCAAGATTACGAAGTGCCATCGCCTGAGAACCAACCCCGGCAAACAATTCTATCAATCGCACTGGGTTGTCAGTCTTAAATGTTGGGTACATTAAATCAAACATTGAAATCTGATCCACTCGTTTTCTCCTTTCTTTGATTTTTTATCATGCAAAATCTCGCATAATTAAGCTGCCGGAAGTAGTCATTATTCGCATTTTCCCACATTGCCGGTAAGGTACTCAGCCGTGTTTCATAACACTTATCGCACACCTTTTTCCCTTTCATTGTTGGATTTTTGCCACATATATAGCAAATGCCGTAGTCCGGTCTCTCTGAACGTGACAAATCGCATCGGTTTTTGTCTCTGTAATTTTTCAGATACGCCCTGCATCTCTGGCATAAACCACCATTCTGTGATTGATGTTTTCCGCATCTGGGGCATAGTCCGTTTTCGATGCGTGTCTGTTTTAACTGCCTTTTCCTCAGCCGATCTTTCTCTTTCTGTTCATCGGTTTTCCCTTTTTCCGAATAACTATCTTGAAATTGACCCAAGCACTCATAACATAGCTTTTTGTTAGGTTCTGCTGGATTTTTCCCACAATGAGTGCATATCCCAATCCTTTCATGGTATTTTCGGTTCTGCTTGCGTAATTCAGAATTTCTTGCCGCACAATCAGGACACATGGATCTTTCCGGCGTTGGGTTTTCTTTACCACACTTCGGACACAATCCTCTTTCCCTCATCTCTTTGTATGATAATTTTCTCAATCCATTTCAGAGGTTCCCAGGATTTATGCGCGCTGCCCTTTCCTCCGTTACTTTTTAACACCGAACTTCTCATACATTTCATCCAGTCTCTTTCTGGTTTCGTTTGACATACCGGATGGTGGTTCGGTCTTTTCCTCCGGCACTTCAATTTTTTGCATTTCTATCTGTGGGTCTACTGCTTTTTCCATAAGTGCTGCGTGTTTCTTCCCCATATCGGCTATGAGCATCCTTACATTCTCCGGCAGACGTGCCTCTTCTTTCATCCGCTGCACTGAAGTACGATAGTTCCTGATAAAGTGCGACTGTTCAATGGTTGCCACTTGGTCTGAATCCATCAACGCCCACTCTTTGAGGTTTGCCGCCGTTCCAACAGCTCTTTGGCACGCCTCCGGCAGTTTTGCAAATTCCTCTTCTGAGTTATAACCGGAGTTCCTTAACGCCCTCTGTACCAACGCCCATGCCTGCAGTTCGCTCATGCTTTCTTCCGCCGGAGCAATTATCTCCGTTGCTTTAGTGCGAATATCTGCGATGGTTGGCGGAAAACATTCACTCGTCATGTACTTTTGTATCGCCAAATTTGCCTGCTCATACGGAAGATCTTGTAACAATCCATACCACACATCGAAAGCGTCTTTATCTGGTATGAATGTCGGCTGTGCGTAGACAGCTTTCATAGCTTTTACCAAAATCTTAAATTCTTCTCTTTCCATTACCAGCCATCCACATCCTTTACTCTGTTTCCAATGCGATCTCCGCTATTTCTGTATGTAGAAGATGATTGCAATTTGTCCCAAATAATGCCTTTCCATCCATTCGACATACATTCATCAATAAGATTGCATACGGCAGTATCTCCATAGACAGAGACCTTGTTGGCAACCTGTTTCAACAACGACTTCATACCCTGCTCTTTATATCCGTCTTTCCGTTCCGTCTTATACTTGAACCATTCGCGAAGTTTATCTGCCATTACATCAGAGATGGTGTACTCAGGGAGAAGCCTTTCAAAAATTGATTGGGTAGTTTCCCTCTTTCCCCCCTTTTTATTTTCTTTCTCTAACTCTTTCTCTAACTCTTTCTCTATGTTACTTTTTTGAACATCAACGTTACTCTCTGTTACACATCCGTTACATTCAGTGTTTTCGGGTGTCTCAGTGGGTTTTGTCTTATTTTTCTCCCTCTCCCGATACTCCCTAACCCTCTGCGCAGATGCCGATTCAGACCCAATCATTTTCAGAGATTTTGGCAAAAATAACGTGCCGTCACTTTCCGTAACCACAAGCTGTAATTTTGAAAATTGTTGTAACGCTTGTGTAACAATCTGTAACGCAAAGCCGGATGCTTCCGCCAACATTTCTGCGTCATACGGAATATCTTCGGAAAATCGCAGTTTGCCCTCATGGTCGATTGACTCTGTAATCATCCATATATAGAACATAACCAAAAGATCGCCATTATCCTTTGCTCTAAGTATCTTGATATAGTGTTTTTCAAAGAAGTTCCGGGGCATTTTGAGCCAAAAATACTTTTTCTCAGCCATCGAACGGTCCTTTCTCTATCTCTTCAAGGAATATCTCAATCCTTGGGTTTTTCTTATCCACATAGAAGTCATGCGTAAAGTTGTCGATTTCTTTCCAACCATCGTTTTTAATCACTCCACATTTCTGCAAAGCATCCTGAAAAACTTTATCGGCAAAAGAAAAAATATTGCCCTTGTCACGCTGTTTATCTGGCTCATAGAAGTTGTAATGAATGATGATAGGATTGGTAATCGAAAGTCTTGGCAGTTGAGTCCTGATAGCATTACACACGATCATCTGATAATCTCTTTTCATTTTTGCACCCATCTGAGGATGTCTTGCACACTCATGTAGGTAATCATTAAGATCCGGTAAGGTTCTGGTTCTACCGTAATAATTTCCTTTGATAACAACCTTGTGCATCCCTAAGTCCTCCTTTCTTTCATTATGGATGGAGCCGCCGGAATGACGGCTCCTGGGTAATTTAACAAAAGATACTTGTCAGTGTTTATACCATTCAACTAATCGAATTTCTTAAAAGGAGGTAAACCGTTTGTGTGTTCTGCGGCTTTCGTGACATATTTTCCTCAGAGACCAATCTTAGGAGATAATTGCAGAAACATATTTACGGGTTACGATTATTTAGGAAATCACGAAAATGTTTGATACATCCGCAAGTTCTTTTTCGAGATACGCTTTAATGTTGGCTTTCGCCTCATTCTTCCATGCGCCTCCGTCTGCCTCAAATAAGGCACAGGAAACGCCAAGGCGATCATTGTCCTTTACGCGGAAGATAAAGCTGCTCATAGGCTGTTTAACTTCTGTAAAGGTCCTGTACGGCATCAGACGGCAAGGACTGGGAACCTCAACCTCCTGTAAGGATGCAACGCCCTTTTTAATGGCTGCTTTCTGCCCTACTCCTGTGTCTCCGTACTCAGCTACCGTACCGGCTTTCACGTTTCCGGCAAACTGCAAGATGATAGGCTTATCATTGACATCTGCATCTTCATCAAGGAACTTGGACTGCACTCCGATAATGAACTCTTCGTTTTCAGTGAACCGTCCAAATGAGAAGTCCGGGATTTCAGCCTCAACTACTGCAAGTGTTTCTCTCTTACGGTCTGCATCCAAACTGGAAAACAGAATAACTTTGGTAGGGGAAACGACCTGGACGATGTACTGTCCGTCCTTGAAATCTTCTGTGCTCTTTTTGATGAAATCTACAAGGCTGCTCAGTGTGTTCATGGTAATGCCATCCGCTCTAAGTTCCTTGCCGATCATCGTCATATTCTTATCTACATAGGTTCTTCCCTCAATCGACTTAATATGAGGTTCGTCAAGGGAAAGGATTTTCTCAATAGCTTCTTTTAACATATCTTCCTCCTGTTACTGTACGATCTGCCAGTCCTCTGCCAACATATCTGCCTGAGAAGCAAGCCACCCCATCTGTACGCCAGATGTTCCGACAAATGCGATTGCCTTGTTTCCGATGGCATCATGCTCACAGTTCACAATGTTGCCATCAGCATTTACATAACTGATATTGCTTGCAAGTTCGATGTACTGTCCTTTGCCGTTCCATCCCTGTCTTGCGACTTTCTTACCGGCTTTCATTTCTTCTATTGCTTTTCCAAAATTCATTGCTGTTCCTCCTAACCGTTTGCTACATCTCTCATACTGATTACTTTCGGACCCTCTTTCGGAGTTTCTTTTTCCAGAACTTCTCCGGTCTCAGGATCGCAGCCAAGTTCCTCAGCCGTTACCGGTCTCTCTTCCTCATCTTCCTCCGGATTCATGCTCATACCGCAATCATCCAAAGTGAGCTGACCTTTGATCGCACCTTTGGAGTGCTCCGTAAGCGTTGTAACACCGCTTTTGAAATCCTTGTTGATGAACAACTGAGTTTTCAGTCCCATCTCAGGAGCTAACTTAACGGAAGTCTGCACCTCAACGGAAACATCCTCTCTATCATCCTCATTCGGAGTGAGAGTAATCTTTACGTCAAGTACACGTTTCTTCTTTGCATCAGTGTTCAAGTCCAGAATGTTATCTGAGATTTTCGCTAACGCTCTGTCGATACGTTCCTGAACGCCTCCGGCACACATGGATGCCAATGTAAGTTTCTCTGCCACTGTTTTCACTTCCTTTCTAAAGAATTATTTATAATAAGCGTATCGCCTACTATACGAATGTTTTTCCGTATCTTCTCCGAAACATTTCCTTTGCCTCGTTCTTATCCTTGGCTTGTCCGGTAGATACCATTTCAAGCTCATACGCCAACTGTGCAATGATGTGGCTCATTACTTTCATTTCCTTGTTGTGATGAACACTCATTCTGCTTGAATTGTGGTGGTCCGGCGATAAAGGAACCCACAGACCATCTTCGTCTGCATGGCTCCTGTTCGCCCCACCCATCAAATGATGTCTCTCGACACCGTAAGAGCCGTCTATCATATCGTAATCAGCGTATTTCATATCAATTACGATTGAATCTTTCATTAAATCTCTCCCATCAACATATCCATGGAGACGGGGCCATCCAGAACCTCAGTATCAGCACAATAATCGCAGACCTCGCATCTAAGTGGTTCAATGTCTCCGTCTTTAATGCGTTGGATTTTCACGATATTGTTTTTGACCTCTGCCAGTTTTTCATCCATCATCAGTGGTGGCACTTCAATAACCTTGATTCTCGGATGAGGAACATTATCAGTCTTATCCTTGCTGACTGCGCAGATGTAAAACGGTAAGAGGTCTCCGGTATTCTGCCTGTAAATCTCCCGGTACACGGCAGCTTGCAAATCATATCCCCACCACTCGCAGAAATTAAGTCTCTGCCCCAGGTCCTTTGCGTAAAAGGTTTCTGTGATGCTCTTTACTGTTTTGAGATCAGTGATTCGTCTGCCGTCTGCACTGTCAATTTTGATTTTGACAGGAACTCCCTCAATTTCTCCGGTCATAATAACCTGCTTATCTCCGGCCATGTACTGCATGAAAACTGGATCTTTCACGGCACGGTCAATCATAATTGAGGCCTGTTTGTATTCGGATTTCAACTCTCCGGCGGTTTTACCTCTGGATGAGAAGATTTCCGGGTGCTGTGCGGAAAATGTAGGAAGTGTACCCTCAAAGTAGGCATCCACATAGGAACCTACCATTAACGCAGTTGTGGTTACTTCCTCAACTTCTCCACGGAGCTTCGCCATAGCGTATGCTTCACAACCCATTTTTCCGGTCGTGCCGTTGAACTCTTTGTATTGAGAAACGGACACATACTGCATATTGGCTTCTTTGGTGTAATAATTCTCCGGGGTAAGTTTAAGAAGATTACTCATCTACTTCCTTGAATGTTCCGTCAATCACACCATCAGAACTCTCATCTGCGCCATGAGAACTCTGATCGTGAGACTGGTAAATGTCCTGTGCCTGATATTTTTCTTTCGGTTTTTCCTTAACATCAAATGCCGAACCATCTTCAAATGCCTGACACTGTTCTGCGGTATCAAAGTTAAGGTCAATCAGCTTACACAGTCGGCGGAGAACTGTTTTCTTACACATCTCTCCGTAGCTTTCTTTCCAAGCCTTACTGTTTGCTGCCTTAGAGAACGTCTGTCTGGTGTGCTCAATGTCCTCTTTACTCATGGTGTCATACATCATGGAACCGTCTTTGTAGAGAACTACAGCAAACGCACCGATGATCTCTCCGTTTGAAAAAGTCTTAGGTCTGAAATTGACATACTGCTTTCCGTTTTCAATTACTTCCTCAAACTTATCTCCCTCCCGGACTACCTTTGCGTAGATGTCCTGAATAGGATTGCTCGAATATCTCTTGCACAGTTTGATCTCTCCCTTGTAATCAGTCTGGAACTGACACTGATTTCCGTAAGGAATTGCGTAACACTCTCCGTTAAAGAAATCGAGACCAAGGAAAGCTCCTTTTAAGAGTGTTCGCACAACGGTCGGTGCTTCGCATTTTGAGAAATCAGCTTGTCCGTCCTGCAGAACCGTCATGCAGTTCTGTAAAAATCTCTGCTTGTTGAATTTCTCCGGCAGAGCTGCAACCTGTTTTTCAAGGCTTTCGTCCAGTCCTTTATGAACTGCAACTAAATAATTTGTGTCTTTTGTTGCCATAAATAGCCTCCTTGTATTTTTATGAATCTGCCTACCAAGAAAAGGCTATGGCAGGCAGATTATTTATTTTATTCGCTATCGTCTGTACCCCCCCCGAAAAGGTTTTTCAAAAAATCCGCAAAACCATCTTCGGAGTTTGGCTTAACTTTAACGGTATCGAAACCAAATTTCTTTTTCAT
>OGYP01001273.1_pt1 | contig 12424 bp, 9 predicted proteins | sample 1576571 | NCBI WGS metagenome assembly OGYP01 (sample SAMEA3541559, study PRJEB24748) | human gut metagenome | biome: human gut; feature: human-associated habitat; material: faeces | place: China | collected 2012
AATCCCAAAGTAGCATACAGCGCCGGCACATATGCCTGCATAATCATCTGCAACAAGGTTACAAATGATGCAATAACCACAATGAATGCAGGAATACGCACCATATCAGGAATCAGATTCTTGATAGATGAAATTACCACATTCGAACAAATCAACACAAACATGGTTGCCAGTCCCATACCCATACCATTGATGGCAGAAGAAGTGGTTCCCAATGTAGGACACATACCCAAAAGGAGTACAAACGTAGGATTCTCTTTGACAATCCCGTTCATCAATACTTTAAAATTATTCATAGTCTGCTCCTTCCTTATTTTTTGTTTTTACAATCTTGCTTTGGGCATTCTGCTTTTTTACAGTCCGCCTTGTCGCAGTTAGCAGGATCACATTTACCACCACAAGCAGCTTTGCAGGCAGCAGAGTCACAGGCTTGTCCGCAACAATCCTGAGTTCCCTCACATTGTGCCTTAGCTGCTTTGGGGGCATCGGCAGCAGTTTCAGACACCTGCTGTGTCGCACCGCTGGAACCATCCACATTTTGGCCACTATATGCCGCATAAGCATTATTCACAGCTTTCAGAAAAGCACGTGTCGTGATAGTAGAAGCAGTGATTGCATCTATCTGACCGCCATCTTTATTTACAACCAATGCTTTCTGTCCCGGATTCATACCAGTAATATCGCCTTTGCCGCCTTTCTTAAACCAATCGGCTGCCTTTGATCCCAGTCCCGGAGTTTCTGCATGACTCAACAAAGAATAGTCTATAATATTGCCCTCTTTATCGAAACCTACCAATACATTCAACGCACCACCAAAACCATTTGCAGAAGACTCTACGGCTGCACCAATAAATTCTCCTCCTTTGGTTGCTTTATATATCTTATAAGTAACGCCTTCCAATTCTATGGTTTCAGGAGCTTCGGCAGGATTATTGTCAAATCCCGGAACTACGATAGCAATGGCATCACTCAAAGCCTTGGCATTAGCCTGTGCAATGGGTTCCTTTGTCAACTCATTCACATAACCCAGCAATGCTCCGGCTACCACGGTTACGCCTGTCAGCACGATAACCATGTTTTTCAAAGATGATTCTAGTTTTTTCATTTCTTCACGACCTCCCCGAATCTTTTAGGTTTACAATAAGTATTGATTAACGGAGTGAATGCGTTCATAATGAATATAGCGAAAGACATACCTTCGGGATATGCACCGAACAAACGGATAACCACCGTCAGGAAACCGATAGCCACACCGTAAATAATCATACCTTTATGAGTCATAGGCGAAGTAACATAGTCGGTTGCCATGAAAATAGCTCCCAACATCAAACCACCTGTAAACAAGTGAGCCAACGGAGATGCGTAAGCAACCGGATCAACCAAATGCATCAGCCCGGCAAATACAAATACTGTCACCAGAATAGATACAGGAATATGCCAGGAAATAATCTTTTTCCATAGCATATATCCCAGACCAAGCAATAAAGCCAATGCACTCACCTCACCTAGTGAACCCGGGTTATTACCCAGAAACAGACTTAATGTATCGGGCAACTGACCTAAAGCATTTGCATCACCCTTTACAGCCATTTTCATCAATGCCAGCGGAGTAGCACCGGTTTCAGCATCGGTATAACTTCCCCATTGTTGAACCAACGGCCATGAAGTCATCTGCACAGGAAAAGAAATCAGCAGGAAGATACGACCTACCAGCGCGGGATTGAAAGGATTACAACCCAATCCGCCGAAAGTCATCTTGCCCACACCGATTGCCACCAACGCACCGATGATAATAATCCAAAGCGGCAAGTTGGAAGGCAGATTGAATGCCAGCAACACACCGGTTATAATAGCCGAACCATCACAGATGGTAGAGCGTTCTCTCTTCAAAATAAACTTGGTAATCGCCCATTCGAAGAATACACAGGCGGCAACCGAGGTCAAGGTCACCACCACGGCGCCCAGTCCGAACATATAAAATGACACCAGCAACGCAGGTATCAACGCAATGAGTACACCATACATATTCTTCTGTATGCTGTCACCGCTATGAACGTGAGGCGATAATGATACTATTAATTTATTAGCCATACTATTTTGTCGAATTATTTTTTAGCATTACGTGCACGGATGATACCGCCTACTGTGCCCTTACCCAAACGGATATAGTCCAGCAAATAACGATGAGACGGACATGTAAACTGACACGAACCGCACTCGATGCACGACATTACATCTTCTTTTTCTACTCTCTCCCAGTCCTTATGAGCTGAAAGTGTCGCCAACAAGAAAGGCTCCAATCCCATAGGACACACACTGACGCACTTGGCACAGCGGATACAGGGCTGAGCTTCCGCACGGGCAGCTTCCTTATCATTCATAATCAGCACACCCGAACTACCTTTACAAATGGGAACTTCCGTATTAACCAGTGCTTTACCCATCATCGGACCGCCACCTATCACTTTTCCCGTATCTTCGGGCAAACCGCCAGCCGCATCAATCAGCTGGCTCATCGGGGTACCCATACGGGTGAGGAAGTTGGAGGGGTTCTTAACAGACTTACCCGTAACAGTCACGATACGTTCAAACAAAGGTTTGTTTTTCTGAACGGCTTCATAAACGGCAAATGCAGTACCTACATTCTGAACTACCGCACCCACATTGATAGGAATAGCGGGAGGAGCAGGAACCTGGCGACCGATCACAGCATCTATCAACTGTTTCTCACCACCTTGCGGATATTTCACCTGCAAAGGAACTACCTCTATACCGGGATACTGAGCAGCCTTTTCAGTCATCAACTTAATAGCATCCGGTTTATTATTTTCAATACCGATATATCCCTTGGTCACTTTTGCAGCTTTCATCAGGATGCTTACACCCACCAGTACTTCGTCTGCCTTTTCCAGCATCAAACGATGATCGGCAGTGAGGTAAGGCTCACATTCTACAGCATTGATAATTACACATTCCGCCTTGCAGCCCGGAGGAGGAGAAAGTTTCACATGAGTAGGGAAACAAGCACCGCCCATACCTACTACACCTGCATTTTTCACTTTAGCAACGATTTCTTCGGGTGTGAGAGCACACTCTTTCACCAATGTCGAACTGCGGTCTATTGATTCTTCCCATTCGTCACCATCCACATCGATAAAGATAGCCGGCTTGCGGTAACCGCTAGCATCGATTACGGCGTCTACCTTGTTCACTTTACCGGATACAGACGAGAAGATGGCTGCTGAAACAAAGCCACCCGCCTCAGCAATCTTCGTACCTACCTTCACCACATCGCCTTTTTTCACGATGGCAGTAGCAGGAGCACCGATATGCTGTGACAAAGGAAATACCGCTTGCTTAGGAAGTGCAAGTGTCTCAATGGCTTTGCCTGCTGACAATTTATTTTCTGCTGGATGTACTCCACCAATTCTAAATGTCTTCACTGTTATATCTTTTTAATTTTTACTTACTTTGAATTTTGATTATGCTTCCGTTTTCGGAGCCTCAGCTTTCACCGCTTCCGCTTTCGGAGTTTCCACCTTTGAAGCCTCTACTTTTACAGCAGGTTTTGCAGCAGCCTCACCAGCCGGCACTTCTACTTTCGGTTTACGTGGCGGGAAATTGATAGCTTGGATAGCCCCTTTCGGACATTCCGATTCGCATTTACGGCAAGACTTACACTTAGCCGGATCAATGTATGCCAAATTATTTTCCAACGTAATGGCTTCGAACGGACACACTTTCACACACTTTCCACAACCAATACAACTAGCCTTGCAAGCTTTGTTGGCAACAGCTCCCTTATCCTTGTTCACACACATCACCACTACGCGGCGGTTGTTCTTTCCTTTCGGACGAATTTCAATGATCTTACGCGGACAAGCTTTGCTGCAAGCCCCACAAGCTGTACATTTTTCTTCGTCCACTTCCGGAAGACCGGTTTCAGGATTCATGTGAATAGCATCAAACTGACACGCTTCCACACAATCACCACAACCCAGACAACCGAATGTACAACCCGTCTCACCACCTGAAGTGGCATGAGCGATGGCACACGATTTAGCTCCATCATACAAAGCAGTACGAGGGCGATTTTCACAACTACCGTTACATCTTACCACCGCAACTTTCGGTTCAGCAGCAACGGCTTCCAATCCCAAAATGGCAGCTACTTTCTCCATTACCGGAGCACCACCAACCGGACATAACTTACCCTCCAGTGAACCGGCATCGGCAGCCTTCACGCAGGCACCGGCAAAACCAGAGCAACCGGGATAACCACATCCGCCGCAATTCGCCTGAGGAAGCACTTCGCTCACCTTGGCAATCCGCGGATCTTCATACACAGCAAACTTCTTAGAAGCGGCATACAAGATTACCGCGGCAATCAAGCCAATCGCTCCCAACGAAATTACTGCAACCAGAATTAAATCCATAAATTTTAGTTAGTTATTTATTAATTATTTTTTATTGGTTCAAGCGTAAATGAAAACTTCTTGCTCAACTTATTCCTGCATACATATATAATAAGGTAATACGGAAGCAAGGCTGACAAAGCAACAAGCGCCGACCTTAACTCATCCCCCCCCGTAAGACGCATGGAAATAAATAAAGTAATCAGCAATACCAAGAAAGGGATACCAAAAGCCAGCAATACGGCTTGCATCCCCATGGAAGTAGTACCATAAATCATCACCTCCTCACCTATGCGGTAAGAAGATGCCTTCATGTCAAAAACATCAATCAGTTTCTCTTTACTTTCAGATGCATTGCAATGCCCTTTCACACTACAAGCCGAACAGGCAGAAGTTTGTACGATTCTCACCCGCACGTGAGAACCTTCAATGTTTTCCACAATACCACGATGTTTGATTATATCGGTCATTTTTGCAAACTCTACATTACAAAACTGCGACAAATGTACGACTTTAATTGGATTCTAAGAAGTATAAAATGATATTTTCACTATAAAAATCGATTTTTTGTGTGGAGAAATTAAAATTAGAAGCAAGAAAAGGAAGAAATATTTAATTTTCCTCCTTTCTACTTGTAAGGCATATAATTTATTTCATTATCACATAGCCTGCATCCAACAGTTTTTGACGAATGGATGCTATATGTTCCTCGTTTCTGGTTTCCATAACGACACGAAGGGCACATCCGGTGACATCTGCACTCTCACTATTTCGCTCATGATGTACAGAAATTACATTTCCTCCCTGCTCTGCGACAATTTTGCTGACCCCCAACAGCTGCCCCGGCTTGTCTATCAAGTCCAAAGTTACTGCATAGGTACGTCCCGACTTCGCCATACCGCGACTGATGACACGGCTCAATATCGTCACATCAATATTGCCTCCGGACACCAGGCAGACAGTTTTCTTACCCTTTACCGGTACTTTATTGAACATGGCTGCAGCAACGGACACAGCTCCCGCCCCCTCTGCAACAATCCGCTGGCGTTCTATCAATGCCAGAATAGCTGCGGCAATCTCGTCCTCAGTCACAGTTACAACTCCGTCCACATACTGATTTACCAAGTCAAAAGTATTTGTTCCCGGCTCTTTCACCGCGATTCCATCGGCAAAAGTGGAAACAGAGTGAAGACGCTCAATACGCGAATGAAGAATAGAATTTGCCATACTGGCCGCACCCAACGCCTGTACGCCATATACCTTGACAGATGGTTTCAAAGCCTTCAACGCATAAGCCACTCCCGAAATCAGTCCTCCCCCACCAATGGGAACAATGACTACCTCCACATCCGGCATTTCCTCCAATAATTCCAAACCGATAGTACCTTGTCCGGCTATCACGTTCTCGTCATCAAAGGGATGAACAAAAGTATATCCCTTTTCATCACGCAATTGCAGGGCTTTCTGATAAGCATCATCATAGACTCCCGGAACCAAACAAACTTCCGCCCCATAATGCTTCGTAGCCTCAACTTTAGATATAGGCGCTCCTTCCGGAAGACAAATCAACGACTTGATACCGCACTTAGTGGCAGCCAATGCCACCCCTTGCGCATGATTACCGGCAGAACAGGCTATCACGCCTCTCGCCTTTTCTTCATCGGACAATTGGGAAATCTTGTAATAAGCACCACGCACTTTAAACGATCCTGTGAGTTGCAGGTTTTCGGGCTTCAGATAAACTGTACTCTCAGGATTTATCTGAGGAGCATAAATCAAATCAGTGCGACGGACAACCTCTTTCAGGACATGAGCCGCTTTGTATATTGCATCTAATTGTAGCATAGGTATAACACTCTTGTTTTTAAATTGGGTGCAAAGCTACAAATAAAATTGATTCCTTACACTCACATACAACGTAAAATTGTATTCTTTTCTCTTTGTTCTCCTTTTCACTTGTCGACAGAGTTCACACTCAAGGAAATATGTAAAAGCCCCGGCAGCACTATCGTTTTCATTTTGACACTCCTTATCTGCTGTCTTATTTTAATTTCGACGTAATCTGTTTATTGCTCTCGGCTACTTCCACCAGATAAACACTGGCACAAATAAGAACAATCGCCGCCAACTGTGTCCATGAGAAGCGATCCTGTCCCAAAACAAAAGAAGTCACCGTAGCAACAATCAATATTAAATACCCGTAAATGGCTACTAATGTCGTTTTCAGATATTTCAGCCCGAGAGGAAGTAATAAATAACTAATGGTGGTAGGAAATACCAAAACAAAAAGCAAGACCAACATAGGCGTAGAGAAAAGTGACATTTTCAGTATAGGAGCATCAAAACCATAAATCGTATTGACAACAACAGCCATAACAGCCGCCCCTAAAAAAGTATATTTTAACATCGTCATATCTCCCACTCCTTTTAACAGACGGTTACTGAAAACAAGATAGACGGCATAAACCAATGAACTGGCCAAACACATCAAATTACCTAACGGAGCATTGGAGGCAAGATCGTCACTAGGTTGTGTGGATATGCATAGAACAGCTCCTCCCAATCCCATTCCAATGCCAAGCACTTTCATCCAGGTTACTTTTTCCTTATAAAACAATACAGAGATAATGAATACCCATATAGGCTCCAAACTGACAAAAATAGAACTGGAAACCGGAGTAGTCTTACTGATACCCAACAAATAAAAAAACATATATCCATAAATACCTAAAGCCCCTAAAATAAAGAGCTGCCATTTCTGACGGATAGTGGAGTTTTCGGGCTTGCAAAATATATCAATAAGCCAAAAAGCGGCGGCCCCAAATACCAATCGGAAAGTAACCCCTGTCACAGGAGCTACCCACAAAGGTAAAAGATACTTCAGTGCGTTCATATTAAGGCCTCCCAACGCTTTGGAGACAACCATGCTAAGGTTTGCTTCAACTTGTCTATTCATACTTCATGCTGTTATGTTATTACGTGGGTATTTTTCTTATAAACTCAGTTTTTCCTGCTTCATCACAATAAACATCCCCATCAAGGCTACCATCAGATTAAGCCAGAAGGCAAAGGTTTGCGAATGAGAATGGAACAGATTCTGAAAAGCATCCACAATAAACGGACAAAGCAGTATGGCCACATAATTCATCGCCATGACAAAAGCAAATGCCAACGTCACTTTGTGAGGAACCGCCACATCAGAAGTCTTATCATAAATCAACGGTTGGATAATACCGTATGAAAGCCCGTTCAGAATACATCCCAAAGCAATCAGTATTTCGGAACGACTAAGCAGAATAATCCCCATTCCGCAGGCTATCATCAACAAACAAACCATATAGATACGACGGCCCAAGACCTGCACTATCTTATTCAGGACAAAACCCGGTGCCATAATAGCGAGAAAAAACAAAGATATCAAGATGCCTGCCCTACCACTGGACAGTCCATATTCTTCCATCAGGAAAGGCAGATTGAAACTAATAATAATCACCAGATAAGTAGCCAATCCGTAAAAAGCCATCAGCTTGACCAAAGCCTTGACATTAATTCCCCGCTTACCCATTTCCCTGACAGTATCGGCTGGAATATCATCAGAGGAATGATAATTGGAGAGATCTTTTTTCAGATAACGAGTAAGGAAAACGGATACAAAAGGAAACAGATAGACCAAAAACGGCAAATGCCAGTTCACTTCTGCCAGATATCCTGTCAGCGTAGTGGCAAGCACCAGCGTGATATTGGTGATGGCAGAACTGTAACCAAATTGCTTTGTACGGTAACTTCCCACAAAATAACGGGATATCAATCCGGTAGAAAGCGGAACAATCAATCCCGACCCCATCCCCAACATGGCGCTGACGGCTATCAACTGCCACATTTTATCAGAAAGCAGATAAAGAATACCACTCGCCCCGAAAAGAGCCAGCCCTATCTGCAACAACAAAAGGTTGTTCACTTTCTCTGTCAATTTACCTGATAACAAGATAAAGGGTATGATAAGAAGTGACGGCAACGAAGACAACATCTGGATCTCCAGATCTGTAGCAGAGGGAAATATTTTATTCAAATCTCCCAAAATGGGCGACACCGCCAGTCCCGGCAATGCATTGAGTGCCGAGATGGAAAATATACCTACTAACGTAATGAGGGGAATGGTCCCCTGCCCTGTTTGTACTTTCATAATGAAATCGGTTTAGATTGTGATAGAAACAAAGTGTAAAAGAATTAGTTCAAAGCCGGTTTATAATTGGTCAATGCAATCATGTGCCCATATACTACTATGCCAATTGGCCGCGCTATGTTCCGCATGACACATTATCCCCCATAAATTAAAAAACATAAAATCAAGAAACTTTTCTCCAAACCTCCTGTTGAGGGAGAAAAACGCGGGAAACTCCCATGTTTTCCATTGTATTACTAACCTAAACTTTTAAGTAAAATGAAAGAATGTAATTGTGATTTGAGAGACGGTGACGCAAAGACAGCCGTGTTTGGTTCAAACGAAATGCTACAGCCTGCCCCAGTAGATACCATCCCTATGGAACCTACCACCCCACAGATTGCTTATCAAATGGTAAAAGACGAAACATTCGCCCAAACCCAGCCACGCCTTAACCTGGCCACTTTCGTTACCACCTACATGGACGACTATGCCACCAAACTGATGAACGAAGCCATCAGCATCAACTACATTGATGAAACAGAATATCCTCGTATCGCAGTGATGAATGCCAAATGTATCAATATCATGGCTAATTTGTGGAATTCGCCCGAACAGGCAAAATGGAAAACCGGAGCACTGGCTATCGGCTCCAGCGAGGCTTGTATGCTGGGAGGAGTAGCCGCCTGGTTACGCTGGAAAGACAGACGTAAAGCTCAGGGAAAACCGACTGACAAGCCTAACTTTGTCATTTCAAGCGGTTTTCAGGTTGTTTGGGAAAAGTTCGCCCAACTTTGGCAAATTGAAATGCGCCAAGTACCTCTCACCTTGGACAAAACCACTCTGGACCCCGAAGAAGCACTGAAGATGTGTGACGAGAACACCATCTGCATCGTTCCCATCCAAGGTGTGACATGGACAGGCTTGAACGATGACGTGGAAGCGTTGGACAAAGCACTGGATGCCTACAACGCCAAAACCGGCTATGATATTCCTATCCATGTAGATGCTGCAACCGGCGGTTTCATCCTGCCGTTCCTCAATCCCGACACAAAATGGGACTTCCGCTTGAAATGGGTTCTCTCCATCAGCACTTCCGGCCACAAGTTCGGACTGGTTTATCCGGGACTGGGATGGGTAGTATGGAAAGACAAGAAATACCTTCCGGATGCCATGTCATTCAGTGTCAATTATCTGGGTGCGAACATCACACAGGTTGGTTTGAACTTCAGCCGTCCCGCCGCACAGATTCTGGGACAGTACTACCAATTTATCCGTCTGGGATTCCAAGGATACAAAGCCATCCAATACAATTCCATGGAAATCACCAAGTACATCCATAGCGAAATAGCCAAGATGGCTCCGTTCGTAAATTACAGCGATGACGTAGTAAATCCTTTGTTCATCTGGTACATGAAACCCGAATATGCAAAGAACGCCAAATGGACTCTGTACGATTTGCAGGCTAAATTGCAGCAAAGCGGCTGGATGGTTCCTGCCTACACCTTGCCGGAAAATATCCAGAATTACGTAGTTATGCGTGTTGTAGTACGTCAGGGATTCAGCCGTGACATGGCGGATATGTTGTTGAACGACATCAAGAATGCCATCTGCGAGTTCGAGAAACTGGAATATCCCACTCCTACCCGCATCGCCCAAGACAAGAATATCGCTGTAAAAGGTACTGTGTTCACTCACAATGCCCATAGCAACGCCACTAAGAAATAAGCATAGATAACAATAATGCAACCATCCGCCGTTAAGGTAGATGGTTACTTCAATCAAATTAATTTATGGAAAGAACTATAACTATCCAGCAAATAAAGGATGTTGCCCAGGAGGCTTACAATCTGTACAAGGACAATACAGACGGTAAGAACGCCGACTACATCCCTTATCTGGCAAATATTGATCCCAAACTGTTCGGGATCAGTATCTGTCTGATGAACGGAGAAATCATCCAACTGGGTGACTCTCAGTACCGTTTTGGTATCGAGTCCGTTTCCAAGGTGCTGACCGCCATCCTGGTACTCCGCCAATACGGTGCTCCCAAGGTGCTCGAAATGATTGGCGCCGATGCTACCGGACTGCCGTTCAACTCCATCATGGCCATCTTGTTGGAAAACGACCATCCGTCCACCCCATTGGTAAACGCCGGCGCCATCTCGGCCAACAGTATGGTGCAACCCGTAGGAAACAGCGATGCCAAGTGGAAAGCCATCGTAGACAATATGACCGAACTATGCGGAAGTACTCCGCAACTGATCGACGAACTGTACCGGTCAGAGTCGGCGACAAATTTCAACAACCGTTCCATCGCCTGGCTATTGAAAAATTATAACCGTATCTACGATGACCCCGATATGTCGCTCGACCTCTACACCCGCCAGTGTTCCATGGGCATCACTGCAGAACAGTTGTCCATCTGTGGAGCCACCATCGCCAACGAAGGATTGAACCCGAACACCAACAAGCAAGTGTTCGACAAAGCCCTCTCCCCGAAAATCACCTCCATGATAGCTACCGTAGGTTTCTATCAGCACACAGGCGACTGGCTTTACACTTCGGGAATTCCTGCCAAGACAGGCGTAGGAGGCGGTGTCATGGGCGTAATGCCGGGTGTCATGGGCATTGCAGCCTTCGCGCCTCCTCTGGATGACGCCGGCAACTCCGTGAAAGCACAGCTTGCCATCAAGCATATTATGAACAAACTGGGCATGAACGTATTCAATGGCCATCGCATCCACGTGCAATAATCCATTTCGTTCCCATAGGAAAACCGGTATTTCTCTCACTCCGAGAGGAGTACCGGCTTTTTAATTAAAAATTTTTCCCGCTAAAATTTCTCACACTCTTACATTATGCCTATCTTTGCACTGACAAATTCATCATATTATGAAGAACAAAGTCATCCGTAAAGAACCGGACCAATGACGAACTCACGCAGAGAAACCATTGGAGTTCCCTTGGCGGAATATTTGAAAGAGAAATGCTGGAACAGCCCAAAGCGCCCGATGACGTTGATTATGGAATTGAATTAACTATTAAATAACTTTATGAGTAACAAATCAAAAATCGAGATTTGCGCCAACTCCGTGGAAAGTGCTGTGAAGGCACAACAAGCCGGTGCTTATCGTGTAGAACTATGTGCAGGTATTCCGGAAGGCGGAACAACCCCGTCTTTTGGTGAAATCCGTATGGCACGCCAATTATTGAACCAAACAAAACTGCATGTCATTATCCGTCCCCGTGGCGGAGATTTCCTATATTCTCCTATTGAACAAGAAATCATGCTGCATGATATTAAAGTGGCACGCCAGCTGGGTGCGGACGGTGTGGTATTCGGCTGTCTTACAGCAGAAGGCTATGTCGATGTGCCTCTGATGCAGAAACTGATGAATGCGGTAGGCGAGATGAGTGTCACCTTCCACCGTGCTTTTGATATGTGCAGCAATCCCAAAGAGGCCTTGGAACAGATTATCGGACTGGGTATAGACCGGGTTCTTACTTCCGGACAGGAAGCTACCGCCGAAAAGGGAATCCCTCTTCTGAAAGAATTGGTGGAACAGGCCGACGGACGGATCATCATCATGCCGGGATGCGGTGTGAATGCCGGTAATATCCGTAAGATTGCCGAAGAAACCGGAACTTCGGAATTTCATTTCTCCGGACGGAGCAGCGTAGACAGCGGCATGATTTATCGTAACTCAAAAGTATCCATGGGAGGTACTGTAAAGATAGAAGAGTATCTGAAAGACGTTACCGATCCTGACAAAGTAAAAGCCGCCTTGTCCGAACTGGCATTGAAAGACGAAAACGACAAAGCACTGGAAAAGAAAAACAAAAG
>OGYP01001278.1_pt1 | contig 12386 bp, 9 predicted proteins | sample 1576571 | NCBI WGS metagenome assembly OGYP01 (sample SAMEA3541559, study PRJEB24748) | human gut metagenome | biome: human gut; feature: human-associated habitat; material: faeces | place: China | collected 2012
ACCTTGCCGCTCTTGCCCGCCAGCTCGCTGGGGGTGACGGTCTTGCCGTCCAAGGTGTAGTGGATGCTCATGCTCACCGGCAGCTCCTTCTGGATGGTGCCGGTCCAGCAGTCGTCCTTCACCTGCTGGGCGTCGTTCAGGCTCTCGATGGCCTTCTGGGCCTCGGCGGGCAGAGCGTTCTTGATCCAGTCGCTGACCAGGATCTTCTGGGTGCTGCCGTCGGCAGCGGTCATGACGTACACCGTCTCGTCCTTGACGGCCTCCGTGTCGGAGGCGGCCGTCACCACGGCGGACGGGGCCTCGGTATCATTGGCGTCCTTGCCCACGGCGTAGGTGGTGACGCCGGCGGCGCTTACGGCCACCGCCACGGCTAAGATCACAGCCAGAAATTTATTCTTTTTCATTTTACAACCTCCTGTTTACCAATGAGATGGGTCATACCACGGGTGGTGCGGCACACGATGCCGTCGCACAGGATCAGCAGAGCCGGCAGCACCAGCAGCACCAGCAGCACGCTGATGATAGCGCCACGGGCCATCAGCATACACATGGAGCCCACGATATCGATGTTGGAATACAGCGCCACACCGAAGGTGGCGGCGAACAGGCCCATGCCGCTGACGATGATGGAGGGGGCCGAGGTCCGCAGGGCGGTCATAACGGCCTTCTTCTTGTCCTCGCCATTGAGCCGCTCCGCCTTGTAGCGGGTGGTCATCAGGATGGCGTAGTCCACCGTAGCGCCCAGCTGGATGGTACTGATACAGATGGGGGCGATGAAAGGCAGCGACTGACCCAGCACATGGGGCAGGCCCAGATTGATGAAGATAGCCAGCTCGATGACGGCGATCAGGACGAAGGGCAGGGAGAAGCTTCCCTCTACCAGCGTGATGATGAGGAAGATGGCGGCGATGGAGATGGCGTTGACTACCTTGAAGTCGTGGTCCGTCGTCTCGATCATGTCCTTCATGCAGGGGGCCTCACCGATGAGCATTCCGCCCTCGTCATACTTTTTCAGGATGGCGTTAAGGGAATCGATCTGCACATTGACGTCATCAGAGGCCACCTTATACTCGGAGTTGATGAGCAACAGCTCCCACTGGTCGCTCTCCAGCATGGAGCGCACGGAATCCGGCAGCACCTCCATGGGGATCATGGGGCCTACCACGCTCTCCATGCCCAACACATACTTCACGCCCGGCACCTGCTCCATCTCGTCGATCATGGCCCGGACGTCGCTGTCCGGCAGATCGGCGTTCACCAGCAGCATATGGGTGGAGGCGATGTCAAACTCCTGGGAGAGCTTCTTGTTGGCGATGACGTACTCCATGTCCTCTGGCAGGCACTGGCCCATGTCGTAGTACACCTCGTCATTGGTCTTATCATAGCTGATGTAGGCCGGGGCAACAAGCAGGGCGAAGATCACCAGAAACACAGGGAAAATCTTGCACACGCCCTTGGCAAAGCCTCCCATATCGGGGATCAGGGACTTATGCCGTGTCCGCTGCAGAGGCTTATCAAGCACCAGGATCAGGGACGGCAGGATGGTCACGCAGCCCAGCACGCCCAGCAGCACGCCCTTAGCCATGACGATGCCCAAGTCACGGCCCAGCGTGAAGGACATGAAGCACAGGGCGATGAAGCCGGCGATGGTGGTGGCAGAGCTGCCGATGACGGAGGTAAAGGTGTTGTGGATGGCCACCGCCATGGCCTCCTTGTGGTCGCTCTGCAGGGTCAGCTGCTCGTTGTAGCTGTGCCACAGGAAGATGGAGTAGTCCATGGTCACGGCCAGCTGCAGCACCGCAGACAGGGCCTTGGTGATGTAGGAGATCTCTCCCAGGAAGAAGTTGCTGCCAAGGTTATAGACGATGGCCATGCCAATGCTGGCCAGAAACACGAATGGAACCAGCCAGCCGTCCAGCAGCAGCATCATGGCGGCGCAGGCACAGGCCACGGCCAGCGCCATATAGATAGGCTCCTCCTGCTCGCACAGGTCCTTCAGGTCCGTTACCAGTGCCGACATACCCGACACGAAGCACTGCTTGCCGGCGATGGAGCGGATCTCACGGATGGCGTCCATGGTCACGTCCTCCGACGTGGCGGAGTCGAAAAACACCGCCAGCATGGTGGCGTCGTCGGTATTGAACTCGTTATACAGCTTATCCGGCAGCAGCTCCATGGGGATGGAGAGGTCCGCCACGGAATCGTACCACAGCACGCTCTCCACGTGGTCCACCTGCTGGATCTTCTCCTTCAGCCGGGCCACCTCCTGCACCGGCATATCCTGCACCACGATGAAGGAGAAGGCTCCCTTGCCGAAGTCCTCCTTCAACGTCTCCTGCCCGATGACGGTATCCATGTCGCTGGGCAGATAATCCAGCATATCGTAGTTGATCCGGGTACCCAGCATCCCAAACACCGCCGGCACCAGCAGGATCAATGCGATCATCAGGATCAGAACACGGTTTTTTACCACCGCTTTAGACAATCCCATTGCATCTCGTTCCTTTCTCACTTGATCTCAAATTCGTCTGTCTCGATGACATCCGGCTGCTGGTGGCGGATGATCTTCACCGTCAGCAGAGCCACCAGCAGATTCATCACGCCGTCCAGAAACAGCGACGCACCCAGGAGCATGGTCAGCGCCTGCGCCCCCTCGCCGGGCCGCAGCACCAGCAGCACGCCCAGCACACCGGCGCACGCCGCCGCCAGCAGGATGGCCCACCAGCGGTCGATGCCGAAGCGCTTGGCGTCCACGGCGATCTGCACCTTGAACAGCCCGTCCGACAGCACCAGAATGCCGTACACCACGCACAGAAAGCCGATGGTCTCGCCGGGATGGGTCAGTGTTACGATGCCCAAGGCCATCAGCAGCACGCCGAAGGCCAGATCGTACTGGAAGGCCAGCCGGAACAGGTCACGGGACAGATACCCCGTCACCTTCACGGCGCCAAACACGATCATCCCGATGCCCAGCAGCTCTCCGATGACGGCCACCGACACGCCGGGCCACACAAACAGCACCACGCCCAGCACGCACAGCAGCACCGACATGATGATGTATCCTGTTTTGGCCGCTCGCATAGGGGTCACAGAACGCATGATACGCATCTCCCTCACTTTTGATGGTCTGAGTTTACCGCTTTCGGCGGCGGGAGAAAATGGACAAAAAAATGCCGGGTGTCTGAAAGTCAGACACCCGGATGCAAATTGCCCAGTTTTTAGGCAGTCAGGGGGCATTTGCCTAAATTTTCAATGGTCCTCCCGACTGCGCTCTATGATAAGCTCCGGCAGACCGTGGCACAGGCGGCTGATACGCCGCAGCTCCTCCAGCGCCTCATCCTGCATCCCGCCGCTGATCCAGTCGATGCACATTCCGAAGAGTTGGCACTTGATGAACCGGATCACCGCCCGGCGGTCCGCCTCCGGCAGTTGGTGCTGGGGGAAGGCGGTATCGATGTAGGTGGTGACGGCGTACTCGCACAGACGCATGGCGCTCTCCTCGAAGAGGTCACGGTTCACGGAGTGGTAGATGTGCATCACGGCGCTGCGGTTTTGCAGCGCATAGCGGAAGGCCATCTCGCAGCACTCGTCCAGCGTGGAGATGGTGGGGTACTCCTCAATGAGCTGGTCGGTGTAGGAGGTGATGATCTCGGCAATGAGGGAGGGGATATCCTGAAAATGGTAGTAAAAGGAGTTGCGGTTGATGCCGCATTTTTCCACAATATCCCGGACACTGATCTTGTTCAGGGGCTTTTCGTTGAGCAGCTGCAAAAACGCTGTTTCAATGGCCTGCTTGGTAAAATTCGCCATACACACCTCCGTCTCTTCTGCACACGCTCTCTCGGAAAGTTGATTATAGCAGATTTTTCCCCGGCTGACAACCCTCCCAAAGCGGCCAAAATGGGGCATACTATCCCTACCGTCATGACCGACGGCAGCCAAGAACAGGAGGTCCATGCCATGCGAAAGAAAAAGCCCTTTCACGACCCGGCGCCGGATATCCACGACTTTCCCGGCGTTCCGGAGAGTACCTTCGATCTGGTAAACCAGTACGGCACCTACAACATCCAGCCCACCTCCCACACGGAGAATCTGTTTCCTCTCATCGGGCCGGAGCTGCCGGAGCGCTGGCGCACCATGCGTCTGGGAAAGGACGATCTGGAGGACTTGTAGCGGAAGTCTGCGGGGCAGACGCATCAGGGGCAGGCGCAAATGCGCCCGCCCCTGATGCGCTTTTCTCTTGCAGGCTGTGTCGAAATATGGTAGGATGGATGTATACCATATGGTATAGTGACCCCCAAATACATGATTCGGAGGAAAGAGAAGCGATGAAGCAGATGAAACGGGCCGCAGGTCTGCTGCTGGCGCTGGTACTGGTGCTGAGCATGGCCGCCTGCGGTAAGAAGGACGGAGACGGCGGCGACAGCCAATCCGGCTTCCAGCGTGGCACGATTGAAAACGGCATTTACACCAACACCTTCGTGGGCATCGGCTGCCAGCTGAGCGATGACTGGACCTACTACACCGACGAGCAGCTGGCAGAGCTGTCCGGCGTGGTGGCCGAGAGCAGCGAGGAGATGCAGAAGGCCATGGAGGATGGCAAGAGCACCTATGATATGTTCGCCAGCGCCATGGAGGGCCTTGTGACCATAAACGTGGTGTATGAGGATCTGGGCGCTCTGTACGGCAAGCTGCTGGACGAGGCGGGCTATCTGGAGATCGCCGTACCCAAGCTGGAAGATGCTCTGGCCTCCATGGGGCTATCCAACGTGAAGGTGGAGCAGACTCCGGTGCAGTTCGCCGGTCTGGTTCGGGAGGGCGCTGTTATCTCCGGCGAGATGGACGGCGTCCCCATGTATGAGACGCTGGTGTGCATCAAGCAGGAGGGCTATATGTGCTGCGTGACCATGTGCAGCTGGACGGAGGATATCACCGCCGATCTGGCGGAGCTGTTCTATCAGGCGTAAGCCAAGGCGAAACAAATAAACAGGAGGCCGCAGGCATTGCCTGCGGCCTCCGTTTTTTGGTTTATTACAGCTCCGGGGCGGCGTTGGTGCGCTGGGAGCGCAGACGGTAAGTGACCTTCTTCAGCTTCCGGCTTCTCATGGAGCTGATGGCCGTGGGGATGGCGCCCAGCAGCGTGAAGGCATACAGCTTCACCAGCTCCCCGATGTAGGTGGAGGAATCGATGATCTCCTGACGCAGCATCTCCGGGATCATGCGGAAGCAGTCCAACAGGCTCAGCTCGTAGTAGTCCTTCAGCTCGTTATAGACGGCGACGGACCAATCCAGCTGGTAGCCCACGTAGGTCATGCCCAGCATCAGCACGATGCTGACCACCAGACCCACGGTGGAGAACCGGCCGCCCAGCAGCTCATAGCCCTTCATGGTGCAGATGGCCATGACGATACCGCTGACTGCCGCCACGTAGCCCAGCTGGCCCAGCAGCACGATGCACGCCACGCCCAGCAGAGAACCCAGCAGCGCACCCACGGTGCCGGCCACCACGTTCTCCTTCTTGCCCAGCTCCGCCTGCTGGTTCTGCTCCTGCAGATGGCCCAGCTGCTGGTAGCAGCTGTCACACAGCAGGGAGGGGACCCCGGTCATGATGCAGGGGTCCGTCTCCACGGCGCTGCCGCAGTTCTGGCAGCAGTTGTCATAGCCGGAGGCGTGCAGAAACTCCACCACGGCGGCTACGGCCTCCGCCAGCTTCTCCACCTGATTGGGATTGCCGAAGCGGACATTCAGGGTCAGCTCCACCCGGCTGCGCCGGACGGAGACGCCCGTCACCAGACGGGTCCCCTTGACGAATTGCCGGATGACAGACTGATCCGGCTCCTGCCCCAGCTTGTGCAGGGACAGGGTCATAACGGCAAGGCCATGATCGTTGCGCCAGAGCATGGTCTGGTAGCCGCCGACGCTGCCGAAGAGGATGCTGCTCTCGCCGTCCACCGTCAGATGCAGACGCTGGGCGGTCTGGTCCAGAAAGGTCTTTTCTTTTTGAGTCATGGGGTAGTTCTCCTTTTCTTTCTTTCACATGGTTTACACACAACTAGGCCGGAGGATCGTCAGAAGGAGACGACCTCTTCCTTGGGCTTTTCGCAGGGGGCGATGGCGGTGACATACAGCACCGGACCCTCGCCCTGATAGGCGTCATTGGCCTCTTTCTTCACCGTGGCGGTGATCTCCACCCACTGGCGGTTCTTGAACCTCTCCAGCCCCTCGCCCTTGGCCACCAGAGCCAAAAACTGCATATCGTTTTCGCAGCAGACCATGGCGAAGCGGCCGGGGCAGTGGACGCCCTTGAACTTCTTGGAGTGGCACATGACGGCCTTATACCGCACGGTGACACCGTCATAGCGGTCGGGGTTGTCCATCATATCCACATACCAGACACCGTAGTCGTCGTCCGGCACATCCAGATGGCCGTCGGAGAGATCGAAGGGGGACATCTCCGGAGTGACGTACTCCTCGCTGGTGCCGTCCTCGTTCTCCAGATAGATATCGGCCCGGCGGTTCACCATCCGCAGGTTGCGGCTGCGGAGCTGGGCCCGCAGCTCCTCGTTGCAGTGGTTGAAGATCAGCATATCGGCGTTGCTGATCTTCTCCATCATCAGCTGGCCCATATTCTTCACATACATCTCGAAGCTTCTGGCGTCCACCAGACACATGATCTGATAGAGGATCCAGTTGGCAGGCAGGCCATCCCGGTACAGAGGCTCGATCATCCACATACCGTTATACTCGATGATGACCTGCTTGGGCCGGTACTGCTTCTCCAGCTTCTTGAACAGCTCCGGAGTCAGCTGACTCTGCTCGTCCACCGTGTAGGTGAACACATTGCCCAGCACACGGGGGTCGTACTCCAGCTCCCCCTCCTCGCAGCAGATCAGCAGGGTGCGGTCCTCCTCGGCAAAGCCGTCCCGGAGGATACCGTTGATGAAGCCGGTTTTTCCGGAATCCAGAAAGCCGGCGATGAGATAGACAGGAATATCCATAGTTCCTCGCTCCTTACAGGTGTTACAGGCTGAACAGCTCTTTGAGCTTGTCCTCCTTCAGCTGGGCGCCGATGACGCACAGGCGGCCGGTGTAGTCGGCGCTGCCGTAGCGGACGTCCTGCTCCTCAGGGACATAGTCGAAGTGCAGCCACTTGCCGCCGCTGGGGACGATCCCCTTGGCCCGGAGGATGGCGCCGTAGTCGCCGGTATCCAGCGCCGTCAGGATGCGGCGGATGTCCTCCTCCGTGTAGGAGTGGACCGTCTCGGCGCCCCAGCTGGTGAACACCTCGTCGGCGTGGTGGTGATGGTGGTGGCAGGAGCACTCCGGGTCGTCGCACTCGCCGTCATGGTGATGGTGATGCTCATGCTCGTCGTGGTCATGATGGTGGTCATGTTCCTCGTGGTCATGGTGGCAGCAGCCCTCGTGATGGTGATGCTCATGTTCGTCGTCATCGTCATCATCGTCGTGGTGATGGCCGCAGCAGCAGTGGCCCTCGTCCTCGTCGTGGTCATGATGATGGTGATGCTCATGCTCATCATCGTCATGGTCGTGGTGGTGATGGTGGTGCTCCGCCTCCTCCGCCTCGTGCTCGGCCTGCATCCTGGCCAGCAGCTCATCGGCCAGAGAGACCTTTTCCACAGCGGACAGCAGAGTCTTGCCGTCCAGCTGGTCCCACGGGGTAGTAAGGATGGCGGCGGTAGGATTCTTCTCCCGCAGCAGAGCCACGGCGGCCTCCAGCTTTTCCTGAGACAGCTTCTGTGTCCGGGAGAGGATGATGGTGCCGGCAGACTCGATCTGATTGTTGTAGAACTCACCGAAGTTCTTCATATACACCTTCACCTTGGTGGCGTCGGCCACGGTGACAAAAGAGTTCAGCTTCATATCCGGCTCGTCCCGAACGGTGTTCTCCACCGCCACGATAACGTCGGAGAGCTTGCCCACGCCGGATGGCTCGATGAGGATGCGATCCGGAGCGAACTGCTCATGGACCTGGCGCAGGGCCTTGTTGAAGTCACCCACCAGAGAGCAGCAGATGCAGCCGGAGGACATCTCGCTGATCTGCACGCCGGAATCCTTCAGGAAACCACCGTCGATGCTGATCTCGCCAAACTCGTTTTCAATGAGTACCAGCTTCTCACCCTGATAGGCCTCGCTGAGCATCTTCTTGATGAGCGTGGTCTTACCGGCGCCCAGAAAGCCCGATACAATGTCGATTTTTGTCATAAAACAACCCTTCTTTTCTCCTCCGTCATGGCAGAGGACAATTTTTCTCTTATATCATACCCTATTTTTCCAAAAATGCAAGAGGGGGAGACGACCCTCCGCCGCCGGGGCGGAAAACTTTTCTTGACAGGATACTCATACGGCGTTATACTGTACTCACTATAAACGAAAGGAGGCGTACACCATGACGAAGAGCAAGCTGACCAGTAAGGGGATCATTGTGTGCGCCGCCGGATCGGCCCGATAAAGGGGCCGATGTGACCGTACTCTGTGTGCGTCCCCATCCGGGGGCGCATTTTTTGTACGCTGCCGGATGCCGGCGGCGTTTGGACAGGCGGTCTGCGGGCCGCCGGGAGAGAGAAGGAGGCTTATGGAAGAGAAGCAATCGACATTCAAGCTGTCGGGGCGGGAGAAGGCCGGGCTCATCTGGCACTATCTGCGGCCCTGCTGGGGGCATTTTGCGGCGGCGCTGCTGTGTGCGTGCCTGTCCATGGCGCTCAACGCCCTGACGCCCCAGATCATCCGTATCACGGTGGACTCCATTCTGGGATCCGAGGAGGCCAAGCTGCCGGCGCTGGTGCTGCGGGTGCTGCCGCTGGAGACGCTGCGGCAGGAGCCTGTCACGGCGCTGTGGTGGGCGGCGGGGGCCGTCATGGTGACGGCGCTGCTGCGGGGCCTGTGCAGCTTCGGGCAGCGGGCCCAGCTGTCCCGCGGGTCCGAGGCCTACGTCAAGGGGCTGCGGGATGACCTGTACCGGCGCATCCAGTATCTGCCCTTTGCGTGGCACAAGCAGCATCCCACCGGCGACATCATCCAGCGCTGCACCTCCGATGTGGACGTGATCCGCACCTTCGTGTGCAACCAGCTGGTGGAGGTGGTGCGGACGGTGTTCCTCATCATCCTGTATCTGTGGATCATGTTCCGCATGAACGTGAAACTGTCCCTGATCGCTCTGGCCTTTATCCCCATTGTGGGCCTGTCGTCGGGGGTATTCTACCGGAAGATTTCCTCCCGGTTCAAGACTGCCGACGAGGCCGAGGGCGAGGTGACCGCCTGCGCTCAGGAGAACCTCACCGCCGTGCGGGTGGTGCGGGCCTTTGGCCGGGAGAAGTATGAGGAGGACAAGTTTCAGGCCAAGAGCGAGCGATATGCCGGACTGTGGATCCATCTGGGAAAGCTCCTGTCGGTATACTGGGCGTCGGGGACGCTGCTGACGTGCCTGCAGGTGATGGTCATCATTCTGGCGGGCATCCATGAGAGCGTGGCGGGAGCCATGACTCTGGGCGCCTTCGTGGCCTTCGTCAGCTACAACGAGTCCCTGGCGTGGCCCGTGCGTTCTCTGGGCCGGGTGCTGTCGGACATGAGCAAGGCCGGGGTGTCCATGGACCGTGTGGGCTACATCCTCCGCTCCCCGGAGGAGCAGGATCAGCCCGATGACGTTCCCTTCCCCGGCGGGGACATTGTGTTTGACCATGTGACCTTCGGCTACGAGGGGCAGCCGGTCCTGAAGGACGTGTCCTTCACCATCCGGGAGGGAGAGACCTTCGCCGTGCTGGGCGGCACCGGCTCCGGCAAGAGCACGCTGGTGCATCTGCTGGACCGGCTGTACGACGTGCCGGAGGGCTCCGGCCGCATCACCATCGGCGGCGTGGACCTGCGGCATATCCGGCGCAGCGACCTGCGGCGGCACATCGGTCTTGTTTTGCAGGAGCCCTTCCTGTTCTCCCAGACCATTGGAGAGAACATCCGGGCAGTGCGGCCCGATGCGCCGGAGGATGCCATGCGCCGTGCGGCGGCCATCGCCTGCGTGGACGAGGCGGTGACCTCCTTCCCGGAGGGGTATGACACCATCGTAGGGGAGCGGGGCGTGACTCTCTCCGGCGGACAGAAGCAGCGGGTGGCTATCGCCCGGATGCTGATGCAGCAGGCCCCGGTGATGATCTTCGACGACTCCCTGTCCGCCGTGGACGCCGAGACGGACGAGAAGATCCGCACCGCCCTGCGCCGGTCTACCGGCAAGGCCACGGTGCTGCTGATCTCCCACCGGGTCACCACCCTCATGCAGGCCGACCGCATTCTGGTGCTGGACGGCGGCCGGGTGGCGGAGCTGGGGACTCATGCCCAGCTGGTGGAAAAGCCCGGCATCTACCGGGATATCTACCACATTCAGATGCAGAGCGCCGACCGGGCGCTGCTGGAGGAAGGGGGGAGCAAGCATGGCGGCCATTGATGAAAAAGAATATACTCAATCCTTCGACTGGAGGATCTGGAAGCGGCTGGGGCCGTTCCTGCGGCCCTATCGGGGCACCTTCATCTCCATGCTGGTGTTCAACGGCATCTGCGCTCTGGTGGACGTGGTGCTGCCCCTGTTCCAGAAGTACGCCATCCAGAACTTCATCGAAAAGGACACCCTGACGGGGCTGCTGCCCTATGCACTGGCGTATCTGGCGGTGGTGGTGGTGCAGGCACTGTCGGTGGTGATCTTCGCCCGGAACTCCATGCACATCGAGATGAATCTGGGCAAGGATATGCGTGGGTCTCTGTTCCACCATTTGCAGACCCTGTCCTTCTCCTTTTATAATGTGACACCGGTGGGCTATCTGCTGACCCGTGTCATGAGCGACACCAACCGCATCTCCAGTATGCTGGCGTGGAACTTTACGGATATCCTGTGGGCAATGTTCTATGTGCTGGGTACCTTTGCCGCCATGCTGGCGCTGAACTGGAAGCTGGCGCTGGCAGTTATCGCCATTGTGCCGGTGATGGCCATTCTGACAGGGTACTTCCAGAACCGCATCCTCCACTGGAACCGGAAGGTGCGTAAGCTGAACTCCCGCATCACCGGCGCCTTCAACGAGGGCATCACCGGCGCCCGCACCACCAAGACGCTGGTGACGGAGGAGCAGACCGCCGACGCCTTCCGCAGTCTCACCCGGCAGATGCACGACTCCGGCATCCGGGCAGCCCGGCTTAATGCGGTGTTTATCCCGCTGGTGCTGTTCTTCGGCACCATGGCGGTGTCTATCGTGCTGCTGCGGGGCGGCTATATGGTGCTGGATCAGGCGCTGGAGCTGGCCACTCTGTCGGCCTTTACCACCTATGCTGTCAGTATCTTTGACCCCATCCAGATGACCGCCGCCAATCTGGCGGAGTTCATCTCTCTGCAAGCCTCCATCGAGCGGGTAACCGACCTGATGGACGAACAGCCGCAAATTCAGGACACCCCGGAGGTCATCGAGAAATACGGCGATGCCTTCCACCCCAAGCGGGAGAACTGGGAGCCGCTGCGGGGCGAGATCGAATTCCGGGATGTGACCTTCCGCTATCCCGACGGCGGCGAGAACGTGCTGGAGCATTTCTCCCTCCACATCCCCCAGGGGACCACGGTGGCCATCGTGGGCGAGACGGGAGCCGGCAAGAGTACCCTCATCAATCTGGCCTGCCGGTTCTTCGAGCCTACGGAGGGGCAGATCCTCATTGACGGCGTGGACTACCGCCAGCGCAGCCAGCTGTGGCTCCACTCCAACATCGGCTATGTGCTGCAGAATCCCCACCTGTTCTCCGGCAGCGTCCGGGAGAACATCCGCTACGGCAAGCTGGACGCCACCGACGAGGAGGTGGAGGCCGCCGCACGGGCCGTGTCGGCGGATACGGTGGTGGCCAAGCTGGAAAATGGCTGGGACAGCGATGTGGGTGAGGGCGGTGACCGCCTCTCCACCGGCGAGAAGCAGCTGATCTCCTTTGCCCGTGCCGTGCTGGCCGACCCCCGCATCTTCGTGCTGGATGAGGCCACCTCCTCCATCGACACCCAGACGGAGCAGCTGATCCAGAACGCCATTGACCATCTGCTGACGAACCGGACCTCCTTTCTGGTGGCCCATCGTCTCTCCACCATCCGCAAGGCGGACGTGATCCTGGTGGTGAAAGACGGCCACATCGTGGAGCAGGGCAAGCATGAGGAGCTGCTGCGGCGCAAGGGCTATTACCACGACCTGTACAGCAAGCAGTTCGCTCAGGAGAGCGCCGCCCGCATCTTGGGCGAGGGCAGCGCCCAATAAGCGCATAGCAGAGCAAAAGCCCCATTCCCGGCGCTGCTGACCTGCACCCCACTTGTTAGATATCTAACAAGTGGTCCGATGCGGAATCAATGATAATTCTTACGC
>OGYP01001300.1_pt1 | contig 12264 bp, 6 predicted proteins | sample 1576571 | NCBI WGS metagenome assembly OGYP01 (sample SAMEA3541559, study PRJEB24748) | human gut metagenome | biome: human gut; feature: human-associated habitat; material: faeces | place: China | collected 2012
CTGCTGGCGTATCCATGTAAATAATTCTTGTCGTGTCACTCCATCGCTTCCCCGCTATTTTATGTGTAGTTTTGCCTCAGATACCGCTACGCACTGCATTGATATCAGAAATCATCCAGTGCAGCATCTATCTCTTCCAGCCGATCAATCCAGCTCCGGTCAGATTTCTTTTCGGATGCTGGTCTTTTCTTTACACCACCAACCACTTCAAACCGTTTCTCCTCCATTCCGAACATACCTTTCACCTGAATTCTGAAATCCGGCTTGTTGTTAGTCAGTCCCTGCATAAGCTGCACATTCTTGTATCTGGGCAGGAGGATTTGACAAATAATCTGAATGTCTTGCTCCTTAACACAGGGAGCCGCCATAAACCTTTTCGTTATGTAAGGCTTTATATCTGCCAGTACCCGTGACATAGAGGCTTTCTTTCGAGTATCAGCCATAATAATCCTCTATTAAAAATTCACTACAGATATTAAACAGTGGATTTATCAAATGCTGTTTTTATGTTATTTCGATATATCTGCATTATCGCATTAGATTTCCTGCACTATTTTATTGAAAATAAGATGTGTGAAGACATCATCAACTTGTCTAGCAATTTTCTTTGAATCTACCAGTGTACCAAGCTCAATATTTCCTTCTTGTCCGTGATAGGATAAATTTGCAGATGTAATCAGTGTTTGTTGCTCATCAACTGAAATCACCTTTGCGTGTAAAGCAGCCATAGAATCCTTACTTCCTGCAAAATTGTATATATGCAAAAATCTTCCTTTATACCGACAAAGTTTGTCAAATTCTTTTTGGTTCTCAATATTATTCACAAAAAATTTTACATAAATACCCTTTTGGCTTTTCTCAATAAGAACATCAACAAGATCCGCAAAGTATCCAGACAATGAATATCCTGTAATCAAAACATATCGTTTTGCCCCTCGGATCATCCCTTCAACAGTATTCTTAGCGGATTTTGCTCTAACAGAAAAAGACGGAGGTACTGTAGCTACTAATGTAGCGGTTATAGCTTTTTCTTCGGCAGAAGCCGCCGTAACTAATTGATAAATCTCTTCCGCCTGTTCCTGCGACAACGAAGGGTATCGGTTCATTATTTGTGCGATGGATTGTTTTGTATTCCCGATTCTATCCGCTTCAATTTGTCCAAGTAAAATATCTAAATTCACATTTCCAGTTGACATAACTCACACACCAACTCTCTGAAATACGACTCTCGTTCGCGACATGCAATAGGGACTACCAAGCCACGATCAAGCATACGGTTTCCATTTTCACAAGCTGTTTCGGATATCATACAACAGGAATGGCAGGCTGCTCCGTTAAGGTTATTTCCAGCCGGAGCGTTGCTCATACATTCCGGATCATTGGTACAGAGAAGCGCCTCTTGGAATGCATCTTTCATCAAAGGAACCAATTTACCAATGTTACCAAGTTCCACCAAACCTCCCAATGACCCTTCCTTGTCTGCACTACCTGTATACAGGAGAATGCCGGTCATTTTTTCACTAAAATAAATTCTTTCTCGTATTGCCGAAGATGAATATCCAGATGTCATCGACATTTGCTTAATTAACAAATGTGCGAAAGTGTGCATTAAAACATAGGTTGCATTTCTCTTTACATTTAATGTCCAGCCTTTGGCATTGCAGAACTCCTCATAGCACTCTTCGTATCTCCGTGAAAGTGCCTTTACTGACGGAATAGCAAGCCACTCCTCTAATGTTTCCTTATTAAACTCGATGAAAACACCTTCGCCATTGACCTCAGCCGCCGGCAACCATTTTTCACTCTTTCCTTTATTAAGATAAACAACATTAGCCTGGACATCTGCATCCGGATCAGGCGCATCTACGCGAGTAAAGCCAAGCAATACTTTCACTTCACGAAGGCGAGTTATTCTGATAACTCTACTAAAATAAGGCTTCAGATATGCTGGCAAGCTGTCCTCCTCCGCTTTGAAGTGTTTTTTATTAGAAGCATAAGCAGGATCATTATGATGAGTGATAGCATCATATTCCATCTGCTTAATTTCTTTGAACTCTGTAATATTACTCAATCTACGAGTTAAGGCTTCATCAAACTCCGTGCGCGTATAATTGTCAGCAAAATACTTGTTATATGCGGCAGTTACGCCATCATCTCCCATTACATCTTTCAAAAGTTCAATATCATGAAGATGTTCATCGATTAAATTGTATAAAGGATTAACCCACGGCGGAATAGAAATAGCACTTCTACTTACAGAAAAATAGACATTAGATGCACCTCTCTGTGATGGAATAACCTTTTTATCGCATCTTTCATTTCTTGACCTCGGACGGAAAGGATGATGCCCTGAACAGCGCAATTCGCTAAAGTTATCTTCTTGCGTAGCTCCACTCATACTTCTTTTAGCACCACACAGTTCACACTCAATCCACATATCCGCAAGCGTTGAAGTATTTCCTGTCGAGTACATTTTTAGCTTTCCCTTGCAGTTGATCATACCACGATGAACCCACCAACTCCATGGGAAATCATCCATGTGTCCATTTTCGCATATAGTAATAAATCGAGACGGGTATGCCGGTTTGTGGCACTCCGGGCAAGTAACGCCGAATCTCAAATACCTTTCTAGGTCAAAATTATCCCGTGCATCGAAAAGACGACCACACTTCAAATTTGAACACACATGAATGGTAGGAAAAGAAATTACCGGCACATCTCCAGAATATGAAGTACGAGGCATATAAAAGCAATCAACGCCAAGATAGGAAGCCAACCTTCCGTCAATAATTTTCTTGCCTTTTTCTTTCCAATAGTTAATATCAAGTACCGTTACCGAATCCTTGACAGCATCAACAATCGCACCTGGGCCAAATGTTGTAATAATTTGGTTAGGGCGCAGTTCGCCCAATTTATTGTTATCGTATCCTGCCATCTTACTCCTCCGTGTAATAGAACATATTTGCCGCGTTTTCCACTTCACGCATAGAGCTTAGCGTAGCCTTCTCAGTATCCTTACATGACTGTCCATAATAATTCATAAGGCGGTTATATTTATCAGTTCCATAAACATAGTACCGTAAAGGCTTGCCTTGTGCTGCCAGCATCTTCCACCAATCAATAAACTGGTCAATTTCATTCTCCGCATCCAGTCTTACTTCTGGTTTAACTATATTAAGCCGGTCAAGGATTAAAGCCTTTATCTCGGACATTTGTATATCAGAAAGAGCTGCAATATCAGCTGCTCTTTCATTAGATGCCATTTCTGGATATTTTAACCGAATCGCAGAAATTATAAGAGCGTGCATTACGCGGTCCCTTGCTCGCGCAGAGAACGGAGTTGCTGTTGTACCTTCAACAAACCTATATAGCTGCGAATGATAACCCGTAAAATTTTCATAATGTGACAAGTCGCGTGGACGATATGGGTTATACAGCGTAAAAACAAGTCCTGGGAAAGCACGACCAATTCGGCTTGTTGCTTGAATATATTCAGAATTTTGCTTTGGCTGTCCGGTTACAACCATTAGCCCGAGGCGGTCAACATCCATACCGACCGCTATCATATTGGTTGCAACGGCTGTATCGAGACAATCCTTTGAATCACAAGTAGCCTCCAACTGTCTTAATTTATTCGGAATCTCGTAAGAAGACATTCTGGAAGTTATCTCCACCTTCTTGTTTAGATAACGAACCTTATCCATATTGTATTTTGTTTTAATTCGATAGATTCGTTTCGGAATGTCGTCTTGTAACAAGCGTACTGCACCGCCAAGTTCTCGAATACTGTTGTAATATCCCACCAAGGAATAATACGGATCAATCACATCCTTGTATTCATCCCGCTGAGCAAGTTGATAAGAAGTCTGAAGAATGATTGCATACATTCTTAACAGTGTCGTCTTTACGGATTGACCTGGTGCGCAGACTCCAACATACTTTCGGAATGGATCATCTTTAGTGGATATTTCATTGATGAAGAAACTGTCACCAATTTCAAACCCGTTAGGAGGAAACTGTGCAGTTGATTGTCGTGCATAAAGGCATCTTGTCTGCTCCGATGCGTTTTTAATGGTGGCAGTTGAAACCACATACTTCGGCTTAATCCTCTTATCGCCATAAGTACACATATCCTCAATGATGGTTTCGTATGCACCATAAACCGTTCCAAGAGGCCCCGTGATCAAATGAAGCTCATCTTGAATGATTAGCTCAGGTGGAAGAAACGGTCGAATCGGAGTTAATGTTGAAGTGGGAAGCTCTTGCGTCCTGTTGTGTCGTTTATGTTCTTCACCAATGGCAACATACCCATCACGGCTGCAAACCCTATCAACTCTTCCAAACAAGGCACTGGTCTTAACATCCCAAGGAAGGCGGGCAAATTTATCAACAGTAGACAAAATAATTGTCGGACATTTCGCATAAATTTCCTCATCAACAAGATACACTGGAATTCGAATACGATCCTGTTTGTACTTATAAAACATACAATTTCTATCTGCGCAATAAATAGCAACAGATTTTCTATCAGGATCAATATAAAACTCATCTTCCGTAAGAGGTTTTCCGCAAAATGGGCAAGTCAACAGCTGCTTGTAAAGCAGATTTCGTTTTCTTTTTGCTTCACCCGGCTTATCAGCTTTTTCTACTAATTCATCAAATTTGTTAGGGGTGACACCGCCACCTACCCAGAAACCAATACTAATAGGTTCCTTTCCATACTTAGGATATGTTTTTTGACGAATAAGTTCAGCAGCAACAACCATTTTCGTTATTCGATCTCTCTGCTGTGTTGTCAAAAGTCGTAACGTATAACGCAGCATTGCGGTAACTCCACCATCAGCGTTGTACTCAGATGCATCAGAAGCACGCAATCTTCGATTAGCAATCACAAACGCCATCAAGCCCAAATATGCCTCAGTTTTACCGCCGCCAGTGGGGAAATACAGCAAATCGACTACATCCCGGTCCTTATGTTCTGGATTAACAATTCCACTCAAATTCATCAGTATGAAAGCAATCTGGAATGGTCTCCATCCAAAATCTGTATCAGGCTTTCTTGGGTCTACAAAATCTCTAAAGTTGCACTCTATGCCAGCGCCATGCTTTTTAGAATAGCTCATGATATTTCGCTGAAGTAACATGGAGCGGTTCATAAAGCAAAATGCATCAAAAGCGACTTCATCATTTGCAATCAATTCGATGCCTTCACGGATTCTATTCAACGCTTCGCTACAATGGGAAATTACCTTATCGCCAATTTTTTCTTTAAAATCAGCATTGGACATTTTATCATCCAAAATTAGTTTTTCATGAATCCATTTTCCATAAGAATCAGCCAAGACATTTAATCGCTCAAAGATACCCTCCTTGTTTTTGGTATTGGACATGAACCGCATTGAGAAAAAGAACTTATCAAACCCCTTCAAAGCAGCACTTACGCCAGGAAACTCATATTCTGGGATAAAATCCGATTTTACCCAAAAGGTTCTGCCTTCTACCGCATCATCCCATGTCGCAGCACAATTCCTGCCACGGCCTAAAATGGGACGCTGTTCAAAATAGAACTCATCTTCTGCAAGTACATCACGGCAAATATTCTCTGCAAAGAATACTCTATCTTCATTTTCCGAGTATGCCTTAAGTTCAACTTGGAACATCATTGATTCAACTTCGTTTTCGGAGTTTTTCCGTCTATTCATAACATAAGCTGTTACCAAGGAATATCCCGTTTTCAAAGGAATTCTGGAAATATGGACGATGACATTTGAATCTTCCTGAAGGCGTAATTCGGTATTTTTTTCAAACGAATCGAAATCGACAACGATTGTGGATGACATTGGCTGTCGGGTATAACTGGCATGGTTATACTCTTTGCCATCTTTTCCAACCCGCTTCTCAATCGAACGAACATAGTCGCCCCATTTTACATCAATATTGATTGTTTTCGTAGAGGAAGCAATATAGAAGCTTATGCCGATTGAAGTTGGCAACTTGAAGCTGGTGGTCATTATGGGTTCATTATCATCATCCTCGCCGGCGGTATAATCCTCAGAATCCCCATAAGCGATATCAGAATCCACCTCTTGCTCTCCAGCAGTGGAAGCTTCTTTTTCTTCGGTCTGAGAAGCAAGCATTCCGATGATATATGAGCTTTTGGGGTTTTCGTCCAATATCTCATTCTCGGACTGCGGCCCCATCAAATCAGTTCTGAGTGCATTGATAATCTTCTGCCGCACTTCTGAATACTTAAATCTATCAGGCATTTTTATCCCTCCTCGACCCTATGAGCTGTACCCAAAGTGTACTTGCAGGTGTTACCAAGTTTAATGTTGTCATCTGAAATCAAGCGATACTCCCACACTTTGTGGTCCGGATCAGCCGTAGACGCAAAGTGGCACCATTTGATTCCTTCGCGAGCTTTCGCAACCACATCATCTGCCGTCACTTCGTTAGAAGCCTTTACCTCTACCATAAATTTACCGCTCGTTGTTTCTACTAAGAAGTCAGGATTGTACTGTTGACCAGCTTGCCAGAAAAGTCCCAACTGATTCAACGGCGGTTTAATCCAGCGGATTACATCTGGATCTTCTTCAAGAATGATAGAAAACAAGCGTTCAGTATCACTGTCAAAAGCATTTTCTGTGTAGTAGGCTTTTTTGTACCCTGTGAACAAATATTTCTTGATGTTCAACTTATCGGTAAACGGCTTGTCAAAACGAACACGACCATCCTTTTTAACATTCTTGACAAACTTACGGAACAGAATCAAGTCCTTCTGAACAATGTGGATGTCCTCCGTCTTTCGTTCTGTGTGTTCAAAAATCTGTTTTCTAATATCAGATACAATCAAAGAGGCATAACGACGAACGATTTTCCGTTTATCCTCTTCACCGCCTTCAATTTGAGCAAGATACTGCTCTACCACATCAATGATAAAATCCGCATCTTCATAGGACAGTTCGCTGATAGAGTCAAGAAGCATACAAGCCAGTGTATTCAGAGCATCATCAACTTCCAGAATCTGCGCGTCAACAGCAGTCAGAAGTTGCTGATTTATAGCATCAAATCTTTCGATTTTTGCCATAGCAACCTCAAAATCCGGTATTGTTCTCTTGACTACAAACCGCTTGAATTTCACTTCAGATGTCGTCTGAACCAAGATTTTCGGAACAGAGATTGCTTTACCAGAGTACTCTTTAATTTTCTGAACAAACTCATCCTTTGAAAGGGGCTTCTTTCCTTTGCTGATAGTTGAGGTTGTTTCCAGTGCCTCCGATGTTTCGTCATTCTTTTTATCAGGTTCACCAGTCTCCACATCGAAAAGCTGATCCAATGTCATCTGTTCACTTCCGTAAGAATCTGATTCTTTCTTCTTTGTAGCTCCAAATGCCTTTAGATAAGCCGCATACAGTTCCTTCTGTGTTTGAGTGTTGGTGTTGATTTCTGCGAAGGATTTTACACCTGCATCGGTTACAGCAAAATCGAAAATACTCAGCTGACCATCATCAACAGGACTGTTAATATCTACGGTATCCGAAGGCTCGACCACTGTTTTATCCAAGTCACGATATTTAAAAATGTCACTGTTTTTAATTTCATCAACCAACTCTCGGTAATGATCATGAGCAACAATGTCAAGGGTATCTATATCCTCATTACCCGTAGCACGCCCAAACGGCAGACGAAGTCCTCTTCCGATAGTTTGCATCGCTAAGATGTCACTCTTTGCTGCATTTAAAGGAATAATGGTAAAAAGGTTGTTAACGTCCCAACCTTCTTTCAACTTATAGACATGCAGGACAATCTCAACAGGATTTTGTGCGTTTTCAATCGAAAGCAGCAGTCGAATATTTTCCTCTGATTCATCACCCTTCATATTGGAATGAATCTCAATAACTTTCCCTTTATATTTACCGTCCAAGAAGCTATCACTATCAATCAATGCCCTAACTTCTTTAGCATGGTTTGTGTCACGGCAAGCAATCAAAACGATAGGTTTTACATATGGTAGTGCATTATCACCGCAGAACTGTCGAATGACCCCTTTACGATGTTCATGAAGCGTCAAACCATCACGAATTTTCATCTCCTCGATGTCCTCGGAACTATAACCCGCCATGTTGGATCTTCCCATCACAACAGGCGTTTTCAGATAACCCTCTACGGCTCCTCTGGCAAGATCATAAGCGTAGATTACATTATTGGTCGATTTTGGTGTTGCAGTAAATTCCAAGCCAAGCACCGGCTTCAGAAAGTTTATTGCCTTCATGGAAGCGGGTGCATAGTAACGGTGCGCTTCATCCATGCAAATTACCAAGTCATCAAAACTGGACAGTACCTCAGCAAAGGACATCCCAAGGGTTTCCTTGAATTTATGGAAATTAAACTGTGAGTCCGTTTTACTATTAAATATCTTTCCAATATTGAAGATGAACAGCTCAATCTCAGAGCTTTTTTCAAACTGAAGACTCATCTGCTCATATCTAACTGGATATGAATCATAATTCTCACCGTCATAAACCTTGGGTCGCCCCATTTCTGCCTCTAATCCCTTGAAAATGTACTTAGGGTGATTGGGGTTCGATTCTTTCCTCAGTTTTTCATAGATCGTATTTCCAGGTGCCAAAATAAAGAAATGACGATACCCCTTGGTCTTATAGAGGTAATACATGCAAGCCCCCATCAGACGAGTCTTTCCAATACCCGTTGCCATGGCATAGCAGAAAGATGGGAAATCAAATTTATCATCAACCTTTATTTTTCGATGCTTCTCACAATATTCCGTTGCTACAGCTTCAATCGCTGTCTTGCTGTCCTTCTTATAATCGCAGTGAGTGCTGATTGCATTAAGATAGGAAAGCGCTTCCTGCTGGGGTTTACGCAGACTCATAGCGTATCCAATTTTTGTTACAATATCAGCCATTTATCGCACCTCACTTTCAAATGTACACTTGTCCAGTAAATCTTTCGGAATACGCTTTACTTCAATGTTATCCGGCAATCTCAAATCAGACTGCACCTTCGTACTATATATCAACAGCGACTGATTCTCACCGAGGGTCGTTGCAATAGAGCGAATATACTCACCGTTCACAAATTCTTTCGTAATATGGATGAACCGGTTTTCAGACGAATGTCCGTGATACACACCATCCGGCTTGTATTTGAAACCCTCAATCTTGCAAATAGCTTCACATAACATATCAAAGGTGTACTCCGGGTTAATCTGATAAATCGGCAGTCGCTCGTTCTTAATTAGCAGGCTTGGCGCAAGCTCGTAGAAGTGATAGCCACTTCCGCCTTCCCAGTTTACTGCTTTTGTAATACCTCCAGCATCTTCACCATTTACAATCCGATCAAGCCGAACCTTACAGTGAGTGTATGCGTGATCTCCAAGTTCAATCCCAACCCATTTTCTTGCCATCTTTGTAGCCACAGCAGCTGTTGTTCCGGAACCCAAGAAAGAATCCAAAACCCAATCTCCTGGTTTCGTTGTCATTTCAAAAATCTGCCGAATTAACTGTTCAGGTTTCTTTCCATTGCCGAATTCAACAGAACCTTCTTTTGTTAAATTCTTCATCCAGGCATTCATATCCCAATAAGTTCCTTGAAGATCTTTCTTGAACAATTCTCCATCAATCACTTCGGATGTATCCTTCAGCCAAACAAACAATCTACATTTATCTCCTTTATAAAACTGTTCATATACAGTTCCACGGTTTTTTCCTGTACGCGGAACATATTCTATCGAAATTAAGTCCTCTGCTATGCTATTTTCGTTTCTATACTCCATAACCCTTGTGCGAATAGAACTCTGCGCATTTGTGGTCTGGAAGATGGAAATACCATATTTCTGATAGGCTTCTTTCTCAGTGATACCATCTCTTGCTGCAACCTGTTTTATAGACATCATCACAGGATTTTTCCGTAAATATACCTTAATCTCGTTCCCATCGCCGTCAACAGTTGAGCCACAGTACTCCTTTTCACCTGGTTCAACTAAGACAGAAGTATACTTCCAGCTTTTCCCTTCTTCCGCGTATTGTTGTACCAAGTCGGATATTTCTGTGTAAACATAGGGACCATTAAAAAGGGGCAGCAAAGAATAGTCTTTCGCATAGATGAGAATGTACTCGCAGTTCTTCTTCAATCGCTTATCCTCTCCACCACCTGAAACACCTGCAATGTTTTTCATGTTGACGGAAATCATATTTACAAAATTTCCTCGTCCAAACACTTCATCACAAAGTACCTTTAAGTATGCCTGTTCTTCATCATCAATCTGAATCCAGATTGTACCTTCTTCGCTAAGCAATTCCCTGAGAAGAATAAGTCTCTTTCGCATTAAGCCAAGCCATATGCTATGTTCCAAGTTATCATCATAATGTTCAAATGCACTGCCCGTGTTATACGGAGGATCAATATAAATACACTTAATTGAGCCGTAAAAATCCTGCTGAAGTGCTTGCAGTGCAATTAAATTATCTCCATGAATCAGCATATTTTCGCTTCGAGGGTCTCCATATGATTTTTCTCGATCCTCTACCAAAATACGAGGCTCGATTACTTTATCATCATATTTTCCGACCCAGGTAAGTTCCAGTTTTCCCTTATGTTCCATTCCTGTGTCTCCTTATCTGTTAGAACTTTAGCACGACATTGACAAGCAAAATCGGCTGTATGTCAAATTGCTGGTTAAACTCAGCAATTTCTCTTTCGGCCTCTTCTTGGATGGAAGAGACTTTCTGATGGAATGATGTTTGAACCTTCTGAAGTTGTTTTTTCTTTTCATCAACTTTTTTACGAATATCAACTTTCTCCAAAAAATCCTTTGCGGCAGTTGCCTCAGCAGACAGCTCATCAATTTCTGCATTCATCTCCGCGATCTGGATGTTCAACTGTTCTCTTTGAATATCAGCCCAGTTTTCCACCTTGCGTTTGTTATAGTCTATCACCGGCTTAGATGATGCCTGATACTTAGATAACATTTCTTGAACCAGTGTGTCATAAATATTCCTGTATGAAGCCAACTCTTCATCAGTAGGTTTGAAATATCTGACATCATCATCATTCACATTTTCAAGTGCCTGAACAATATCGTTTTCCGTAAAATCAATATACCGACCTTGTTCATCACAGAGAAGAAGAACAGGGAAAAGCATCTCATTGTTAGAATTACAAAATGCACCAACAAACAATGTCCCGTGTGAACCGAAGGTCCTTTCACCCCAGTTATCGATTTTCCAGTAGTTCAGATTACCTTCGACATCCGGTTCTGCTACTTGAGTCCAAAAATCGACTTGTTGCAAATACTGATCAATATCGTTTTTTGTCTTTTCCAAAGCGGCACCCTTCGCTGCATCGCTTTCTGTCATCAAAATAGAACGGAGTTGAACAGCTTTCTTGTTGCGTTTTGCGTCAAGCTGTCTATCCAATCTGTCAAATGCTTTTTTGAATTCCGCCCTTGTTCCACAATTCTGATAAATTTCAAGAATTGTTTTTTCAAAACTTGTTCCCGATTCCAATGCACCAAGAGCAATATCGGAAGCTCCAAATACTCCATCAAATAGTTCAAACTTCTTGGATAGAATTTCGTAAACCCGACGATCTGCTTCGTTGCCTGTGTTTAAAAGGTTGATAGCAACAACATCATATTTCTGCCCGTAACGATGGCAACGGCCAATCCTCTGCTCAATTTTCTGCGGGTTCCAAGGGAGATCGTAGTTAATAACAGTATTACAAAACTGTAAGTTCAAACCTTCCGAACCGGCATCTGTTACGATGAGAATTTTGGAGTGTTCCTTGAAGTAATCGACAATGGCATGCTTATATTCAACACTACGGCCATAGTTTGTCTTGCCAAAATTCTTAACCTGCCATGCACGGTATATTTCTTTTGTCATAGCATCATTAAAGTCGCCATTAAACAACAGAATATCATCTTCCTCGAATCCGTCTTTACGCAATTCAGAGGCAATGTATTTTTGAGTTCGCTTTGATTCCGTAAATACAACAACCTTTTGCGGAATATTCTGCTTTTCTTGATATTCAAAAGCCGTATGAATTGCAGTTTTTAAAGCTTTAACCTTTGCGTTGCTTTGAATACGGCTTGCTGTCTCGATGATTGCATCAACCTCGTCTATTTCCACCTGGATCTGTTGTTTCTGGAAGAGAGTATCCTCGTCATCTATTTCTTCAAAACCGGATTCATCAATTTCGTCCTCAACAAAATTCCAGAATAGATCGAACCCATCTTGGGCG
>OGYP01001305.1_pt1 | contig 12229 bp, 5 predicted proteins | sample 1576571 | NCBI WGS metagenome assembly OGYP01 (sample SAMEA3541559, study PRJEB24748) | human gut metagenome | biome: human gut; feature: human-associated habitat; material: faeces | place: China | collected 2012
GCTGCGGCACCTCGCTCGCCGTATCGGCACTTAGAATTATGCGGTATTGCCTTAATCTAACTGCGGGTTGCAAAACGGGCACCCCATGCCGTGCGGCATCTCTTCGTTGCTGTTATAGTTTCTATTATATCATATGCTTCGCGCGTGTCAACGGATATTTTGACGATTATTATGCCGTCATCTCTTCGTTGCTGTTCACGCTTTTTCTCTGCCGCTTTTCCTTTCCATCCTTCTTCACTTCATCCAGGCATTCCCGCTCACGCACCTTCATTCTCACCTATTATCCCAAGGTCTATCTGAAACAAAAAAAGCAGCGGCCAGCAATCTGCCAGCCGCTGCTTACCTTATTATAATAGCGCTCCCGGATGTTCCACTCCGCTTCATCTCAATTACTCTTCGCTGTCATCCGGGATATCTTCCTCAAAAGCATCCATCCAGCTTTCGTTGTGCCACTTATCTTTTTCACCTTTTTCCTTGGCGGCAACCTTCTGCCGTTGTGCCTGGTCGTTCATTATGGTGCCGATCGGGTTCAGCGCGCGTTCTTCAATAATGTGGTAGAACAGCCCCATCGGGTTATTCACGTTGGGGTCCTTGGCGGCCTTTGCCCAGAACACATCAAAGTCCAGTTCATGCGCCATAGCTTCCATCAACGGGGTCAGGCTGCCATACTTTTCAATCACTTCATTCATGCAGGCCAGGTAATGCAGCCGCATTTCGTCTTTCAGCCCATTGCGCAGGCTGGAAGGCGATGGCACGCACCGCGCTGCCAGGTGGCGGTAAATTTCGTGGTAAGCGCCGCGCTGGCCGCTCGTCAACGTCTTTTCCAGGTATCCATCATCTACAAACTTTGCAAACTCTTTTCGCATATCCTGCCGTTTTACAATCGTTTCGGGAATCAGCTCTACCTTGGGCGGCTCAGGCTCCGGCATCGTTTGCTGCACCGGCTCGTCCATCACATGGTACTCCGCTTCCAACAGCTCCTCTTTGGGTTCTGCTGCCGGCTTTGCCTTGCGGAAAATATAAATGCGATAGTTATCCATATCCTCGCGCAGCACCTTGTTCAGGTACCGCGCCGGGCTGCGCATCTTCTGCGACCGGGGAATGATCTCCTGCGCATAGCGGGGTGCCACACCGGCCAGCCAACTGGTCAGCCCGCCGCAATCCAGGATGATGGCATTCATCTTTCCAAACACCGTTTTGTTGCCGCCGTCCTGCTCGCCATCGCCTGCCTGGATGGTGCAGCAGGCATCTGCCAACACATCAATGATCACTTCCACCGCGTGCAGCTCTTCGGGCGTAATCTCCGCGCGCAGCTGATCCATGCGCGCTTTCACAACAATTTCCTCCCGCAGCTCGGTGCGGTGGCGTCCAAAGGAATAGGGGATCGTTGTTTCCGGTGCCGAAACATAATCAAAGGTGATCACGCTGGGGTCATCCAGCAGCGAATCCTCAATCGCCACGGTGGGGCGGCCCTTCTTTTTGCTCTTTTTGCGCACTGTGCTGTTAATGCTGTCCAGGTTGGCCTGTGCGGCGGCATCATCTACCGGGTCAATCGTTACCACCAGCGAAAGAACCTTCTGCCCCTTTTTTTCGTACACATCGTAATTAAAAATAATATCCGTCTTTTCGTTAATTTCCGCCTTTGCCTTTTCCAGTGCCAGGCGGCGGAAATCCGACCATCGGTTGGCCGTATACGAAAGCTGTTCATACAGCATGCTCAGGTTCCATACCAGCGGTTCCCCGGCCGCTTTCTTTTTCAGGTACAGGCTCTGGTAGCTCTTGCACAGCTCGTAAATGCGGATGGAATAGGTGGACCGCATCAGCATGGTGTAGGTCACATCCATGGTGGTATACAGGGTTTTCAGCTGCACCAGGTGCGGTTTCAGCACCGGATCCAGCGTGATGGTCATGCGCGCGCGGCCCTCATCAATGCGCACTTTATCGATCCAGCGGAATGTTTCCACCGTGGAAGTTCCGTTATTCTTGATCCACTGGATGGGCGCGTTGGCCAGCTCCTCAATATTTTTGCGCACCTGCTTGTACAGCGCCCCGCTGTGCGGGTCCATGCCGGTCATCTTGATAAAATCATAAATGCTCAGCTCATAAGAGGGCAGGTCCGTATCCTCCGGCTTAATCATCGAAAAAATATGCAGCATTAGGCGCTGCTGGCTCAGCGTCAGGTTGTTGCGCGTCATCTGTACAAGGTCATTGGATTTGCGAACGATGGTCTGGTCCCCGCGTTCTTCAAACGTAACGACAAACGGATCATCTTTTTTCTGTTTACTTGCCGCCATAAGCAGGGGCCTCCTATATCGGTTGCTGTATCCCGGGTGGTCACGCACATCATGCTAAACATTATAGCACATCCTGTTGTCCAGCGCAAGAATTGCAAATTTACACAGGGTTTCACCGCCATTACCCTGTGCAAAATGCAACACCCGCGTTGTGCTTTGTCATATATCCTGTGGGGGGTGCAGTCCGGGTGCAGGTTACACAGGGTTTTATTGTGCTTTTCTGTCCTGCTGTTTCAGGGTTCTGTAACCTGATGGAATGGCAACACCACTTTTTTTCCCGTTCTCCCCCATCTCCCGGCTTACCTCTGGTTGTTATTATAGCTTAGGTGTTTAGTTTTATATTAGTAATAGGTAGAGCCTGTGTAATTTAACAACGCAAACCTGTGTGTTCAACCAATTGCAGCCTGTGCATTCCACCACCACTTTCCTGTGCGGAAAGCAACCTGCGTAAAGTTGCAAATAAGCCAAAAACAGCCAAACCTGTGTAAATTGCAACACGGGGAAGGGGCCTATCCTGTGTGGTTTTCCAACAGGTACGCGGGTCACGGCGGGGCAGGGGAGCGGGAATACCCTGTGTAAAATTGCAACTGTTCCGGGGGTAACCTGTGCGTTTTTCCAACGGTAAACGGCATAGGGAAACAAGGCAATCCTGTGCGTTTTTCCAACACGTTTCGGGAATGTCCGGCACAGAATGCGGGCAATACCCTGTGCAAAATTGCAACAGCTCACAGCTGCTTCAAATAGATCAGTTGCAAATTTACACAGGACAGTACCCCCTTATTATAAGGTAAGTGCCGCACAGAATGGGCGTGAGGGGTTGCAGTTTACACAGGATAGATTGAAAGCTGGGAGCTGGGATCTATCTGAAACGTCAAAAAGCTCGTCTGTTTCAGTAAACGCAGCCGGATTTTGTGCTTGCGAAAGATCCGCTGTTTTCGTTGCTTTCAGATGCACCTCAGGAGCTGGCGCAAATAGAAATCGGCAATGGGGAACCGGGAATCAGGGGCGGGGCAGGGGGGACAAAAAAGCGAATGGCATATCTGCAGCAAACCCGCACCCCGTTGTAAAGGGAGAACGGCGCCCCGTTGGCGGGCATGCAATCCACCAAACACACACCCGCCGCCGCAAACACCGCAAACCGTTTGCAGGGGCGCGGTGTACCCATCGCGCCGCAAAAAAACGGGAACCGTGCGCCGCAAACCTGCCATCCCTCCCACAAGGCGCCCACCCAGCCGCCAGGCCCCGCCGCAAACAGGCGCATGCGAAACAAATAATTGCGCAAAAACAGGGAAACGCAACAAAAAAGGCGAATTTTGCTGCAAAGTTGCGCTCTGCGTGCGCAGAGGATCATAAAACGCGCGGTCAAAGTATATAAAATGACCGCTGCCAAAAAGAAAATTAGAAATAAATTATACAAAGGCTTTGAACATATTGTATAATCGGAGGAAAGCGCAATCAGTAAAAATGCTGAAAAACAGGAATTTGCGTGGATTGTATTGCCTTTCTGGTGTAAAGGTGCTATATTTTAACAATAAAAAGTAAATGCGCAATGAGAAAACTCGATGCGGTTTTTTTTGAAAACAACATGGCAACGGTTGCGCAAGTAAAAGAAGCTGGCTTCCTTTACTGTTCCACTGGGATCCCCTGTGGAACAATGTGCTTCCATCAAGCCAGCGCGAAAGGCGGGTGAGCAGATTGAATAGAACAGGAAACAACACAACAGGTTGGGCGCGCCGGCTGACAGCGCTGCTTGTCACCGCTTGCCTGGTTATGGCAATGGCCCTGCCTGTATACGCCAAGGTGGATCCTCTGCCCGACGCACCTGACGAAGTAGAGCTGCTGGAGGATGAGCAGGGAACGGCCTCCGGGGAGGATACCGCTCCGCCGGAGCAGAACGCCGCCACCCCGGAACCGGAACAAAGCGCCGAGCCGGAGCAGCCCGCCCCGACCGAAACGCCGGAGCCCACGGCAGAACCTACCCCGACCCCGGAACCGGTAGCCACCGCAACGGCCACCCCTGTGCCGACCGTGACCCCCACCGCCACCCCGGAACCGACCGAACAGCCGCAGATGGACGCCGAGGAAGCGGAAGATATGGATAGGGCGCTGGGGGTTAGCACACAATCTAATCAGTTTACCGTTTACTTTGCAGTCCCGAGCAGTTGGGAAGTAACAAAAAATTCTACAATTACCTTTAATGCACAGCGCGGAAATGGCGGCGGTAAATATGACGGAGAGATTGGCGAACAGCCAATGTCCCTTGTTCCCGACAAAATTACTTCCAAAGGCCAACGCATTTATAAAATTATTTTGACAAATGGCGACCAGACGATATGCCCCTGGGGCGGATATGTCTGGATGCAGTTTACTTTAGATGAAAACCATAAAGTAAAAGTAACAGCTCCACCTGAAGAGAACAATACGGCAAGTCATTTTGTAAAAGTTGAGGTATTTAATGACAAATATTATGATGGCGATGCAAACAGCGAAAATGGTGATGTAGCTTGGAATGATGCCGACTGGGCAAATGCATCAGCATTACCTAACCCTGCTGACCACACCGCTTTTGGCGGCCATAAGATGGTCTTTGAAAACCTGAGTGATTCTGACCTGGCAAATGTAACCGCAGTATTTACGGAACAAGATTCTTCCGGAAATACAACGGCAACTAAAACGGTAACGATCGGTAATGTTGCCAAAAACGAAAAGCGGCGTTTTGAAATTCCTATAAGTGCCTGCTCTTTTGTTCAATTCGTTGCCGGAAATGATAAAGAACCGTTAAGTACGAGCTATAACTTCTACGAACAGGGAACAGACGAAAATACATTCCTTTATAACGCAAGCAAAAAATATTGCTTTACTTATAATGTAAATAACCAATCCACCTGGGGAACCCCGCAAGGCAAGCAAGGCAAGCAAGTTATTTACTTCGATGCAACTTTCTCCTGGCTTTCTTATGAGAATGAAAAAAGTGAAACACATAAAGGCGCGATTGGATGTGGCATGCCGACGAACGACGGTAAGCTTTGGTGCTATCTGACGGGCAATGGTAAGGATCCTATAACAAAAAAGGAGATGAATCGACTAGAGAACACCAACATCTGGTATTGCGAAGTGCCGGATGGTTATACAAAAATCCGTTTTGCTTCTTGGGCAGTTGAGAACGAAAATGCAGCCGATAACGGTGATGGTACGACCATGATGGACATCCCAGCCGACCTTTCCGAACCGTGTTTCTTTGCGGATGCCAGCGATGATGTAATTTATAAAGGTGGCAACCGCGAAGGCTACTGGGCTGAAAAAGGTACCCTGCGTGATGCCAAAGAAGGCAAGAAACTGACGGATGATGTTGTAGATATTAGTAAGACAACATTCAAAGAAGAAGCAAATACCAAGTATGTATCCAGCACATTGTATGACTATTATACAGACTATGAACTAAATGGGAATAATAGAGATAAGTATAATAGTGAATATTATAAACCGGGAAAAGGAAACGGCTTTGCAAGTCAAAGAAGCTGGGTCGTGTTCCGCCAATTTGACAGAGCATTAAGTGATTATTACAGTAACTGCAATGCGCAATATCCGATTTATACCGGTCATTTCCAACCTACTTATTCAGACTGGGGAATTAAGTTTGAAACGATCAGCAGCGAATTGAATCTTTTTGGATTTAATTTACGAAGATTCATGGCAATCAATAACTCCACAATCAATGAAGAAGGAAGTGGTACACGTTATGACTATGCCTACCAAGGCCTGGTCCAAGATCATACCTCCACAAGTGATGCAACAGGTGAACCGCTGCTGAAGGATACAAAGGAGGATACAAAAGTAGTAGAACCGCACTTCAACAAAGAGTTCCTGAGCGGCACCAACAGCAAAAACGCAAAGCTTGGCGATGTGTACAATAATGTTGCGTTCCCCTTTACCAAGAAACAGATTTTTGATGAGGATAAGGGCGTTGATTACTGGTACTTTGACAGCCAGGATACGACCCTGTACTTGAAGCAGGATTCCGATACAAAGCAATATTTCCTGAAATCAAGCACAGAGAACCGAGAACGGTCACGCAATCTTGATTCTGACTCCGCACAAACAACGATAACCAAAACAGGCAAGAACGAGCCTGTAAGTTCCTATGGCTACTTCCCGTTCAACGAAACCGCAACTGAGGGCCTGGCTTCCACCTACAATTACGGCTTTGGCACCAAGCTGCAGATGGATTTTACCCTGACGGATGACGGCAAAGTTGAAACAAAGAATGCAGATGGAACAAAGGGAAGAACCAGCATCAAGTTCTTCTTCTCCGGTGACGATGACGTTTGGGTATTCATTGATGGCCAGCTGGCGCTTGACGTTGGCGGCGCCCATGATAAGGTTTCCGGCCTGCTGGAATTTGGCGAGACAAAAGATGGGAAAAATAGTGTAACAGCCTATGTCAGTAAGGTCAAAAAAGGCGGAACGTCAAATAGTGACCAAAATGGAAGTTCTGTCAAGACCGTAACATATAATGGCGAACCCATCTCTTTCTCCGCGAAAAACACAAATCTTAAACCACTCGACAAAGGCAAAAAGCACACCCTTACCATGTACTACATGGAACGCGGTATGTGGGAGTCCAACATGGCGGTGGCGTTCAACTTCCCGGATAATAACGAGCTGCAGGTTCAAAAAGAGGTCGATCTGACCAACGTTACTGATGATGACTTCAAAAAATGCTTTACAGGCCAGAAAATCTTCAACTTCACCATCCAGAACCAGGCAACCCATTATGGAGAAAAAGAGGCCGCTAAACCGAATACGGGCGGTATTGAGCCCCAAAAGGTGGATTTGACTGCGAATGGTGGTAACACGTTTAAACCCGCAACCGAACCAACCGAATCAAACAAAGGCGACTACATTTTCGAGTTGGCTGATAACCCCAATCCAGATCCCGGGAATGAAAACGAAAAGGTCCTTCACTGGTACGCACGCTATCCGGATACGGAACCCGTCAGTAAATGGCGTTATAAACGTCGTGGCATCCTGACGCTGCAAAACCCCATCGATATCGAAAAAATGCGCTTCCTTACGTTCCAGGTTTACGTTTCCCAAGAAGATGGTGGTGAACTTTCCCTCAACAACCTGTATCTGGAACTGCTGGATGATCAGAACCCCGCCGTCCAAAAAGGCAGCCTTGGCACAACAGGCATTAACGGCGCAACGTATGGCTCGGTCGAACTGGAGACAGGCAAATGGGTCACCGTAAAGCTGGACCTGAACAAGATGAAAAAGCAGGCCGGTTTTAGCAACAAGGTCAAATTCATCCGCGTGGGCGATAACTATAGCCGCAACATCTATTTCAGGGACTTTACCTTCATTCCCAAAGCGGTGCCAAGTACGATGACCGGCTTTACAACCGATCAGAAGGAAATCCCGGATTACGGCTCCGCCAAAACCGGTCAGCTGCAAAACGCCGAAAACGCACAGTACACCTCCACCATGGACAACGAAACCCAGTTGGTGGACGAGGAGGGACGCTTTGTTCTGGAAGCTGGAGAAACCGTTACCTTCAGCGACCAGTTCCGCCGCGGCAGCTACATTTCGCTCAATGAGGAACTGAACAAAAACCTGTACGACACCAAATGGACCGTGTACGAGAACGGGCAGAAGGTTACTTCGATGGAAGGAGGTAAGAGCGTAAGTCTTTCTGATCCAACACCTCCGTTAATCGAGCAGAATGGAAGCGGCCCCGATGATGGCCGAACGGAAAATATTACGGATAAGACGGAACAAGAAAGCGGCGGTGTTCAAAACAATTATAACGGAAAGAAGCCCACTACCGCCAACACCATCGTCTTCCGCTCCTATAAGGACCCGGACGAAAAAAGCTCCACGCTGACAAAGCTAAAGGTAGAATACGTCAACACCGTCAAAACCGGCGGGCTGAAAATCAAAAAGCAGGCCGCAAAAGACGAAAAATTGACCGGAACCTACGAGTTCAAAGTTACCTTTAATGATGTTGGCGGTGCTGGTCTGGAAGAAAAGCCCATCGAAAAAACCGTTACGATTAATGGCGAAAACACCGGAACCATCACCGGCATCCCCGTTGGCACCCGCTATACCATCGAGGAAGTCAAAACCAGTGATGATTCCAGACTGCAAAGCGTAACCGTTCCGGATGGCAATGAAGCCCATTTGATCAAGAACAACACCATGGTGGAAGGCGTGATTGTGGAGAGCGAAAAGCCGAACGATCCGACCAATCTGAAAGTTACCGCAATCTTTACCAACACCAAGCGCAAACTGATCAACATTGAGTTCGATAAGCTCTGGAAAGATGCAAATGGTTCGGAAATTGGCACTGCGAATCAGCCGGATACAATCTACATCCAGCTCCAGCGCCGCCTGAAAACCGAAGAAGACTGGAAACCGGTAAACTACCCGACTGACAGCAAGAAAGACTATGTTACCATTAAACGCGGTGAAAGCGTCTGGCGGCGTACCTTTAGCGGTTTGGATCAGTACCAAATCAATGCTGACGGCAGTCAAATCAATTATGTGTACCGCATTGTGGAAGGTACGTTGGACGATAAAGGCAGCTTTAACCCGGCAGTCGTTACCCAGGCAGGCGAAACCATTACGATTGGCGGCAAGACGTATGGTGTAACGGTAAAGGCTGAAGCAACAGCAAACAGCGAAACGGACAGCGCGGGCAGCTCAACAGGCAATACAGCCACAGCCACCGATGGAACCATCACCGGCGGCAGCGGCAAGATTGTGCTGACCAACAAGCTGCAGAACCCGAAGTTTGTACTGGATATCATCAAGAAGGACGCGGAAAAAGACAAAAATGGCGAAGATGTGCCCTTGGGTGGTGTTGAGTTCAAGCTGGAAAAGCTGGTCGAAACAACCGAAGGAAAAACGCAGGTAGATACTACCTATACCGGTACAACGGACGACAACGGCAAAATAACCCCGAACCCGTTCACAAATCTGGAACCCGGTACATACCGCCTGACGGAAACCAAGGCACATCCGGGGTACAACCTGTTGGCACAGCCAATTGTGATCAAATTTACCCAAGCCGGCGAGTGTTTTATTGATGGGCAGAGAATTACGGACGAAGGCAAGTTTAAGCCGGGCACCAATAACACCTACACCATGACCCTTACCGTTCTGAACCGTAAAACGCCTGAGCTGCCCCACACGGGTGCAGACGCGCCAAGCCTGTGGCTGCTGATCGGCATGCCGCTGGCGGTGGCAGGGCTGTTGATATTCACATTCCGCTACAACAGGAAAGGGGGCCGGCGACATTAACCATCCCCCGGAAACCCAGCAACCCCCAGGGTACAGGGCCTGCCCGCCAGTGCGCGCCCGTTTTACGGCAGGGCGCAGCCATAAGCCGGGGTGTGTAACTGAAAAGCTGAAAATATCGCCTGTTTCTATAAGCGCAGCCGGATTTTGTGTTAAGAAGCCTTGGGATCCGGAAAGGATTCCGGTGGCTCTTTGCCTTACATCCTGCTTGTGGCTGCGAAATATCCGTTATTTCCTTTGTTTTCAGATGCACCTTAAGCCAAGTGGGCAAGCGGCCCGGTTTTCCCTTCCTTTTTTCTTTACGGCACAGTGCGGGCGGCGCGGCAGCGTTTCCCCGCTGCAGCGCCCCGCACTGCACGCCGTGCTGATGCAGAACCCCTAAGCCGGGCGGCTTTGCCGCCCATCCGATGATGACTTTTTTTAAGAGAAGAGGTACTGAAATGAAAAAAGCAAAACGTTTTCTCACAGGCCTGTTGAGCGCCGCCCTGGCCCTCAGCCTGTGCGCCATGCCAGCAATGGCAGCGGACAACGGTGAAACACCGGCGACAACGCCACCACAGGATGTTTGGACGCAGGATACCGGTTCCATTACGATTCATAAGTATGAGTGGAACGGTAAAAATGGAGAGGCCGGAACCGGCGAGCAAGGAGACGAAAAGCATCTTCCTTCGAATACCACCGCTGATGGTAAAACTGAAAAGCCTACTCCGTTGGCAGGTGCAACGTTCAGCATTTATCAGGTTATGGACCGTGCCGAGCTCCAAAATTACTATGACGGTACGAATGGCAAAGAAAAGGTTACAGTCGATACATACCTGAACGAAGCCGGGGATGCGATTAAATCCGGTAAGACCTATTCCGCTGCGGTCGCTACAAAAACGACTGGCGCAGACGGCATTGCCAGTTTTACCGATCTCCCGCTTGGTTTGTATGTAGTTGTTGAGACCGATACCCCGGATAAGGTTACAAGCCCGGTGAAGCCGTTCCTGGTATCGGTTCCTATGACGAAAGCAAGCAATCCCAGCGAGTGGCTGTACGATATCCATGTTTATCCGAAAAACGGTACAACTTATGGCGAAGTGAAGATTGTTAAAACCGGACGTGTTGGCTCTGGTACGCCAAGCAAACTCAGTGGTGTAACCTTCACGCTGGAAAAGTGGAATGAGACTGACGGTAAGTGGAACCTTGTAACAGCCAGTGATAAGGATGGCAAAGAGTTCAATCTGACAACCGATACAAACGGTGAAATTTCCGTAAGCGGCCTGTCTCAGGGCAAGTATCGCTTTATCGAGCAGTCGATTAAAGAAAATAACACCTACATTATTGACCAGACTCCCATTGAATTCGAAGTAACCAAGGAAGGCAAAATCAAGTACAAGGACAAAGAATCCGCAGGGGTTTCTATTCCTGTTATCAATGAAAGTCCGGATGTTGAAAAGAATGTAATTAAAGACGGTGAGCCCAAGACCGAAGCAGACTACAGCGTTGGCGACAAGGTTCCTTACCAGATCACGGTAACGGTTCCGGAGAACATTACCAAGCTGACGACCTTTACCGTAAGCGATACGCCCAATCATTTGAAGTATAATGAAGATGCGACATTGACATGCAATGGTGCTGCTGTGAGTGCGGACGTATATACCATCGCTACCGAGGGCGAGGATGTTCCTGAAAATGGATTTAAAATTACATTTAAGCCTGCCGACATGGCAGAGTATGCCGGCCAAAAGATTATTATCAACTACACTGCAACTTTGCTGAGCACTGCTGACCAGACGGGCGCAGGCAACCGGAATGACGTTTCTCTCGTTTATAGCAACAACATTGGTGTAGACGGCGACGGCAACCCGACGGAAGGTGATAAGAAAGAAATCCATGATAGTACCTTTGTTTACACTTTCAAAGTAAAAGTGAATAAAATTGCAGACGATACCCAAAAGGGACTTGAGAACGTAGAGTTTGACCTGTACAAAGAAGATGAGAGCGGCACTGTAACTGGCGATGCTGCAAAAGCTTTGGGCCTGGATCCCACTAAAAAGTGGACCAAGGTCAATAAAGAGCCGCTGAAAACTGATGCTAATGGCTATGTGGAACAGGGCGGCCTGGCAAACGGTGAGTATTACCTGGTTGAAACCAAGACTGCCTCTGGTTATAACCTGCTGAAAGCTCCTGTCAAAGTTACCTTGAGCATTCAGGCAAAGACGGAATGGGTTAAGACGTACATTTATGATGATAACGGCAACATGCTGAAGCATACGGTTGATAAGAAAAACACTACTTTTAGCGGTGGCGATGAAGGTGGTAAAACGGAGTATACAATTACCGTTGTCAACCGCAAGGGCTTCGACCTGCCCACCACCGGTGGTTTCGGCACCCTGCTGTTCAGCGGCATTGGTGTGCTGCTGGTTGTGGCCGGTGTTGGCGTGCTGCTGAGCCTGAAAAAGAAAAACCGCGCCTGATGCGCCCGCCGCAAGGCAAAACAATTTTACAATTCACCAATAGGGTATAGAGGGATAATCCATCATACACAGGGGGAGGGCCGGGTTTGGCCCTCCCCCTATGGTGGGTTATTGGGGAATAAATTTTTTTGGGTGTACATGGCCGTTGTTCGGCTGATTTTTAGGCCCTGCGTGGGG
>OGYP01001321.1_pt1 | contig 12152 bp, 20 predicted proteins | sample 1576571 | NCBI WGS metagenome assembly OGYP01 (sample SAMEA3541559, study PRJEB24748) | human gut metagenome | biome: human gut; feature: human-associated habitat; material: faeces | place: China | collected 2012
AGAAGTTAAAACTTGTTTTTATAGAAGAAAATTAAATAAAGGGAGATTTTAAACATGGAAAACAAAGAGAACTATATCAGAAAAGATATTGTCAAATCAGTAGAAGAAGTAATCGTTGAAATATTCAACGATTACAACCGTCCAACTGATTTATCTGTTACGGAAGTTATAGAAACGGCTAAGGAACTTCACAATCTTAACAAGGCAGAAGAAGCCGAGTTGTATTTATTCGTTAAGTATACGCAGATGCGTTTTATACGCTTCTTCAATGTAGTTGTTAAATCTAAATAATAAAAGATTAATAACACTATTACATAGTTATATTCTGCCGCCCCAGTAGGCAAGTCGGCGCGGCAGTTTATAAAAGTTCGTTCGATTGAACGCACTATATAAATATATCACATAACAAAAATTTAAAGAGAGGGCGCAAAATGCGCAAAGGTGAAAAAGAATGAAATTAGGATTTATGACAATAGCAAAGGTTTATAGAAAGAAAGACGTACAGGAAATAACAGACCGCGCAACTGGTCGTGTTACTGGAGAATATTATCCCGTTATCCTTGATGATGGTGAAGATACACTTGACGCAACTGTTCCAAAAGATGTTTACAACGGTATCGAAGAAGATAAAATATATCTCTTTGCCGGAACATATGATGACAGATTCAAGCGCGAGAACACAACTCCGAAGCCAAGAATCACAGCCGTTCTTTATCCAATCAATGAGCCATGGCGCAAAGATTTTATCGATGAATTTACAAAGCAGACATACGACAGCTTTGCAATGCCGTTTAAAGATGAGCAGCAGAAAAATACTACTGCAACAGCTTCTAAGTCTGCGAAGTAATCAAAGTTAATATCGTGGTCGCTTCCCACGTTATTATAAACCGTTTGACACTGTGTTAAATGGATATTGCATTAGTGAACAGTGGCGGTTATTACTCGCTCTGTGTTACTCGTTAAACCGCCGCCGTTCCTCATGCTCTAACAAATAAATAATAATCAACAAGGATATATTAAAGGTCGTAACAGTCGCTTTGTTATTCTCCCAAGTGGATAAGCGCTGTGTGTAATCCAATCCAATCATGTTGTAACTATGTCGGTTGTTACGGCTTTTAATATGCCCTTGTCGGATTGGGCATATATGAGCAGAAACATTTACAAATAAAGAAAGAAGGGAGTTAAACATGGATTTCTTAATATTATTAAGAAACATTCTTGTACCTGTTGCAATAGGTATGTGGGTAATTATCGGACTTGTAGCACTTATTATCTTCTTAAGAAACAAGTTCAGCGGTAAAAGAATTAAGTCTACAGGAAATGTGTATAAAGAAACATTCGTACAGAATCACAGCACATCACCCGACAATTCAGTTAATACCGACAATACAGAAGATATTGCAAACGGTGCAGATGGTGCCAGAAGTCCAAACGGTACTAATAAGGGCGGCTCTAGCTTATGCTTGTAAGAGAGCTGTCAAAAGCATGAATTAATTCGGTAATGATACACCGCCACTCTTCCAAGAGTTCGCGCGATTGAACTATTACAAAACATATAATGTTCTTCCAATAGTGACAGCTCGCGCCGTTAAGGCAAGAGTGGCACGCATTACCCATGTACCGCACACAGCGTTAATTAAGCCAGTACACCGCAAGCGGTACATAACCATCATCAAACTTAATAGACGTGTTCAGCCCCCGACGAACTGAATTGGCGGTGAATCCGTTCCGTCCTCTTCTACTGATATTCGCTCTAATTATCAATGTCGTTGATGTTGTGGGGGTTGTCAGCTTGGGTACGGTCTTTGAAGTGGTGGGGCGCACCGAGGAAGCTAACTTACAACTTATCGACTTCATATATGTAGCGGAGAAAGAGAAAGAAGCCGCGGAGACACAGAGGAAACTCGCCTACGGAGTACACAATCCCCGGGAATGAGCCGTTAAGAAAACATGAACGCAAAGCGCGAGTGTTTTTAGGTGAATGGGGTCGCGTGAGCGTTCCATAATAAACCAAAAACAACACAAACACAATAAACACAGACACAATAAACAAAAATAGAATATCTAATTAATAAATTAAGAAAGCAAGAAAGCAATGATAAAAGAAACGATATCAGAACATAAACCAATATTTATATTAATGATTATCAGCTTAACACTACTACTAATATTTACAGTAATCCATATTGTTATTCCAGTAAATGCAGAAGAGAAAGAAACATCATATGCAATAGAAGAAATAAAAAAACAAGCTGTAAAAGAATCAGAAACTAAAAATGAAAATAATACCTTAAATATAGATAGTAACAATGCAACAAGCCAAGAATCAGAAGAAGCACCGACAGAAACGCAAGAGAACACACTCGCAGAAATCCGCGACACACTCTATATAATATCAATAACGCTCATTATATTTACAGGTGCGTTTCTAGGCTATGTAGCAATTTCAAGACTAATGTAGAAAGAGAGGATATAAGACATGACAACAGCAAGTGCAATATTAACAGATTATTCACAGTATATAGCAATGGGGTTTTCAATGTCTGTAATACTCTCATTCACTTTATGGGCGATTATGAAGCTCTGGCGTTTCGTAGTCGATATTATTAAGCTATCAACACCTTACAGGTGATGATAAATATAATATTCGGAGGTCCCCAGTATGACACCAACAGTTTTAGCAGCAGAGGGAAATGTAGCAGCCACAATGAGTACAGAAATCAAGACAGCAATTACAACAGCTTGTCAGAGCGCAGTTGATGTGTGCAAAGACGGTATTGTTGCTGTACTTCCTATCGGTCTCTCACTCATGGCAATCACTATGGGTATAAGAATGGCTGTCGGCTTCTTCAGAAGCCTTGCAAACTAGTACTCCGATACTAGCAAAGGCAGAGTTTAACAGCTCTGCTGATGTACACAAAGAAGCGTTTAAAAGTTCGTGCGAACGAACAGATAAAAACGAGTAACACAGAAAGCGAGGAACAAAGAACAATGGGATATGTACTACTACTGTTATTCTTCCTAGTGTGGCGGAACATGGTACAAATCAAGAAAGCGACAAATTATATTGCATATGGAACGGAACACCGCAAAGGCAAAATTAGTAAGCTCTTAGATTTGTTAACCAATATACACAATGAGGAAGCGGAAGCAAGAAAAGCCAAGAGAGCCAAGCGGCAGGCAGAAAGAGAGAAGAATGAGCATGAAGAAAATAATTGATATAGATAAAATCTTAATTTTAATTATGGTTTCTGCTATGTTTTCTTTTTTTAAATTTATTATCACTGTCTCTATAGGTAATGATTTAACACCTTTATTTGATGTATTGATAATCGATATTCTTATTCTTGCAATTCTCTATATTTGTGAAGAATTTATTAAGCTAAGCATGGATAATAAGAAAGAAATCAATGACAATGAGAATAAAGAAATCGAGGATAAAGAGCATGAAGAAAATAATTAAGTTGCTTAAATCAGATAGCACATTTCTATTAATTATCATTCATGTTCTTGCAACGTTAGCGCTTATCATCTTCATATCTTTAAAATATGATTGGATTGTTGAGCAATTCGGCTCTTACACACTCTTTGTTGCAACATGCGCTCCTATCGGTGGATTTTTCGTAGGCGGTTATTACTTCGTAGTTAACTATCCCCCGTGGTTTTTCAGCATGGACAAAGAAAGTGAGGATAACAAATATGTATGATTGGATATTCCGTCATTCTGACACTGTATTTTTGATTGTTGCGTTTTTATCTTTTTCACTTGCTTGTCTTATTATTTATTTATACTTATAGAAAGCGAGGATAACAACAATGAATGATTCAGAATATAATTATGATGAGGATTATAGAAAGCTCCGAGATTTAATTTTTTATATTTCTATAGTTATTTTTTTTAACTTGCTCAATATAAAGGATAACGACAATGATTAATTCACTAGAAAAAGTTGATATCGGAAATGGACCTCATCATTCTACGCTCACAGAACATGAGATACACGTTCTTAGGGACTTCTTTATGTTACGCACTTGTATATTTATCATAAGTGAGTCCGTTTCTATTTTACTTAACAGGGATAACAACAATGATTAGTTGTACATATATTCCTATCGTGATAATGTCGCACGATATAACAGGTATTACATTTGTAGAAGCACTGATATTAATACTTCTGCTGACTGTCATGTCAGTATTATTTATGAAATTTATAATATGGTATATGCACCACATTATATAAAGCCCTAAAAATAAAGATTGTGCTACAACTTGCCTAGTGGTATAATCGTATTAATAAGGGGGTGTTTGTATGATAGCTTTAGTTGAACAATATATACCTGATAAATCGAGTTATATTGTTGAATTTTTACTTACTTATTTTCCTATCATTTTAATTATAATTCCGTTTTTAGTTTTGTTATATTACTTTATATATAAATTAATTAAACGGCAAAAAAATATTAATAATTGTAATCATGATAACAGGCAAGCATAAAAACTTGTCTGTTATTTTTATTTAAGGGGTGTTTTATGAAAAAGATTTTCTGTTTTTCTCTTGCATTGTTAATTTTAACTATATCTATTCTTGTTTATTGTCCTCTCGGTGTTTTTGCATCTTATCCAGATGATTATTTTTCTTTATCTAAGCCGTATACTGATAGTATGGGTTTATCATCTTCTGACGCTCAAGCCGCAGTTAATGCGCATAAAGACATTGCTGATTCAAACGGTATTTTATGTTTTCAATATACTCCTACTGACACTTATAACTGGACTATGAACACAAAAAAACAAAAAATACATTTATCAGATAATCAATTAAAAAATCTCTTAATGTCTAAACATTCATTATCTCATGGATTCTTAGAATTTATTTATGGTGCCTCAAACTCTAATGCTTATCGTGGTTTTATATCTAGTGTCGGTGTTGCTACCAAGACTGACTCCGATACTCTTCTTGGTATTTCTGACAAGATTGCAGGTAATTACAATTACTTAAATGCAATAGATTACAACGAGGAAACACAGACAATTACAATGAGCAATGATAATGGCAGCGTTGATAAGCTGCGTGAGGAGATTAAACAGTATTATTATGATTCTATCGGTTTACGTCGTTCTAAATCTAATGATACTACTAAAAATCCTGGTGCTGTTATTTCCTTCTTGCATACATTTTATGAATATGAAGAAGATTATACTTCTGATTTTATGGCTTGTAATCAGTATGATTATGCTACTTGTTCATATATGAGTAGCCAATATTCTGTTTATTTTGCTGTTGCTTTTGATAAATCCTCATATTCTTACGCTTATATTGATAATTCTTCGAATCTTTATTTTACTGACAAAGATTTATCTATTTTAGATGATGATTCAGTTGTTCATGTTTTTCTTAATCATTATAAAAATAGTAGTACTGGTACTGAATATGATTTAACTTTTAGCAAAATGTCTGTTGTTAAAGGTTTGAGTGCTAAATTTTTATATTCTTCTGGTTCAACTGTTTCTAGCGGTTATATTAGCAATAATAATAGATTTTATTCTCAAAAAGGTATCGATTTTGTTTATTTCAGTTCTTTTGAAAAATTATATAACTTTGTACATGGTTCTCAAAGTGCCTATCTTTCTTCCAGAATTGATAAAGCCGGAGAAGATATATCTTATAGCATAAAAGATATGAATGAGAATCTTGGTACAAAGATGGATGAGCTGATTGATTCTATAAATTCTGGTAAAGGAAACATGAGCGCCGATGAGCTGCAGAACGCTATTGACAAAGGTCTTGAAGATTTAAATAAGAATACAGAGGATATAAAGGATAATACAAGTGATATTCTTGATACATTAAAAGAACAGAATAATATCTTATTGCAGATTCTCGGAGTAACTGAATATATTGCATATCAGAACGACAAATATAACAACACTTATACGAAAGCTGATATGTCAAACCTTTTTAAAAAGTCATTTAACAGAGTTTCCGATGCTGTTCTTTATGGTGAAAAAGTAGACGACGATAACGAGAACACTGTTGACCGCTCAAAATTTAGTTATCATAACGGCATTTTTGGACATTTCCCTTTTAGTGTTCCTTATCAGCTCTACGAATGGCTTAAGGTTTTTCAGGCAGAGCCAGAGTGTCCAGAGTTTACTTATCACTATGGGTTTTTAATTGGCATAAGTAAAGATAATGATGAATACGACAAATATAAAATAACATTCAATTTGTCGGCTTATGATTCATGGCGTAAAGTTGCGGCAAGTTTTTTAAAACTGTCTTTCACTCTTACAATGGCAATAGGTACATATAAAAAATTTAAGGGGGAATTATAGCATGTGGGAAAAGCTTATTTTAATTGTTTGTAGTGCCTTAACTGATTTGATTGCAAATCTATTAACATTTTTTGTTGATGTCATTCTTATCGCTTACAACCTCTTACCGACTGACCCTGTAAGTGGTTTATTGAATGTCAGCAAAGAGCCGTTTGTTAATTACTTACCGTACATCAATTGGTTTATTCCGCTTGATTATGTTGTTACCCTTACTGGTGCTGTTTTAGACGCATATGGTTTATATATCTGTTGGAAATATTTCAAGAAAATATTATATGCTGTCCTTGCATATCGTAAAAATTTGATTGGTATGTTGGCTTACTTAATGAAATAGTTCGTGCGAACGAACGCACGCACTTTATAGAGGTGATTTATTATATGATATGGTTTTATACAGGTGTCCCCGGCAGTGGCAAAAGTTACCATGCCGCGAAAGAGATTTATAAATTTATTCAAAAAGGAAAAAACATAATAGGAAACATGGAAATTAATACAGATAATATCCCCTCGCTTAATAAAAAGCCCAAGGGGTGTTATTTGTATGTCTCGAATAAAGAATGGCTTAATAATTCCATTCTTGAAATGAAAATTGATAGACACGGGGCAACTAGGCTCAAAGAACCCGACGACATTTACAGCTATATACAGGGCTTAAAAGGTTATGCCTTTAATTTCCATGAACGCGATAAACAGGGAAAGTTTAAGCTACACCAGACGTTATTAATTCTTGATGAATGCCAAGAGTTATATAATAGCCGTTCTTGGAATAGAAAAGACCGCCTTGCTTGGTGTGCCTTTTATCGTCTGCATAGAAAGCTCGGTTACGATGTAATACTTATATCGCAGGACGACAAGTGCATTGATAAGCAGATTCGAAATGTCCTTGAAACACAAGTACTACATAGAAACGTTGGTAATTACAAAGTGTTTGGTAAACTTCTTTCTCTCCTCTTCGGGGGAAATCTGTTTATCTGCATAACGAGCAAATACGGCTATTCCAAGAAAGACGCAAAGACAGGTTCAAAGTTCCTCTTCGGGGAGAAAAAATATTATAGCGTGTATGATACAACACAATTGTACTAGGTGGAATCTCGGAGTATGCGGAGAGATAACACCTAGTACAAGTGGGCTTGTATCTGCGCATAGTATAACACACACATATACACACATACACATACACACGCGCGCGCATGCGCGTACTTGATAATATATACACTTAAACGAAAAGATTTTAAAAAAGGGAGATTTAAACATGAAGAAAAAAGAGATTAACGAAATTATGGCACATGTTGCCGCTCTGTCTGATGAAAAACTTGAGGAAGAATATTACACCGCTGTTGATAATTGTCTAGGTTCTCAAGTTGATACAATGATTGAACGCGGTTATGATTCCGTTGATATTATTGAACGAGAAAAACATGAAAAATATCTTTCTGAATACGCTGATATGCTTGGGTATTTATGCGAAAAAAGAAATATAAAATTATGGGGAGATAAATAACATGGGTGCTTACAATGTTCGTACATTAACATATAAATATCAAACACAAGTGAGGTTTTTTAAGAAACCGATTGAATATGACAAAAAGAAAGTTCGTGCGAACGAACGCAAGAAAAAGACAGAGGAAGAAAGAACGCAGTTTGATATTGATTTATCTATCAGACAATCAATGCACCGTACTAAAGATAAAATATGGAATATCTGCCTTGCTAACGACTGGGAGTATTTTGTAACTTTCACTTTCAATCCTAAAATTGTTAATTCTAAAGACTATGACGATTGCGTGACAAAGTTTCATGGTTGGTTAGATAATGCAAAGAAAATCTGTTGTTCAGATTTAAAATATGTTATTGTACCAGAATTTCATGCAGACAAAGAAAAATTTCATTTTCATGCTTTAATGTCAAACCTCGGTTCATTGCAGCTTATTGACAGTGGCAGACGAAAAGATAAAGGAACGAAAATAATATACAATATTGGTAATTACCGCCTAGGTTTTTCTACTGCTATCCCAGTAAGTCAAAACAGCGATTCGCAAGGAAAGATTGTCGGATATATGCTTAAATATATAACAAAGGATTTAGCTACATTAACGCAAGGTAAAAAGCGTTACTGGTACTCAAGAAACACTTGTGAAAAGCCTGTTATAGATTCTTATTTGATAGAAAATGATAAACTTCATGATTTTATAGAAGCGTTAGAAAATGATAAGTCCTATAGAAAAACAGTTGATATGCCATTTTCAGATAATGAATTAAAAATATACAACTTTGATACAAATTGACCTATAATATAAGCCACAAGGGAGAGTGACAACATGGGAAAACATTTGACAGAGAAAGAACGCTATTTGATAGAATTTATGTATAACAAAGAAAAGAGGACACAACGCGAAATTGCTAAAATATTAAACAAGCATTACAACACTATTTATAATGAGATAAAGCGCGGTACTGTTAGACTGCTTGACCGCAACTTAAAAGAATATGATATCTATTGTGCTGATGTAGGACAACGAAAATACATAGAAGCTAACGCAAGAAAAGGTGCGAATAATAAAGTTGCCTGCGACAGTGAGTATATACTATTTATACACGATAAGGTAAAACAACACTACTCTTTCTATTCTGCAAATGAACTTGCAAAGCAAGAGGGATTTAATACAAGAGTGTGTTTAACAACTCTTTATAACTATTTTAACAAGCACTTTATTAAATTAAAAAGGTCGGACATGCCCTATAATAAAATTAAAAAGGTTAAACAGGAAAAAGAAACAAAGCGCGTATATCAGTACGGCAAACGCTCTATTGATGAGCGCGAAGATTTACAACAGCGCAATATATATGGACATTGGGAAATGGATACCGTGCAAGGACAGAAAAAGAAAAAGGGCTGCATACTTGTTTTGTCTGAACGAAAGACAAGACAGGAATTATTATTCAAACTTGATAATAAACAGTGCGCCAGCGTTTGGAACACCTTGCAAGACAATTGGGATAAGTTAAAACACCATATAAAAACAATCACTTGTGATAATGGAGTTGAGTTCTCGACAAATTGCGAATTTAGCAACAATGAATTAATAGAGTTCGTGCGAACGAATTTATATTATTGTCACCCTTACCGAAGCGGTGAGCGTGGAACAAATGAAAATCAAAATAAATTAATAAGACGCTTTTACCCTAAGGGTGTTGACTTATCAGAAGTCACACAAGAGGAATTAAACAAGATACAAGACTTTATAAATAATATGCCGCGTAAGATATTTAACGGTTTATCATCAAATCAATTTTTAGAACAAAATGAAATGGAGTATTTACAAACATGATGGACAGGATAAGAAAGATTTTAATAATTATAAAAAGGTGTGTGACATGTTCTCTTACTGATAACATATGCTTACTTCATACGAACAATAAAACAACATGTCACATGCCCTGTAAGTATGCGCGCGAATGTGATTTACACTTTCGCTTCTTTCGTCTTAATAATTGGTAATATAAGCTAAAAAATTTTTAACAAAAAATCACAAATTATTGTTGACATTTACAAAAAGTTCTAAAAAGAAACTATACTTTAGATATAATGGTTCTTATTCACTGTTCTTACCAGCTCTTCGTTATTCTTTGTCTTGACAAACAAATCAAGAATTCTCTCTGCCGCCTCATCTGTCTTTAATCCATTAAGAGCTTTTCTCATTATATCAACAGCTTCCTGCTCTTCATTATTAAGAAGAAGATCTTCTCTTCTTGTACTTGACTTTGCTATATCAATTGCAGGGAACACTCTCTTTTCTGATAGCTTTCTGTCAAGAACAAGTTCCATATTACCTGTTCCCTTAAATTCCTCGAATACAACGTCATCCATCTTGCTTCCTGTCTCAACAAGAGCAGTTGCAAGGATTGTAAGACTTCCACCCTCACGCATATTTCTTGCTGCACCAAAGAATCTCTTAGGCATATGAAGTGCTGCAGGGTCAAGACCACCTGAAAGTGTACGTCCACTTGCCTGAACTGTAAGGTTATATGCCCTTGCAAGTCTTGTGATACTGTCAAGAAGGATTATTACATCTGTCTTCTGTTCAACAAGTCTCTTGGCTCTTTCAATAACCATCTCAGATACTCTCTTATGTCTTTCTGGAAGCTCGTCAAATGTTGAATATATAACTTCAACATTATCACCCACGATTGATTCCTTGATATCAGTTACTTCCTCAGGTCTTTCATCAATAAGAAGAATAATCAAATGCATCTCAGGGTTATTCTTAGTTACAGCATTGGCAATCTGCTTAAGAAGCGTTGTCTTACCTGACTTAGGCTGTGAAACAATCATACCTCGCTGTCCCTTACCTATAGGCGATATAAGATCAACCATTCTCATTGCCACTGTACTTGAATTTTTTTCAAGATGAATTCTTTCATTAGGAAAAATTGGTGTAAGACTTTCAAATGCAGGTCTTCTCTGTGCAACTGACGGATCTTTTCCATTGACCGTCTCAAGATACATAAGAGCTGAAAACTTCTCTCCTGATGCCTTCATTCTCTTTGGTCCCTGTATAATGTCTCCTGTCTTTAGATTAAACTTTCTTATCTGTGATGGTGAAACATATACATCGTTCTCTCCCGGAAGAAAGTTCTCACATCTTATAAATCCATAACCATCCGATAAAACCTCAAGTATTCCATCTGCCAATGGAGCATCATGCTCTTGTCTTGGCTGTGCATGATAATTATCTTTCTTATCTTCTTTAACATACTGTTCACTCTTATGGTGTGATTCATCCGATATTCCTGCCTCATCGTGTTCTGCTCTGGCATCTTCAGAAACAACAGCTTCAACTTCCGCCGGCTCTCTCTTTTCTTCTCCTTCTGCTGCAGCAATAATTGCATCTATGAGTTCGCTCTTTCTCATTGTTGATATATTTTTTATATTCTTGTCCTTCGCAAATTCACGTAATACACTGACTGACAATGTTTCTAACTTTGCCTTCATATAATCCACCTCTGTTATTAGTCATAGTTTAATTTAATGGGAAATGATGCAGAAATCGCATCAAAGATAAATTAATTATACAACGTATTATTCTAAAAGAAAAGACTAAAAATGCTTTTTTTAGTCATAGCAATATGTTATTATATATGTTGCTGTGAAAAGCACTATAATTGAAAGGAAGATTAGATATTATGACTAATGCAGAGAAAGCCTTACGACTCCATGAAGAATGGAATGGTAAATTTGAAACAACTCCTAAAATGAAGATTCAGACAAGAGAAGATCTTGCCCTTGCTTATACTCCTGGTGTAGCAGAGCCATGCAAGGTTATTGCAAAAGATAAAAAGGCTGCTTACAAATACACAATTAAAGCAAATACTATCGCTGTTGTATCTGACGGAAGTGCTGTACTTGGACTTGGTAATATCGGTGCTCATGCCGCTATGCCTGTTATGGAAGGAAAAGCTGTTCTATTCAAGGAATTTGGTAATGTTAATGCTGTACCTGTCTGCCTTGATACACAGGACACAGAAGAAATCATCAAAACAGTAGTTAATATTGCACCTGCATTTGGCGGTATCAATCTTGAAGATATATCAGCTCCAAGATGTTTTGAAATCGAGACAAGACTTAAGGAACTTCTTGACATACCTGTATTCCATGATGACCAGCATGGTACTGCTATCGTTGTGTTAGCAGGTATCATTAACGGACTTAAGGTAACAGGCAAGACTAAAGAAGACTGTCAGGTAGTAGTTAACGGTGCCGGTTCTGCCGGAGTTGCTATTACAAAGCTTCTTCTTACATATGGTTTTAAGCATG
>OGYP01001322.1_pt1 | contig 12152 bp, 10 predicted proteins | sample 1576571 | NCBI WGS metagenome assembly OGYP01 (sample SAMEA3541559, study PRJEB24748) | human gut metagenome | biome: human gut; feature: human-associated habitat; material: faeces | place: China | collected 2012
CTGGCCGGGTTTGACCGCGCCATTGTGACCCCCATTGCGGGCACCACCCGCGATGTGCTGGAGCAGGCCGTGATGCTGGGGGATACCGGCATCCGGCTGAACCTGTTTGACACCGCCGGTGTGCGGGACGTGGGGGAACACGGCGATGCTGTGGAAGCCGAGGGCATCCGCCGCAGCTGGAAAAAGCTGGAGGAAGCCGGGCTGGTGCTGGCCGTGTTCGACCTGGCTGCCCCGCTGAATGAGGAAGACCTGGAAATTGCACGCCGCTGCCAGGGCCGCCCTGCGCTGGCCATCCTGAACAAGCAGGATCTGGCCGGGCAGGGGGAAGCATTCACTGCCGCACAGCAGCAGTTAGCGCCTTACTTCAAGGCCATCATTCCGCTGACCGCGCGGGACGCCGCCAGCCTGCAGCCTTTGTGTCAGGCGGTCGCCCAACTGCTGGGCACCGCCAACCTGGACCCCAACGCTGCCGCGCTGTGCAGCGCCCGCCAGCTGAGCGCCGCCAAGGAAGCCCGCGATGCCCTGGCCGAAGCCCTGCACAGCCAGGAGGACGGCTTTGGGCTGGATGCTGCCGGGGTGTGCATCAGCGATGCGCAGCGTGCCCTTGCCCGCCTGACTGGCGAGGATGCCACCGAAGCCACCATTGACGAAGTGTTTTCTACCTTCTGTGTGGGCAAATAACCCACCTGTTCTTCTGCGTTCCAAGAGCGCCTGTTTACCCGCTATTTTCTGCGGGGGCAGGCGCTCTTTTATTGTGTTCCGGGCGCGGCTGTGATACAATGAAGTGACGAAAATTTCTTCCATCAAAGAGTTTTGATTTGAGGCATAGAGATTATGGATTTTTTGGGAAATTATGATGTGGTCGTGGTGGGTGCCGGACACGCCGGAATTGAAGCCGCCCATGCGGCAGCCATGCTTGGCGCCAAGACGGCGATCTTTACGTTGACATTGGATTTTATCGGCAACATGCCCTGCAACCCGTCCATTGGCGGCACAGCCAAGGGGCATCTGGTGCGGGAGATCGATGCGCTGGGCGGTTTGATGGGCATTGCGGCGGACGCCACCTTTTTGCAGAGCCGGATGCTGAACCGCGGCAAAGGCCCCGCGGTACACAGCCTGCGCGTACAGACTGACCGCAAGCGCTACCACATGTGGATGAAGCACGCGCTGGAGCTGACCCCCAACCTGGAGATTCACCAGGCGGAGATCGTGCGGCTGGATGTGCAGGACGGCCATGTGTGCGGGGTGGTAACGGCGCTGGGCGGCTATTACAGCTGCAAGTGCGTGGTGATTGCCACCGGCACAGCGCTGGGCGGGCGCATTTTTGTGGGCGAAGCCCACTATGACGGCGGCCCGGACGGCACCCATGCGGCCACCGCGCTGACCAAGGATCTGACGGCCCACGGTGTACCGCTGCGCCGCTTCAAGACCGGCACCCCGGCCCGCGTACACCGCCGCAGCATTGACTTCAGCAAGCTGGACTGCCAGCCCGGCGACCCGGACGAACTGCTGCAGCCGTTCAGCTTTATGACCCACAAGCCGATGCACAACAAGGTGGACTGCTACATTGCTTACACCAACCCGGAGACCCACAAGGTCATCCTGGACAATCTGAGCCGCTCGCCGCTGTACGGCGGGGACATTCAGGGTGTCGGCCCGCGGTACTGCCCTTCGATTGAAGATAAGGTGGTGCGCTTTAAGGGCAAGGAACGCCACCCGGTGTTTGTGGAGCCCTGCGGCGAGGACACCGAAGAGATGTACCTGCAGGGGATGAGTTCCTCTTTGCCGGAAGCCGTGCAGAATGCCATGTACCGCACCATCAAGGGGTTTGAGAACCTGGAGATCATGCGCCCGGCTTATGCCATCGAGTATGACTGTGTGGACCCCACCAGCATGCTGCCCACGCTGGAAAGCAAAGTGATCGGCGGCATGTACGGGGCAGGGCAGTTCAACGGAACTTCCGGCTATGAGGAAGCCGCCGCGCAGGGCCTGCTGGCCGGCCTGAACGCCGCCCGCCAGGCTCTGGGCAAGAGCGAACTGGTGCTGGCACGGCATACTTCCTATCTTGGCACGCTGGTGGACGACCTAGTAACCAAGGGCGTGATGGACCCCTACCGCATGATGACCAGCCGCAGCGAGTACCGCCTGAGCCTGCGGCAGGACAACGCCGATGAGCGCCTGACCCCCATTGGCCGGGAATACGGCCTTGTGGACGACACCCGCTGGGCGGCGTTCACCCACGACATGGAAGTGAAAAAGGCCGAGCTGCACCGGTTGGAGACCACCAAAGTACCGCTGGCGGAGCTGCGCACCGTTGCCCCGCCGGAAGTGCTGGAAACGCTGGGTGAATCCGGCGGCACGGCGGCGGAGCTGCTCAAGCGACCCGGCGTACACTATGAGCTGCTGGCCAAGGTAATTGGCCGCGGGCAGGATGTGAGTGCTGCCATGGCCTTGCGCATTGAAACCGAGATCCGCTATGCCGGTTATATTGCCCGTGAGCAGCGCGCTATCCACGAGGTACAGCGCCACGAAAATGTGGTGATCCCCGATGACTTTGATTACGCCCCGCTGGAAACCGTGACGCTGGAAGCCCGCGAAAAGCTGGCGAAGATTCGCCCCCGCACACTGGCACAGGCCGGACGCATTCCTGGTGTAAGCCCCAGCGACCTGGCCCAGCTGAGCATTGCCCTGATGAAAGCAGGGAAGACCGCGGCGGCAGAATAAGGGCTGGATATTTCCTTTTTATAATACGCAAAAGCCAATAAAGGAGCTTATATGATCGATAAAGAACGCCTTGCACAAAAATGTTCCACGTGGAACATTGTGCTGAGCGGTGCCCAGCTGGACCTGCTGGACCGCTATGCGGAAATTCTGGTGGATTACAACCAGAAGGTGAACCTGACGGCCATCACCAGCCCGGAGGGCATTGAGGACCGCCACTTTGCGGACAGCCTGCTGTTTGCCGCCCAGCCGGAAGTAACCGGCAAACTGGTGGACGTTGGCACCGGGGCAGGGTTCCCCGGTGTGGTGGCAAAAATTTTCAAGCCGGATTTGCAGCTGACCCTGATGGAGCCCACCGGCAAGCGGGTGGACTTTTTGAAGTACCTGTGCGGGGAACTTGGCCTGACGGGGGTAGAGTTCGCCAAGGAGCGCGCAGAGGAAGCCGCCCGCAAAATCTGGCGTGAACAGTTTGATGTCGCCAGCGCCCGTGCGGTAGCCGCCCTGCCGGTGCTGTGCGAATACTGCCTGCCGCTTGTGCGGGTTGGCGGGGTGTTCATTGCAATGAAAGGCCCTGATGCGGATGCTGAGTTGGGCGGTTCCGCTGCCGCCCTGAAAAAGCTGGGCGGTGCCTACGGCGATACCCGCGCGTTCACCCTGCCGGACGGCAGCGAGCGGCGGCTGGTGGTTTGCAAAAAGATTTCGCAAACGCCGACAGCTTACCCCCGCAACGGCGGAAAAATTGCAAAAAAGCCTCTTTAATTTAACAAAACTCCGGGTTTTACCTCGAATTGTGGCGAACGAATTTTCTTTCTAACCGGTTTGGCCTGTGCTATGCTTTTGATAAAAGGCAAGCACAGGCTTTTTTATTGCCTGTGCGGGGGAGGGAGAAGCCATATGTCCAAACCGGATAAAAAAGCCGCCAATCAGAAACCCGGCAAAATTATTTTACTGCCGGTGGAGCAGATCGAGCCATCGCCGTTCCAGGCGCGCACCGCCTTTGATGAAACCGAGATTGCGGCGCTGGCTGTCAGCATTTTACAGAACGGGCTGCTGCAGCCCATCAGCGTGCGCAAGACAGGCTACCACAAGTACCAGCTTGTGGCAGGGGAGCGGCGGCTGCGGGCCTGCCGCCTGGCGAAGCTGGAACGCATCCCGGCCATCATTCAGGACTTTGACGACAGCGAAACCGCTGCGCTGGGGCTGCTGGAAAATTTACAGCGCGCCCAACTGGATGCCTTTGATGCGGCAAGGGGCATCCGGGAGGTGATCCGGCTTTGGAACTGCACCCAGGCCGAAGCTGCACGCCGCCTGGGGTTAAGCCAGCCCGCGCTGGCCAACAAGCTGCGCTTACTTACCCTGACCACCGCCCAGCAGCAGCTCTGCACCGCTGCCGGTCTGACCGAGCGCCACGCCCGCGCTGTACTGCGCCTGCCGGAAAGCCGCCGCACCGCCGCGCTGGAAAAGATCGCACGGGACAAGCTGAGTGTGCGGGAAGCCGACCGTCTGGTGGACGCCATGCTGGCTGCCCCCAAAGACACCCCCGGCCCCTGCCGCAGCACGGTGCCGATGGTGGGGGATGTGCGGCTGTTTGTAAACACCTTACAGCACGCGGTTGACCTGATGACCCAGCGGGGCATTCCCGCCGTGACCAGCTGTGAGCAAGCGGATGGATTTTTGGAATACACGGTACGCATCCCCACCGCTGCCCCTGCACCGCTGCCCGTGCCCAACACGCTGCCGGCGTGCCATGAGCCAGAGATGCCGAACGGGGAAGGAAGCAGCCTTGGGGAAGTGGATGAGTTAGTTAGGAGTTAGAAGTTTGGGCGAATGCGAAATCAGGAATTAGAAATGAGGAATTGGAGGTAGGGTGGGGGCATAAGATTAGGTTCGTGGCTGTCCGTGGATTATATATGATTTTCGGGGATGGCTGGATGGACACGTAAAATATTCGTGATGAACTTACAATTTTCTGGTAGGGCGGGGATAGACCGTTCCCTACAAGTGCATTTTATAATGGGCAATCAACATTTACTATACATTCCACTCGTAGGCCCACACATCGTACGCCCGCCGCTGTACTTCGAATGACGCGGTGAAATATATAGGCAAAGGCTCATCGTCCCCTACAAATTGACGTCAGGCACATCACAAAATTTATAATGCACAAGCAAGGCAAGGTTGCGACGGGATGAAGGGCATCCCGCCCTACAGGACAATTTCTATGTTTGCAGCGCATAATAAAACATTCTGCACGCCTTACCAATGCAGTTTTCTTGTTATATATTTAGGGGCACACTGTCTCTTCCTGCGCTTTTCCCCCCGGAATGTTCCACGTGGAACATTCCGGGGGGATTTTTTGTGTTTTTGGGGGTTAGGACTTCCACAAAAGGGGCTGCTGTGTTATAATAAATAAGTTCTTAGCGGTTCCAAACGATACATGGAGGGTAAAATGGCAAAAGTAATTGCAATCGCAAACCAAAAGGGCGGCGTTGGCAAAACGACCACCTGCGTCAACCTTTCTTCCTGCGTGGCTGCGCTGGGCAAAAAGGTTCTCGTGGTTGACCTTGACCCGCAGGGCAATACCACCTCGGGTTACGGCGTTGCAAAAAAAGGCCAGCAATCCAACATTTACACCTGCCTGATCAACGATGATGACGTTCGGCAGGCCATCGTTCACACCAAGTTCAACGCAGACCTGATTGCTTCCAACACGCAGTTGGCCGGTGCCGTGGTGGAGCTGGTGGAGCTGCCCCGGCGCGAAAACCGCCTGCGCAGCATCCTGGCACCGCTGATTCCTTTGTACGATTATGTGTTCATTGACTGCCCGCCTTCGCTGGATTTGCTGACCGTCAACGGTCTTTGCGCCTGCGATACGGTGCTGATCCCCATTCAGTGCGAGTATTATGCGCTGGAGGGGCTTTCGGAACTGATGAATACCTTAAAGATCGTGCGCAAAAAATACAACCATTACCTGGACATTGAGGGCGTGGTGTTCACCATGTACTCCGGCCGGTTCAACCTGACCATGCAGGTGGTTGCACAGGTCAAAAAGTACTATGGCAACAAGGTTTACAAAACCGTTGTGCCGCGCACCGTGCGTCTTTCGGAAGCGCCCAGTTTTGGTATGCCCATCAATTTTTACGAGCCGAACGGCAAGGGCAGCGAAGCCTATATGGCCATGGCGCGTGAATTTTTGGAAAATAACGAGCGGGAATAACCCTGGTTTTCCTGTTTGGGAAAGGGAAGTGTGTGAATGGCAAAACGCAAATTGGGCGGCCTTGGCAAAGGGCTGGACAGCCTGTTTGAAGACCTGCCCATGACCGAAGATGCTAGCCCGGATCTGACCCGCCTGCCTGTGCGGGAGATTGAGCCGGACCCCGACCAGCCGCGCAAGAACTTTGACGAGGACGCCATGGCGGCCCTGGCAGAGAGCATTGGCGAAAACGGCCTGCTGCAGCCCATTGCGGTGCGCGCCAAAAAGACCGGGCCGGGCTATGTGATCATTGCGGGTGAACGCCGCTGGCGTGCCGCGCGCATGGCCGGGCTGGATGAAGTTCCGGTTTTGATCAAAGAAGTTACCGATGAACAGGCCGCTGCGCTGGCCCTGATTGAAAACTTACAGCGCGAGGACCTGGACCCCATTGAAGTAGCCGAGGGCTGCAAAAAGCTGATCGAGCGCTATGGTTTAACGCAGGAAGAAGCCGCCAAGCGGCTGGGCAAAAGCCGCAGCGCCATTACCAACGCCATGCGCCTGCTGAACCTGCCGGAGTATGTGCGGGATCAGGTGCGGACAGGGGACATCAGTGCGGGCCATGCCAAAGCGCTGTTAAGCCTTGGCTCACCGGAGCAGATGTCCGCCGCGGCGGACCAGATCATTGCCAAGGATATGAGCGTGCGCCAGGCCGAAGCTTTGTGCCGCAAAATGTCCAAGCCGCCGAAGCCCGCCAAGGAAGAGGATGCCTTTACCCGCCCGGTGCTTGCCGTGGAGGTGGAGGGTGCCCTGAAAGAGACCACCGGCAGCGAAGTGCATGTAGACTACAAGGGCGGCAAGGGCGTGCTGCACATTGCATTTTATTCTGATGCGCAGCTGCAGCAGTTCGCCGGGCTGCTGGGGCAGTATGACCCTGAGCAGGCTGCCGAGGCGGCTGATCCGTCCGGTGAGGGCGAGGCATAACTCTTTCATTTTATTACTTTAGATTTCAGGCATTTGCAAAATTACAAATAGAGGAAAGGATTTTGAATCATGTTGGATATTCGTTTTGTGCGTGAGCACCCCGATGAGGTCAAGGAGAACATTAAAAAGAAGTTTCAGGATGCCAAGCTGCCGCTGGTAGACGAGGTCATCAATCTGGATGCCGAGTACCGCGCCGCCATTGGCGAGGGTGACACCCTGCGCGCCAACCGCAACAAGCTTTCCAAGCAGATTGGCATGCTGATGGGCCAGGCTAAAAAGGACCCCAGCAAGGCCGCCGAAGCCGAGGAGATCAAGAAGCAGGTGACCGCACAGGCTGACCGCCTGAAAGAGCTGGAAACCAAGGAAGCCGAGCTGCAGGACAAGATCCGCGACATCATGTACACCATCCCGCAGATGATCGACCCCAGTGTGCCCATCGGCCCGGACGACAGCTGCAATGTGGAAGTACAGCGCTTTGGCGATCCTGTTGTGCCGGATTATCCCATCCCGTACCATGTTGACATCATGGAAAGCTTTGACGGCATTGACCTGGATGCTGCAGGCCGCGTTTCCGGCAACGGCTTCTACTATCTGCTGGGCGACATTGCCCGCCTGCACGAAGCTGTTCTGGCTTACGCCCGCGATTTTATGATCGACAAGGGCTTCACCTATGTCATCCCCCCGTTCATGATGCACGGCGATGTGGTGAAGGGCGTTATGTCCTTCCCCGAAATGGATGCCATGATGTACAAGATCGAGGGTGAGGACCTGTACCTGATCGGCACTTCTGAGCACACCATGATCGGCCGTTTCATTGACCAGACCCTGGACGGCGCCAAGCTGCCCCTGACCCTGACCAGTTACAGCCCCTGCTTCCGCAAGGAGAAGGGTGCCCACGGCATTGAGGAGCGAGGCATTTACCGCATCCACCAGTTCGAGAAGCAGGAAATGATCGTCGTCTGCAAGCCGGAGGACAGCATGAGCTGGTACGACAAGCTGTGGCACAACTCTGTTGAGCTGTTCCGCTCTATGGAGATTCCCGTTCGCCAGCTGGAGTGCTGCTCCGGCGACCTGGCTGACCTTAAGGTGAAGAGCTGCGACATTGAGGCTTGGAGCCCGCGTCAGCAGAAGTACTTTGAGGTTTGCAGCTGCTCCAACCTGGGCGATGCCCAGGCACGCCGTCTGCGCATCCGCTACAAGGATGAGAATGGCAAGACCCAGCTGGCCCATACCCTGAACAACACCTGCGTTGCCCCTCCGCGCATGCTGATTGCTTTCCTGGAGAACCACCTGCAGGCTGACGGTACCGTGACCATTCCGGCTGTTCTGCAGCCGTACATGGGCGGCAAGACCGTGCTGGTACCGAAGAAGAAGTAATTTTCTTTTTGGAGTTGTTTTCCAGCCTTTTTTTGAAAAAAGGCTGGGCGAAAAACTTTAGGCAATACCGCATAATTCCCGCCTTACGGCTTAAGCACCGCTTCGGCGGCTGCCGCAAGGCGGGAATTGTGCGGTGTTGCCTTTGTTTTTTCAGGACGATTCAACCCAGCATGGCACCCAGGGCGTCCAGCGCCGTGCGCAGGGCGGGGGCGGCGGGCTGGCCCGGTGCGCTGGAAACACCTGCCGTGGCAAAGCCTGCACAGCTGCCAAACGCTGCGCCGCAGATGCGGCTGACCATCCCCTGCTGGCCCATGGACATGGTGATGAGCGGGGTATCGTTCCCTGTGGCTTGGGCTGCCTGGGCGGTGGCTTCCAGCAGGCGGGCGGTATCCGCCGGGGTGTGGGGCATTACGGCCAGCTTGGCGATATCTGCCCCGCGGCGGACCATATCAGTCAGGGTGTTGACCATCGTTTCGGTGGGCGGAGTCTCGGCAAAGTTATGGCTGCTGAACACGGTTTTTACGCCGCTTTCCCGCGCCTGCTGCTGGATGGCAGCAATGACCGCCGGAGCCGTGCTGGCTTCGACATCCAGCAGATCCGCCAGACCACTGTGGCAGATAGCAGTGCCGAGTTCGCCGTATGCGGCATCGGTGAGATCGGCCAGACCGCCCTCTTTTTTGGTTCGGATGGTGGCCAGTAGGGGAACGCCCTGCCCAATGGCGGCACGGGCGGCGCACAGCACGTTTTGCACGTTAGGAGCATCCAATATCGAAAGGGCATCCAAACGCAGCTCTACCACGTCCCCAGCCGCCCCAGCGGCGGCAGCGTTGGAAAGGTCGTTGGCCATAACGGGTACCAGGATCTTAAAGTTGGTCGGGGCAGTGTCCCGCGGGGGCAGCAGCGTTACGCCGCGCACAGTAATGGCAGGCATGGGGTTTCCTCCTTCAATGTTCCACGGGCAGCGGGCAATGCCGCTGCAAAATATACCAGTATTGTAGCACAAGGCGGCGGCTGGCACAAGAAAAAGCCCCCGCGCACAGCACGGGGCTTTGGCAGCCGCCGGGGGCGTACATTGCACCGTCAGCCAGGGGACCGGACGGGATTTTGCCAACCTGACCTTGATCGTATACCACATTCCGGTTGCGGCACAGTTCGTGATCAAGGGGCCGGGCGGCTGATTGAGCTGCTGCAAATCGTGGTCAGCATTGTGTTCACCCGGTTCATGGCGTTGTTCCAGCACACCATTACCTGCCAGAGCGTCCTTTTGCCTGCCCGCAACACGGAACAAAGCGAGAAATGGCGCACTGTGGGGGTTGGACAGCTTTTGTCCGATCGTTTCCTGCAATCTCTCCAGCGTTTTTATCTGTACAAAAAAGAGCAGCGTTTCTTCTGCCGCATGGCAAAAACGCTGCTCTTTTTCAAATGCTGATTTTGCGCTGGATCTTACAGTTCGATCTTGCCGAACATGTCAAAATCATCCCCATCATGGATGCGCGCGGTGCGGGCCGGGGCCTGCGGGCGGGCGTTGGGATCACGCGGGGCGCTGGCAAATTCGCGCTCCGGCACGCTGGACGGGCGGCCATAGCCGCGGCCGCCATTGCGGCTGCCACCGCGGTTATCACGCGGGGGACGGCTGCTGTTGCCGCGGTAACCACCGCCGCGGCGGTTATCGTTGCGGGGGCCGCGGTTGCCGTTAAAGCTGCGGCCATTGCGATTGCCGCGGTTGGGGCCGCTGCGGCGGCCGCGCGGTGCATCACGATCCGGCAGGTTGCTGGCGTTGGGGTCGGTGGAATAAATCACCACGCGGCGGTCGGGGCCTTCGCCCTTGCTCTCGCTGCGTACGCCCTCGATCTCGGCCACAGCGGTATGGATGATGTGGCGCTCGTAGGGGTTCATCGGCTCCATCTCGTAATAGCAGCCGGTGCGGATCACACGGTTGGCAATGCGCACAGCCAAGGCCGTCAGGTCGTCTTCGCGCTTATTGCGGTAGCCGCCCACATCGATGCCCAGCTTGACGTAAGGGCCTTCCATCCGGTTGACCACCAGGCTTGCCAGATAGGAAAGGCTCTCCATCGTTTCGCCGCGGCGGCCAATGAGTGCGCCCAGGTGGGCACCCTCAACATGCAGAATGGTAGCTTCTCCCTTTTTGCCTGCGGTAAAGGTGAACTCCTCCACGCCCATCAGGTGGAAGATGGGGGTCAGGTAATCCACCGCAGCCTGCAGGCGGGGGTCAGCGGCAATATCCAGCGGGGTCTCGGCTTCCGCCGGGGCAGCATCCTCTGCCGCGGGTTGTTCGGCCGCTTCTTCTGCCGGGGCGGGTTCGGGTTCAGCGGCGGCCACCGGGGCAGCAGGCGTGGTTTCCGGCTCGTTATCGGCAGTTTCCACGGTAACTTTTACTTTTGCAGGGGTCACTTTCAGGCCCAGGAAGCCGGTTTTCTGCGGCATTTCCAGGATCTCATAGCTCACACCCAGGTCGTCACGGTCAACGCTGAGCGCTTCGCAGCCCAGCTGAATGGCTTCTTCCACCGTTTTGGCGGTTGCAACATATTCACGCATGATTACTACCTCCTTCGTTATGGGGCGGTCTTACTTCTTCTTTTTGCCTTTCTGGGCCTTCTGGGCTTCCATCTCGGCGCGCTGCTCGTCCGTCAGGGGGACGGTACGGTCATTGGCGTACTTTTCGGCATCCAGCTTGCGGGCGTATTCAAGGCGCATCTGGTCCAGCTGACGCTTGTTGACGTTCTTTTCGACCTTTTTGCCGCCTTCTTCGACGGTAATGGTCTTGACCTCTTTCTTGGCGGCGCGCTTGGCGGCAACTTCGGCTTCGTACTGAGCCTTGAACTTTTCGGGGTTATACACCTTGTAGGTCAGCACGGTCTGCAGCATCATGAAGATGTTGGAGGTGCCGTAGTACAGGGAGAAGCCGACAGGCATCTGGAAGCACATGAAGACGAACATGATGTTCATGCCCCACATCATGACCTTCATGCTGCCCTGCATCTGGGCCTGCTGGCCGGACATCTTGGTGCTGAGCACCTGGGAGATGCACATGGTAACCGCAGCGATGATGGGGAAGATCATGATCAGGCTGAAGCTGAAGCCAGGGATGGTGCACATATCCATGCCAAGGAAACTGGTGTTAAAGTTGGCAATGGAGCTGAGCTGCTCGGTAGTCAGGCCGGTATCCACACCACTGGCAAGGCCGGCGTGGATTGCTTCGATCAGGCCGGTCTGGGACGCTGCGCCGTTGTTGGCAATGCCAAGTGCGGTGCAGGCGGCGCTGATGGCGTCCTTGGGGATGCCGAGAATGTACTGCACAGGGCGGTAAACAACCTCCACCATGCCGAACAGGACCAGCATATTGACAAGCATCGGCAGGCAGCCTGCAGTGGGGGAGTAGCCATACTCCTGCTGGAGCTTGACCATTTCCTCCTGCATTTTTTCCTGGTTGTTCTTGTACTTCTGCTGGATTTCATTGATCATCGGTGTAAACACCGACATCTTGGCCATGGACTTCTGCTGTTTGATCATCAGCGGAAGCATGAGCAGTTTGATGATCACGGTGAAAACAATCATCGTGACGGCGAAGTTCGGGATCATCTGATACAGCATACGCATCAGCGGTCCCAGGATCATTGCGAGGAATCCCATATTCTATCCTTCCGCCCTGCCCGCACGCAGGGCATTTATTTTATAAAGAAGGTCTTCGCCGTGCGGTGAGAAGACATGAGAGGCGAGAGTAATGTAATAGAGAATAATTAAGAAAGACTAATGAATCATGGTGGTTGGCACCTGCGGTGCCTTTATTTTGGGCAATACCGCATGATTCTAAGTGCCGATACGGCGAGCGAGGTGCGGCAGATGCTAAGCCAAAAGCGCA
>OGYP01001323.1_pt1 | contig 12150 bp, 16 predicted proteins | sample 1576571 | NCBI WGS metagenome assembly OGYP01 (sample SAMEA3541559, study PRJEB24748) | human gut metagenome | biome: human gut; feature: human-associated habitat; material: faeces | place: China | collected 2012
TTAAACCAGATTCCAAGGCAGGTATTTACGCCCAGCAGGCAGCTGATGAACAGGATCACGCCGTTCAGCAGGGGCATGTCGCCATCGGCCACGGAAACCACGGCCATCAGCACCACCAGCATCAGCGCAAGGCAGATAAGCTGCATTGCCTTTTTCAGTAAGCGGATCATGCTTCATCCTCCCATCTGCACCGGCCCGGCAGCGTTGCCATGATGACATCCCCCAGAACACGGGCAATGTCATCGGGCAGGCCCAGTTCCGGGCCGTAGGCGCTGGTCAGAACTACAGTGCCGAAAATCTTTGTGCAGGCCAGAAAGCTGGCAACCTCGTTGACAACGGGCCTCGGCCATTGAAGGCGGGCATCCTCGTCCACCATCAGCAGGTAGTGACCCTCGATGTTGCGGACGGGAACAGTCTCCACATAGCCGCCGACAACTTTCTGCACATCCTCCAGCGCCGGTGCGGTAAAGGTCTGCACTCGCATATCACCGTTGGTGGCGATCACAAGTCCTCGCATCATTTTCTATCCTCCTCTCATAAAATCCCGCGAGCTTTAAGCTTGATTTCCATTTCGTCCATCCGTTCCTTGGCATCGGGGTGGGCCATATAGTCGTAGAAGCACTGCGTAAAGGCCGCCGCAAAATTTTCCATGTGTTCATCAGATGCGCCAAGGGGATTTTTAGTTTTGATTTCTTGCGAGGGCATTTTGGCTCCTCCTGTACGTTCGCTCCCTTGGGTGGTACAATAGCCATGAAGGGAGGTGAAATTATGCTGATGTACCGTGTCGATTTGACCAGCCTTGAACCGTCTGAACGGGTTGCAGCCGTTAAGCGGATTGATGTGGTCGCTTTCGATACCTATGATGGATACGGCACCAGCGGCTTGGAATACGTTGATGTCGCATGGGACCGCAAAGAAGATTTCGTGTCTTCTCCCGTGTTCCCAACAGGTTGCCGCTGTACTAAGATGGGCAACTAACCCTCATTACACTTGAGCGTGGCGTAACAAATATGCAGCGCCACCGGGAAATCCGGGTCGTATTCAAAGACGATCCGGATTTTCTTTTTGTCCGAAAGGTACTTCAATTCTTCGGGCTGCTCGGCAAAGCGGGCCAGCGCTTCTTCGCGCTTCCAGTAGCCAACCCCGACACCGTTGCGGTGGACATCAGCGGGTGCGTAGCCGTAGTGCTGGAGGATTTCGTCCTCAGGTGGCCACGGCGCTTCGGTCTGTTTGTTCATGTTGGTTCACCTCCTTTTGTCAAAAGCTCGTTTGTAGATTATTCATCTACTTCACTGGCAAAAAAAATCGGTTCTTTCTCTTCGATAGAGATTTCCAGCAGGTCGCAAAGTCCCTTGATCTCCGGTGCAGTGAACTCGGTCTTATTGTTGATCTTGTTCAAAAAGCCCTGGTACGACAGGCCAATCTTCGCTGCAATGTACTTCAACTTGTAACCGGAACTCTCAATCTTGGCCTTGAGCAAATCGGTATTCGTCATTTTTGTCACCTCTTTTCGTAGTTGGCGTGTAGATGTTTCGTCTACTGGTTCGTATATTACCACCATGTAGCTTGATTGTCAACAATTTTTTATCAAAACTTGAAAAATTGTTGACGCTGGAGCTACTGCGTATTATAATAAAGGCATCAGATTCAAGGAGATAAGAAGAATGACGATTGGACAGAGAATCAAAATCCGCCGCGAAGAACTTAATATGTCTCAGGACGACCTCGCAAAAAAGGTTGGATATAAGTCACGGTCATCAATCAATAAAATCGAACTGGACCTGTATTCTTTGAAACAGTCCAAAATCAAAGCCATTGCGGACGCGCTGGAAACAACGCCGTCCTACATCATGGGTTGGGATGAAGAAGCCGAAGAAGCAAAAAAGGCTGCCCCCAGTGAAGAGGACAGCCTTAATGCAGAAATTATCAAGTTGTTTATGGGTCTGACTGCCGATCAGAAGAAAGAGGCGCTGAATTATCTGCGCTACCTTTCAACGAAATCAGAAAATCCCTGAACGCGATTTTATCATCGTAGGACAGGCCGGACAATAGCATGGTGAGTTCCTTCAACTCATCGGGGTTCATACCACTTCACTCCATTCCCAAAAATATTGCCGGCACAATGGCATTATAGCACAGGCACACGCTTTTTGCATGAAAATGCAAGAATATAGCAAAAGAATGTAAAATCAATCGAGGAGGATGTTACTATGGCACGTTGCAGAAAATGTGGCAAGAGCGGCTTGTTCTTCAAAGTCAACTCCGAGGGCTATTGCGAATACTGCGCCCAGCAGCTGCGGGATGAAGAAATCGTCCGCCACAACCAAGAGCATAAGCGCCAGATGGCAATGGCTGCAGCTGCCGCAGGTGTCAAGCCTGCCGAGCCGGTCAGTGACCTGAAGTACACGCTTGGCTTGATAGGCAGCAGCACCCTCACACTGTACGCAAATCGCATTCAGACTCATATCGGCAAGACGAGTGAAACCATTCCGCTATCTGCGGTTCTGACCTTTACGGTAGAGGAACACAGCATCGGCGCTTGTACTGTTACCGTTGCCACAGCGCAGGCGGCCACAGCAACCATGAATCTCGGTTATGGCCTTGCCAGTGCAGTAGGCGGTGGCAATCATCAATATCAATTTCCTCGTACAGAACTGCCTACGGCCTATAAAATGCGCGATTATATCGCCAACTGGTCGGCCGCTCAAGGTGCAGCTACCGCACCGCAGCCCGTTCAGCAGGTAGTGGAGCAGAAACCGTCTCCCGCCGATGAAATCCGCAAATACAAGGGCCTGCTGGATGACGGTATCATCACGCAGGAAGAATTTGAAGCTAAGAAAAAGCAACTGCTGGGCCTGTAAATTTGAAAGGAGCGTGACGGCATGAGAAAAAAGTCCAACCTCAATGCGGCTACTCGTGCCGTCATCTATGCCAGGTATTCCAGCGCCAACCAGCGCGATTGCTCCATTGAGCAGCAGGTAGCCAAATGCCGCGAGCTGGCCGCTCGTCTCGGCCTGACCGTCATCGATGTGTACGAAGACCGCGCCATCAGCGGCAAAACGGACCGCCGCCCGAACTTCCAGCGCATGATGAAAGATGCCGATCTGCGGCAGTTCGATGTAGTTCTTGCATGGAAGTCCAACCGCATGGGTCGGAATATGCTGCAAGCCATGACGAATGAGGAACGGCTGCGCGATAACGGCATCCGTACCGTCTACGCCGAGGAAGATTTTGACGATACCGCTGCGGGCCGCTTCGCCCTGCGGAACATGATGAATGTCAATCAGTTCTATTCGGAGAACATGGCTGAGGACATCACGCGCGGCCTGATGGACAATGCTGCAAAGTGCCTGTCCAACGGCAGCCTGCCGCTCGGCTACAAACCGGGCGATGACCGCCATGTCGTGCTGGATGAAGCAGAGGCAGCTATCGTGCAAGAGATCTTTACTCGCGTGTCGTGCTATGAACCGTTCATCGACATTGCCCGCGATCTGAACCGCCGGGGCATCAAGACGAAAAAAGGCTCCGAGTGGGGGCGCAGCAGCTTTCACACGATCTGCCGCAACGAGCGGTACAGGGGCATCTACATTTACCGCGATGTTCGCATTGAGGGCGGTATGCCGCGTATCGTCTCGGACGAGCTTTTCTACAAAGTGCAGGAGGTATTGAAAGTGAAGAAGAACCCGCAGGGCCGCCGTAAGCGCAGCGGCTATGAAGAATATCTGCTGACCGGAAAGCTGTTCTGCGGCCACTGCGGCAGCCCCATGACGGGCATCGCTGGCACCAGCAAGACCGGGGCCATGCACTATTACTACACCTGCCAGAAACGCCGCACTGACCACAGCTGTGATAAGAAAGCCGTCCGCCGCGACCAGATTGAGAGGGCCGTGGGCGTTGCTATTCAGCAGCAGCTTCTCACCGATGAAAATATTCAGATGATGGCCGACAAGCTGATGGAGTACAATGCCCGCACGGAAACCAAACATCGTTTGCAGGGGCTGCAGGATCAGTTGAACGCCAACAAAACGGCAACTGCCAACATTTTGAAGGCGATTGAAATGGGCATCATAACGGATGCCACGAAAGCCCGTTTGCTGGAGTTGGAAAAGGAGCAGGCTCAGCTGCTTGTCAAGATTGACACAGCCAAGGCCGAAATGGTTCCCATTAGCCGCAATGACTTTGTCAAGCTGCTCTATATCTACAAAGAGGGCGAACCGACTGACAAAAAATACCTTGCCGCCCTGTTTGACAACTTCCTCGTCCGGGTCGATTTGTATGACGATCACCTCAAGATTACCTTTGACCCGACAGGAGGACGGCAGCCGATAGATATGCCCATCGGCGCGGAAGATTCTCCCGAAAGTCCGGGCGATTCTTCCGAATCCTCGGATTTTGAAGCATCCTCGCAGGATGCAGAAAAGTTCGTTTTGGCTCTCCACAACTGCACCAAAATCCTCGAACATTTGTTCGAGGATTTTTTGTTTTAGTGATTTGTTTGGGATGACAAGCATCGACCTCCACAGCGCTGGCGGTTCGCGCTTTTCCGCTATAGATACAGCAACAGCCCCGGTCCTGCACTGGAACCGGGGCTGTACGATTCTACATCAATTTTACGCCATGAAATCCGGCAGAGGCTTGCCCTCCTTCAGCCATTGGTGATACTCGGCGGTAGCGGCAAACTCAACGTCGCCAGCGGAGTTCAGCGCCGTCTCGACCGAATCCTGGATGACACCAATGATAAAGCCGACACCAACGACCTGCATCGCAATGTCATTGGAGATGCCGAACAGCGAGCAGGCCATAGGGATCAGCAGCAGCGAACCACCCGCAACGCCGGAGGCACCGCACGCGCCCAGTGCCGACATGATGGACAGCAGGATGGCGGCGGGCAAAGAGACCTGCATGCCCAGCGTGTTGGCCGCAGCCAGCGTCATGATCGTGATGGTGATGGCCGCGCCGTCCATGTTGATAGTCGCACCAAGCGGAATAGAGACGGAGTAGATGTCCTTATCCAGGCCGAGCTTCTCACACAGAGACATATTGACCGGGATGTTGGCCGCGGAACTGCGGGTAAAAAAGGCGGTCAGGCCGCTCTCACGCAGACAGCGAAGCACCAGCGGGTACGGATTGCGGTGCAGATAGAGGAAGATGATCAGCGGATTGATGACCAGCGCCATCAGCAGCATAGTGCCGACCAGCAAAAGCAGCAGGCGGCCATACTGAGTGAAGATAGACAGGCCGTTGTCCGACACATTGACGAAAACCAGTCCCATGATGCCGAACGGTGCCAGGTTGATGATCCAGCGCACGATGGTGGAGACCGCGTCCGCAGTGTTGGCCATAAAGTCCTTAGTCGTGTCACTTCCCAGGCGCTTCATCGCCAGGCCGAACAGACAGGCCCACATCAGGATGCCGATGTAGTTGCCGTTCATGATCGACGCCACCGGGTTGGAAACAATGTTGGCCAGCAGCGTGTGCATGACGTCACCCAGCCCCTGCGGCACAACGTCCGCCGTGGCGGCCTCGGCCAGAACCAGCGTCTGCGGGAACAGCTTGCTGGTCACCACGCTCAGCGCCGCGGCCACAAAGGTCGTCAGCATATACAGCCAGACAACGGTGCCGAAGCGGCGGTCCAGCTTGGATGAACCCTGTGCCAGTGCGCTGGCAACGATGACGAAAACCAGCACCGGGGCAATGCCTTTCAACGCGCCGACAAACAGGCTGCCGAATTCTTCCAGCCATACGGCACCGGGGCAGATCAGTGCCAGCGCCGCACCGATAAGCAGACCGATGGCAATACGCAGGATCAAGCTGGTCTCGTTATACTTGGCGGCCAGCAACTTGACCGCCTTGGTGAATTGATTCATGTGAAGCTCCTCTTCCTTATTATAATAGTCTGGCACGCTTTGCAGGGTGTGCGCCGTTTGCAGCCGCCCGCACAGGCGGCTTGCGTGACAATCCACATTATAGCGCATCCCGTGCAGATTGCAAGAGAAGTACAGCTGTAGCGCCTGCAAAAACAGTCGCTTTTGGTCGGTGTAACGCGGGAAAAGAATTGCAAAAAATGTTTTTGTATGTGGGATAGGTGTATTTGTACCGCGTACATTTCACAGTTGCATAGGGCATCACGCCTACAGCACCGCAGGGGTCAATGCTCGCCAGCGACCCGGGACGTTTGCAGTAATGGCAAGGCTCCGCGGGCGGATATGGAATCCGCCCCTACGGCGCAGGGGGACGATGCTTGTCATCCCAAACAAATCAATAAAACAAAAAATCCCCGAACAAACGTTCGAGGATTTTGTCTCGACGTGACAAAAAAGATACCCTGTCTCAAAATTCATCCAATTTTTTGTTTGCTCTTTTAGGGCAATCGTGGCGGCCATTGCAGCATCCATTCCAGATAGTCGGCGCGCGTTATTTTCCTTACGGAAAGAGAATGCTTTTTGTCAGCCCAATCAAGCAGCAATCTATTTAGTGGAAGTTGTTCAGAATAAATTATCGGGCTGACTGTCTTTCCGGGTGGTGTGTTCGCCGTTCTACTCGTTGCCAGTTGCAAAACACCTTCATGTTCCCAATCGTACCATATCAAAATTCGAAGCAGGTCGATTGGTGTCTCGTCCGGCATAAGGAAAATTTCTTCGCGGATGTTCATGGCTTTTGCAATTTCTTTTAAACGGTTTGCCTTTGGGCTGCGATACCCCATTTCATATTGTGCAATGCGGTTCGCGCTGCTCTTTCCGTATCCGAGCATCTCACCCAATTTTTGTTGTGTAAGGCCGCGATGCTCGCGTACCAGTTTGATCCGTGATCCTGTATCCATCGTGTAATAGCTCACTTTCCCAAAAAGTAATACCCGCATCAGCAAGCGTTTTCGACTTGCCAGTGCGGGCGTTTGTGTATGAGTGAATGGCTCTATATAAGGTCAATCTTTTGGGTATAACCGCCGATAAAGTAGATTTCGATTTCTTGCCGTGAGTGGACAATAACCTTTTCGATGATTCTTGCGGTAAGGATGTCATCGTATTCCTTTATTAAAAGGTCTTGCGCCGTCAGCTGTTTGGTTGCTTCTTCGTCCTCCCCCTTACCATCCGTACTTTCTGCGATATTTGCTTTCAGTATTTTGATTTTACCGCTGAGTTTTCTCAGCTTATCATCAAGGAACGGTGTACTCTCGTCAAGTTCCAGTGACATTTCAAGCAGACGATCAAATTCTTGCTGTGCTTTTTCTAGCTGCTTTTGAAGCTGGGCTTTCAAGTTTTCTCCTGCTTTCATTTGACGGAGAATACCGTCAAGTTGTGCAGCAACTTCATCGGTAAAGTTTGCGGCCAGATTCTGCACAGCTTTCAAAATAGCCTGATGCAATTCTTCTTCCGGGATTGACGGTGAATGACTGCAAAATTTTGTTCCGTATTCGAGTCGATTGACGCATCTCCAAACGATTTGTTTTCTGCCGTGGATGTTCCAAGTAACCCGCTTATAAGGGCTGCCGCAGTCTCCGCAGACCAGTCGTTCGGATAAGGCATATTTGCTGTTATAGCGGCCTTGGTGTCGTTTGCGTTGGTTAGCTGCCGACTTACTATTGCGGCGGGCGATTTCAGCCTGCACCTCACGGAACATCTGCTTGGTGACGATACCTTCATGGTTGTTTTCAATGTAGTATTGAGGCAACTGACCCGTGTTTTTCTTGGAAACGCCTGTCAGTACATCCTCGATAAAGGTCTTTTGCAGCAGCACATCGCCACAGTATTTCTCATTTTGGAGAATCCGCTGTACGCTCTCGGACGACCACTTTTTGTTTCCTCTTGCAGTCAGAACCCCGCCCGCTTCCAGTTTCTTTTTAATGGTCAGTAGACTGGCTCCTTGCAGATAGCTGTTGAATATCATGCGAATCACTTCGGCTTCTTCGGGGATTACCTCTGGTTTACCATCCAAGCCTTTTCGGTAGCCAAGTATCTGTCCATAGGGAAACGGGAATTTTCCCTGCCTAAACCCCATTCGTTTACCGCGTGCTACGTTCTGCGAAATCGACTCACTTTCCGCCTGTGCAAAGGCGCTCAGCACCGTCAGAATCATTTCGGAGTTCATTGTTGACGTGTTGATGTTTTCTTTTTCAAAAATCACCGCAATGCCGATTGCTTTCAGCATTCGGACATATTGGATGCTGTCCAGCGTGTTGCGGGCGAAGCGCGAAATGGATTTTGTAAGGATTAGGTCGATTTTCTTCTTTTTGCAGTCTTGAATCATCTGGTTAAATCCGTCACGCTTTTTTGTATGGATGCCGGAGATACCGTCGTCGGCATAAATCCCGGCCAGTTCCCATTCTGAGGTTGAGTTGATTTTCTCAGTGTAGTACAGTTTCTGCGTTTCAAAACTTCCCTGTTGTTCTTCTTCCTCGGTGCTGACGCGGCAGTAGGCCGCCACTCGCATTTTTCGCATGGTGTTGTTTTTCCCACTGCGTATCTGTCTAGTGGCTGGAATTTCGATGATTCTTGCGTTGCTCATGGTGCTCTTCCTTATTATAATGTCTGTCCGTTTCGCAGTTTGATGTCGATATGTGTATCGAGGTGTAAGATGATTTTGCTGACGATGGAGCTGTAGAATGATTCTGGAAATGTATCTGTGGGTTTGAATTCTTTGCAGGCGCGCTTGATTTGCATTGTTGTCGGATCGTCATCCCCTACTGCGCAGTAATTAAATTGCAGTTCTGCTCGGCGCAGAATTTTGTCGATGATTGCATCTGCATCCAGCTCTGGTAATGCAAGGGCTGTGTGAATCTCATGATCCAGCTGAGCAACTTCTATTGACCGGGTGTTGCATTGTTCCTTTGGATTGTGGATTATTTCCGGGTGCTGTTGGATTTGGTATAACCTATCCACGATTTGTTGTGCCATGTTTTCTGGTTGCATCGGCTTTGACCACATTCCGCACTGTCGGCAAGTCCATTGTTGGGTTCTAGGTCGCCAGTATAGGCGCTCACCGCAGCAGGCACACTGCATATCGCTTCGAAATGGTTTTAGCACTGCTGAATATGTTACGGTTTTGTTGCTTCGGATGCTGGCAGCTTGGCTGTAAACTTCTTTTGAAATAATGGCTGGGTATCCTTTGGCTCCACAGTAAATCTCATTTGCAAGTATGCGGGCAACGATATTTTTGTTCCAGTTATTATCTGAAAAGTGATAGGCTGTGCCACTTGTGGTCAAGTATTCTGCAATTTCCTTAAAACTCTGTCCTTCGGTATACGCATAAAATATGTGCTGTACAGTTGCGGCTTGTTCCGTGTTGATGACTGAATCTCCATTTTGCATCTGATAGCCGAAAGGGATGTATCTGTTCTTCATGTGGCTGCACGGCTTTCTGATAACTTCATGCCGTTGATGAGTTCGAATTGGATTGCCGTATTGCTGATCAGCACTTTTTTCACAAGCTCTTTAAAGGCAGACTCGTCAAATGATTCCAGCGGCGGTGTACTGGAAAGTTTCTTCTGGATGAGTCTTGTTTTTTGTAGAATTTTTTCCGATGTGTTAGGCATATCATTTCGTGAAAGCTGTTGTTTCTTTTCTCTGATTTGCTGCTCAATGGCTGCGCTTCGCTCTATAAATTGTGTTTCCTCAATGTAACCTAGTGTATGGATTCTGGTAAGATTGTGTTTCTGTTTTGCAAGATGCTGAATATCTTCTCCAAGTGCAAGGCGGTTTTTATATTTTTGTTCTTGCAAATGCCGTAACCCAAGCAGGTCATCCACAAGTTGTTCCAGAATCGTTTTCTGATTACATTGCAGTCGATTATAGATTGACAAAAACGCCTGTTGGAGTTCATCCTCACGGATTGATTTGAGTAGGCAAAGAGCTTTCGATTGCAAATGTGTTCGGCAGCACCATACAAATCCTCGCGTGGGCGGCCCTTTTCTGGAGCATATAGCGCCACATATTGAGCAGTAGATTTTCTTTGAAAATACACAAGTTCTATCAATCTCCCCTGTAATGCTTTTCTTTGCAAGTAGGTTCTGTACCTTTTCGTAATCGGTCTTAGAAATTATCCCTTCATGCGTTTCCAACGCATAGTATTTCGAGCGCTGGCCGGTATTAAGATACCTTTTCAATGGGAGCGAATCCGTTGTGTAGGTTTTTTGGTACAAGCTGTCTCCAATATATTTCTCATTACGCAGGATTGCATGAATCGTTCGGGGATTCCATTTTCTATTTTCTTTTGGATATATTGTGTTTAAATGCTCAGCAATTTCATTTATGCCCATACCAGACAGGTAACTTTTGAAAATATCGTTGACAATCATTGCGTTATTTTTCTCTGGCACTAGCTGGTGATTGATTTGCGTGTACCCAAACGGTGTAGCGTTGGTGATATAGTTACCCGTACGCATCCGTTTGTGTATTCCCCACTTCATATTCTGTGAGATGGACAGCGATTCTTCCTGTGCTACGGCGCAGATTATACTCAGTAGCATTTCACCGTTGGAGGTCTCGGTATCGTTCAAAGGCTACCGTCACACCAAGGCTTTTCAGTTCACGAACCGATGTCAGTGCATCCGCCGTGTTGCGGGCAAAGCGGGATGCCGACTTAACCAGCACACGGTCAATCAGTCCGGCACGGCAGTCGTCCATCAGGCGGTTGAACTGCTCACGATGCTTCGTGCTGGTGCCGGTGATACCCTCATCAGTGTAAATTCCAGCGAACTCCCAGTTGGGATTTTCCTGTATCAGGTGGGTGTAGTAATCCACCTGCACAGCCAGCGAGTTTAGCTGATCCTCGGAATCGCTGCTGACGCGGGCATAGGCCGCCACGCGCAGACGCTTCGGTTGTTGCTGGATTGGCTGGATAACTTGGACTTGTGGCATGAGAGTTCTCCTAAATGCTTGCACTCATTGCGCGAAGTGTGTCCAGTATCTTTTTCCCTGTAGGAGAATCGGTGGAGAAACGCTCTTTTTCAAAATCAGCTGCTATGCCAAGGCTCTGCAATTCTTGCAGGATTGTCAGCAGGTCTGCTGTACGGTGGGCAAGCTGTGTCGTTGACTGCACCACAATGCGGTTAACACGTCCTGCACGGCAGTCAGCCAGCAATCGGTTGAGTTCCGGCCGTTGGCGCGGGTCCGTACCTGTAACGCCATAGTCAGCATAAATCGCCATATGTTTAGGTAATTCCTCACGTTGCAATGCAGGGTGGGTTGCACCTTTATCCACACGGATGTAACGCGCTATGGATTTTCTTTCTGCTGTTTGTGGCATGACTTTCTCCTTTGCATTCGACGCTGTGACATTCTTTTTATCACATACAATATACCCGAAAGGCAGGTCAAAAGCTATTCACGAGAACCACTAAACTTCTCGGCGCAAAACGCCGCATTTCCGGGCATAACCAACATTCGTGCGCTGGCAGATATCCCTAGGCAATCTTCCGTTTGCGGCAGCGGATACCAGCGCGGCATAGGCCAATGCGTATTTCAGCTCCTGTTCCAGCCTTACGGGAAGCGGGTCAATCCGCATCGACAGCCACCCCCCACGGCACTCTTTTTCCGGTTCGCGCGGTACGAGCAAGGATTTGACTCTCCAACCCCGTCAGATAGAGTTCATATTGCAGATTGGTTTCGGTCGTAATCAGTACGGCACCGTAATTTTGCAGAAAGCGCAGAATGCGGTATAAGGTTGTAATGTCGTGACTCAAACGGTCAAGGCTCTGCACCATGACGGCATTGACGCGCCCCTGCTGCACAGCGGTGAGCATGGCGAACAAGGCCGGACGCCAGAATTCGGTACCGTACTTTTGCTCCATGCAGGAGTTGACGATGATGTAGCCGCGCCTGTCGGCTTCGCGCATGACTTCTGCCAGTTGATTCTCTAACGCAGGCAGGTTCGGTGCGGCACTGCGGGCAAACGCCCATACTTTGTATTCTTTCATGGGCGCACCTCAGAATTGATCCATCAGCGGGAGACGGACATCAAAGCGCGGCTTGCCAAAGGATGCCCGCGTAAAACGGTCCCCGACAAAGCGTTCCAGCCCGCTGTTGATGAGTTCGGCGTTTAGGTCACATTCGGTGGTGATGAGGTAGACATCATTCTGACGCAGAATTTCAATGACACCCACCAGTATGTAGCTGTTGCGGCTGATTTGCTCCAAATCGCGCACCATCACGGCTT
>OGYP01001327.1_pt1 | contig 12145 bp, 12 predicted proteins | sample 1576571 | NCBI WGS metagenome assembly OGYP01 (sample SAMEA3541559, study PRJEB24748) | human gut metagenome | biome: human gut; feature: human-associated habitat; material: faeces | place: China | collected 2012
CCACGGGAAGCCCGACAAAGGCCGCGTTGGGAAAGCCCACGGAAATACCCGAGATGACGCAGGCTCCGAATGAGCAGCCGCGCAGACGGTCGATGGCAAAGAAGACCGCGAAGAAAATAAGCTGGGCTGCGACCTGCACGAGCCACCAGCCGCCCTGAGCCAGCTGTTCTACCGTGACCTGGCTCATGGCGTGAAAAAGCAGGCAGGGCATGGCCACATTAACCACGAAGATGCCGAGCACCTGTCCGGCGGACTCCGGAATAAGGCTCGTACGCTCCACGGCCATACCGATCAGGATAATGATGAAAACGGGAACAATTGCCGCGAAAAGCGTGTACATAGCATCTCCAGTCCGGAATTCTCAAAAAAAAAGGCCTGCCCTGCGGGGGACAGGCACTGGTAAAAAGGAAAAAAACAGGTCTCAGGCCCGGGAGCCGCCCCGCGCCGTGCTCGCCTGCTTTTCCTCAGCTTTCTTCGCCTCCGCTGCGGCATCCTTGTAAAGCCTCGAATTATAGAGCCAGGCCACGATGAAAGCCGTCAGGGCTCCCGTCCAGGACGCGTTCCAGAACGCCACAAGGACGTGCACATTGGCGCCCGTGGCGTCAATCATGGGCGTCATGACGGAAAGGAGAATGCAAGCGGCGCACCAGGCGCAGCACACAAACTGCATGTGCATGGTGCTGGCAAGCTGGTCCGGGGGAAAATCCTTCTTTCTGTCGAAGAGAAGCAGAACGCGCGGCGGCAGAATGAGAAAGGTGGAAGCCGCGAGGATACCGGTCACTGATGTGCACCTGAAGAGCGTGTCGGCAGACAGTGTCGGCAGGAAAAGCATGCCGAGGAGAGCGCTGATAAGGGCAATAACGAACGGCAGAAGGGGAAGAGGAATGAACATATCGAAAAACACCTCACATTCGCGAAGGTATCATGTTTCCGCTACGTCTTTTGCATGCTTACGGGCACCGGGTCAAGTACCACGCGCAGGGCCTGTTTCAGCAGGCGTCCGGGATAGTACCATAAAATGGTGACTTTCCCGATTCCGTTTCCGGTCCGCCCGTGAACGCTGGTTGACGCGGCCTCCCCACAGTATCTAGAAAGGACACGGAAAGCCGGGAGCTTTCCCCCAAGGAGGAGAGGCAGATGGGACAGATATATGATCACTACATGCCGGACATCACGGTCACGGCCGCCGGCAGGGACTGGAAACTGAAGCGGGCGTCGGATTTCGACTCGCTGTGGGACGAAATGGTCGCGGACGGCAGGGCCGACGCAGATGAACACATCCCCCTACTGGACAGAACTCTGGCCCTCAAGCATAGCCCTGTGCTCCTGGCTCAGCGAACGCAGGGACGAAATCGCAGGCAGATCCTGCCTTGATCTCGGCTGCGGCCTCGGCCTCACCGCCCTGGCTGCCACATCTCTCGGCGCCCGCGTCACGGCCGTGGACTACGAGTTTGACGCCCTGCATTACGCCCGCGTCAACGCCGCGGCCAACGGCATCAGCCCGGAACCTGTATGGCTTGCCATGGACTGGCGCCACCCCGCCCTGAGAGAAGGCAGCATGGAGCGTATCTGGGGCGGTGACATCATGTACGAAACCCGCTTTGTCGATCCTGTCCTCAGCCTCTTCAGCCATTGTCTCGCCCCCGGCGGAAAGGCCTGGGTGGCTGAGCCCGGCAGGGAAGTGTACCAGGCCTTCTTAAACGGCCTCGCTTCCGGCGGCTTTGCCGGAAAGAAGGTTTTCAGGGGCCGCGTCGATGCCCTGTACACCCAGACCGTCCCCGTCACCGTCTCTGTCTGGGAAATCACGCGCAGATAAACCAGCGTTCCGCAGTCAGGAGACTCAAAGGATCTTGGTCATAAGGGAAAACATGCTTATCTTAATAGAACGGGAACCGCTCCCCTGCCATAAGGGACGGCGGCTCCCCATTCCTATCAGATCCGGAGGCAGACATGTCTTTCTTCTTCGCCAAAGAAAAAGATCCCGACAGAATCGTCAATGATACACAGATAAGCGACGCCGAATGGCAGACCCGCCTCGGCGTTGAGGGCACGCTCGCCTTCCCGAAGGTCACCGTTCTCGGCAGCGATGACATGAACCGCGACGGCGTGGGCCGCCGCAGAATCCTGAACCACATGCTCCCACAGGAGCGCGTCAGACTGGAAGTGGACTGGGAGGACGTCTACGTACTCTCGAAAATGGGCCGCATAGGCCGCGCTCCCACGGACTTCATCTATCCCATCAAGGCCGGTATGGACTGCCTCGCGCGCCTCACCGGCTTCGATGAAAAGAAACGCCCCCTGCTGGATGTCCTCTTCTCGCCGACAGAGTCCTGCCACTCCCTCTGCTTTGCCATCACGGTCAAAGCGCCGGAGAGTCAGCTTCCCATTATCTGCGCTCCCGTGGACATCGAGCAGAAGTACTTCACCAAAGAAGAACCCAAGGGTGAGAAGGGCAAAGGCGAGTTCTACGTCAACTACTTCGATAAGACTATAGGACAGGTTCCGGATGAACTCACGGACAAAATCGCAGCCATCAAACCTGTGAAGAAGGCGTTCATAGCCGCGGGCAGGAGTGAGGAAGGACTCCTCAGAATTGCCTGCCTCTACTAACCTTCTCTCTTAACCCGGCGCGTTTTCAGGGCGGTATCACTTTGCGGATATCAATCTGCACCACGATGTACTACGCATCTGGTGCAGAGAGCCCGCCGCGCATTTCTTCACACTCCCGGCTGGATCCGCCATCCCGGGACTTCACCAGAGGCATTACCTCAAAGTCACCGGCGAAGTATCAGACCGGACTGACAGGGATATCCGGCTAAGGATTTGAAAGTGTCATGACTGTTTTTGTTTTTCCCGCGGAGCTCAGACGGGCCTGAAGACAATCAGTCACATTGAAAGGCCCGACAGTGAACTAAAACGCCGTGCCAGCGCAATTGGTTTTCCCATCAAAGATTTCATGGCACTCGAAGCTGTGAGTTTCCATTCGATTGGCTGTTGCAGCAACACAGGATTACTGCATGGGCCTTTTTTATTCCAGCCCGTTGAAACGGAACTTTTTCCGCATAGGGAGGGGACTCCCCCTCCCTATGCGGTCCCCTAAAAAATCCGGGGAACACACGCAGACATGGTTCCTTAATTTGCTGAACCGTATCAGAACGTTGCCCTCACTCCCTGCACCTGGAATGAAAACTCACAAGTTTTGTACGAAACACACGCCCTTTAAATGATTTGAATAAATCCATTTTGCTTATCCTGTTGTATTTTATTTCAGCAACTATATTAGATTGCTGCCTTTTTGTCTGATCTCTTTACAAAGATAAACATTTTTTCAATCGATTTGATTTTATATTTATATTTCTATAATTTCATCACTATCGCTTTCAAGTTTTTTCATAAAATCATTGATATCTTGTAACGGTGATTTTTGAATAACGCTAACAATACCAGACATAGCCATTTTAATTACATTATCGTTTCCACTTTCTAAACCTGAATCTAGTGCATCAAAAAATCCTTTAATAACAGTTGATCTTTCTTTAAATGTTTCTGTTAAATATTTTTCAAGAAAATCTCTTTGTTTGCGATATTTTTCTACTGTTATATCTCGATATGCTCTAATATTTTCTCGTTTTGTTTCTTCTATTTCATGTGTAACTTTATATTCCTTATATGCAGTAACAATATTACTAAAAGCTAAACTTGCTGAATTTATCGGATTTTTTTGTTTTATTGTTTTTGAAGATGGTATTTTAGGAACTGAATTAATATTTATAGACATATGTTATCCTTTTATTATGCATTTTCTCCAATTTCAAGAAGTCCTGCGCACTGGCTTTTGATATTCTTATTTGCTGTTCCATCTTCCTTAAGGACAGGGATATCCAATAGGGCTTTGAGATTCTTCCCGATTAGTGCCATCTGCTTAAAGCCGGCAGTATCATCGACATCGGTAATTTTTACCTGATCAAAGCGATTGGCCAGCTGAATCAATGCATTCTCCTGTTCCGCCGCTGCGGCACGAATCGCCTTCATTTCCGTCTTGATCGTTTTTATTTCTTCTATGGCAACATCAACCTGAGCTTCATATTCCCGGGCTTTAGTAACAGCTTCTTCCGCCTTACTCGCCATGAGAAAACCTCCAACGGCTAAAGCTGGCCCCAGCACAATGCCTCCAAGTGCGACCATACCTCCGGCCATTCCGAATCCACCGGCAGCTAAGGCTCCTCCTCCGAGCCATGCAAGAGTTGCATTAGTAGCGGCAGCCCCCGAGAGAGTGCCTATGGCCGTGCCTGTGGAGGCAGTGGCAAGCATTCCAACGCTTCCGTAAGCCCCCAGGGCAGCCAGAGCACCGGTCACAGCACCGGTACCGATCCCCTTTTCAATCTCCAGAGATTGGAGAACAAATTCTTTAACATTGTCCAAATTTTCGATAGATATATCTTCTTCAAACCCAGAAATTTTACTATACCTCTTTTTATTTCTCTTTTCAATCATTTCAATGAGATATTTTATCTGATTTGCAAAGCATTGTACTTTTACTTTCCCCAGTTTTTCAAGTGCCTTCTGGGTATTTACTCGTGCATCTTCAAGAGATTTCTTTTCCTTTTCCATTTTTTCTTCTGCGTATTCTCCGATCCTTTTTGCACGATCAAAGTCGCTTTTAGCGTCAACCCCCTTCTTAATGCCAACACCAGTTGCAACAGCGACGGATACCCAGATAAGTAAAGCAGGAAGTGGCATATTAGCTCCTTTTTATTATATATAATTTCTGCAAATATTACAAAAACTATTGCTTTTATTTTTTAAAATATTACCTCTAATCATAGTCATATAATCATGATTAAAAATCCCATCAAATGTATATTCACTGATAGGAGAAGGTTCAAAATCACCGCAACATGGAAATATATAGCCGTTTGATAATATTGACGTATATTCCCACGGAATTTTACATATTTTATTATCTATTATATATAAAAATTTAGATTTAATATTTTTAAGCATAATCATTAAATCTTCTTTCAAAAAAAAGCTATCTATAATAATCTTTATATTGTATTTTTCAGCTTGGTTCATTAAATCTAATATGAAATTAATTATATCTTTATCTTTTGCTTTATGTATACCATTTGTTATACATAAATCATGCATTCGTATTTGCATTAAATAAATTGATTCAACACCTGTCATATATGCTATTTTCGGAAGATTCGCTAGATATATAATATTTTTGTCATATATTACAGATGTAAATACTGCAATATTTTTATCTATTCTATCAACAATTTTAGATACATTGTTCATAAATATTGATAGATTTCCTCCTTTTCTAAACATAGCATATGATTCTTCTGTTGCTCCATCTATGCTGAATGAAAATATAGAAAATCTATATTTAGAAATACTATTAACAAATTTGTTATTTAATATACTTCCATTTGTAGATATTCCAATATTTTCAGCATAATCCATTGCGCAATCTAATGCATCAAGAACATATGGGTAGCAAAAAGGTTCTCCTTCAAGCGCAAAATTAACAGTTTTAAATGTTGGACAAGCGATAAATATTTTTTTAGTAATTCTAGCGGGATGTCTGTATATGGATTATTATTTTTACTTGTATGGTAATAGCATATTGGACAGGAAAAATTACATCGTGATGTCAAGCCTATACCCAGACTAAATTTATTGTCATCTGGATATATTTTGTATTTATTTTTAAAGTTATCGTCATAAATAGACGATAAACTAAAAGCATATTTATATCTCATTTGTATATTTTTTTTAGCATTTTGCATGCTTGCTGATTTTGTTTTATATATTCATCATAGGGAATATTTCTAAAAAATATATGATATCCCTTTTCAATATTACAAATAATTGGTCTTTCCTTATATATAGTACATAATTTTGTCTCTACGTTAAAATACTTACATATGTCATCCCCACGGTCAAGAAATTTATATGCGTCTCCAAAAAGATGCAGATGCGAACAACAAAGACCACATTTGTCACAAGTAAAGCGTTGTGTATCCATCATGATATATAGTATTTTTAATGTTATAATCAATATTAATCACTACTTTTGTAATTGTATTTTTTAATCTGTCACGCGTCAAATAATCCGACTATCGGGGTAATTTTTTTCCATCCATACAGGAAGGATGCAAAATCGTCCCTGTACATCCAGCCTCTTCTTTAGATCCTGACACAGGAGAATCCATGTGTCGGGAAATCGTTTAAACAGCCTCCCGAAAGATGGTCCACTGAAACAACTGATATCAGAAAGTTGACGGATGCAATGGTAACTTGCCCAAAAAACTCCAAAAAACGTCGGAATTTTGAACAAAACCAAATGCGTAAAAATTGCTTTGCTGAACGGCTCCGCAACTTTGCCTAAAATTTTGTACCTGGTATAAAATTTCACCTTTATCGCTGGCGCTGCAACGCTCTGCTCCGCTGATGTTTTTGGCTTTGAGCATCCTGATCTCAATGGCAGGAAGAGAGGGTCAAAGGAACAAAGGCGGAAGCACTGGAGAGCCCGGGCTGCCCAGCGTATGCTGCCGACAAAGCTCATCGTGCCGGTGTGCGGATCCGCCGGGCATGTACATGGAACACATCAGCCCCTGCTTTCGATGCTTCAGACAAAGCAGGGCTTGATAAAAACAACTACTTGATGTGTACGTTTGCAGACTTGAAATGCTGTTCATTGCGGCCTGTCAGTTTCGTACAACATTGGAACAGGTTATTTTATAAGAGAAATCTTAAAATATCTGTCTGAGAAGACAGGGTTAAAACGCCCTCAGTATGCATGGGTTCTCGCCTGGAGAGGTCAGCATGGAAAGGACGCATTGCGGTCTATATCAGGCGGCTGCCACAGACGACTGCGAGGATATCATGGCCTCCGGTAAGCCTCTGAAGCTCACCCGTATGTTTCATGTGGGTACCAATCCCCCCTGGAGGACAGAACCGGGTATCTTCCGAGAAACACCACCAGTCTGGAGGTCACCGGGCAGAATCCAGGCCATGAGAGCTTTGGCCCTTTTGCGCGCCACTGGCAGCCCAGCGCGGGATGTCTCCGAAGCTCTCAGTCCCGTATACGGAAGACTGACAGAAAAGGAGCTCCTGACGGCAGGCGGGAGGCTTTTTTGTTGCTTCACTCTATAAGAGCGGGGACGGCCAGACTCCCTGGGAGCCCCGCCCGGTTTCATTCCTATCATCTATGGCCTTCGACGTAGCCAGACTCATAGTACGTTTTGTTCGTTCCGGGAACCTTCTGGAACCCTATCGAGGAAAGGTAGCTGATGCGATCCTCCAGAACGATTCCAAGTGCCATTCCCAGTGATGAAGCCCTGCCGGCATCCAGCACCTGCTTCATCAGCTGCGGACGCTGAGCGGTCCAGTTTTTCTGGTCGCTGATGAGAACATCTCTGCCCTGCGGCGTCATATGGACGGTAATGGCCTTCAATCTCCCGTTCAGGAGGCTATCCGCCTCTCTGAGAATTTTATTGTCGTTGAGGTAGGAAATGTATTCCTGTTCAAAGGAGCCGGGGACGGCACTCCGTGGCTTCTGCATTTTCATGGCAATGAGGTCGCCGCTCTCCTCGCTGTAGCTTGCAAGGTACTGTCCCTCGCAGAAGGTATACTCACTTGCCTCCTTGAAGGAACTGCTTCCCGGCTGGGTCACGTAGACCTCCTGTCCCTTGGCTTTCCATTTCGCCGTCTGCTTCCCATCCGGCGTGGTGATGGTCAGCGTGTGGTTGCTGGAGAAGGTATACGACAGATCTGAATTAAGGTTCCGGCATATGTCCTTCAGCTCACCGTCGCCTCCTCCGCACATGTTGAAAACCAGCTGCTGGCTGCTGTTCTTCCCGAACAGGGATTCAAAGTCCGGGCCGCCGGCGAAAGATGAATTGGGCATGACGGACAGCATGGAAACACAAAGCAAAGGCACAAGTTTTTTGAACATACTTAGACTCCATATCTCAGACGAAAGTTCTGGAACCCTCAGAACGAACAAAATTTGCCCCCTCTGTCCTCCGGGCCCTGGGACAGGACAGAGGAGTCAGAACGGTGATACACTTGAGTGTGATTTTCGCATAACCTTATTCTCACTCACGCCATCCCCTCCACTGTCTTAATTCCATGGCCTTCGGCCAATACAGCCATGATTGGGCTGACCCTGTACCTATTCAGCGTATATATTAACATATAAATTTATACAAGTAGTTATAGACGTTTTTATTGTGACATATATTGGCGACGCTCACTAATGACTAAAGTCATGGGAATGCTGCGGCGCACTTTTCAATTCCGCCATAGATCACATATCCTTCTTTACAACTTCCCAGAAGCCATTTTTATTGGCGCCATGCCGGATCAGAGAGCCTTCCCGCTTCAGTTTTGCGATCATGCGCTCCACCTGCCGCTGTGTAATGCCCAGTGTTCCGGCTAAAATCTTCGCGGTCAGAGTCCCGTCCTGTTTCAGCAGAAGCAGAAGCTTTTCTCCATTTATACCGACATTTATACCGACATTCCTATGGCCAGACTGTTGCCCTGCACTCTGCTTCTCAGACAGTTCCTTCAATGCATCCCGGATCATCCGCAACATGAATTCAATAAAAACAGTGGACTGCCCAGCGTTATCCGAAATCTGAAGCACCCGGGAATACTCTTCCTGATTCTCATGCACCAGTGTCTCAATCGGCAGCCAGGCAAAAATGGGCTGCCACTTCTGGAGAATGAGTGACTGCCATAGTCTTCCCGTTCTGCCATTCCCATCCGCAAATGGATGGATAAACTCGAACTCATAATGGAAAACACAACTTTTGATCAGCGAATGATATTTTGACTTCTTCAGCCATGAAAACAGCTGTCTCATCAGCTCTGGCACATACTTTGCTGGCGTTCCAGCGTGAATAAGCTGAGTTCCGGCATACACTCCGACATTGCCGGAGCGGAACACTCCCGCCTCTCTGACAAGGCCTTCCATCATTATCTGATGCGCACGCAGAAGGTCTTTCACACTATAAGGATCAAAAGAAGAAACGGCATCGTAAACCTCATAGGCGTTCTTCACTTCCCGTATATCCTGCGGTGGCCCGAAAACCCGTTTTCCATCGATGACATCCGACACCTGATTCAGCGTCAGTGTATTCTGCTCAATCGCAAGGGAAGAGTGAATAGAACGAATCCGGTTCTCTCTCCGCAGCACCGGATTCGGATGCAGTTCTTCGAACGCGGTGGTAAAGCCGGCATACTGACCAATTTCAATCGTCAGATTGGTAATCTCTTCCGTCACCTGAAAGGGAGGAACATACCCATCACTCATCTTTTATTCCTCCCCTCATGCGGCTCATCTGTCAGATATGGAAAATTTTCAGTCCAGGTGCAGGATGTCAGCCAGTGCTGCGCTTTTCTTCGCCCAAGCGTCCATGCACAGTCTTCCACCGCGGGCTCTTCTCCTGCGGTTGTTTTATATAATACATTCCCTTCCAGTATAAGTCACGCTGTGAGACAGCCGGAAAGCCGGTTCTCCCGGGAATCTGCATGAGGACGCTGTCACCCAGCTCCCTTCCGTCCCAAAAGCCGCTGCTCTGTTGCAAAAGAGGCGGATTTTTCGTAACTACCGCGCGCAGACAGGGGCCGGTTCCGGACACATACTGCCGAAAAAGCCCTGCCGTATATGACCTTTCAGGCCTGCCTTTCCCCCTGTGGGATGGCAGCAGGGGAAAACACAATGAGCGAGAGCGAAAATACAACATCATGGCAGTTCCAGCGCATGGGGGACAACGATCAGGTTCTCCTGCGCACCGTGGCGGAAATCCGCAGACTTCCCGAGCTTGATCCAAAGCTCTGGGGTGCCCTGAGCTGCCCGGCCGATGGACTGGAATATGACAAAGCCTCCGCGGCCATTCTCGATACGGACGGTGACGGCCGCATCCGCGTGCCCGAAGTCCTCGAGGCCGTGAACTGGACCTGTGCCCGGCTCGCCGACACGGTCGATCTTTCAAAGCCCGAAGCGGCCATGCCGCTCTCGGCCATCGATACCTCAAAACCCGAGGGACAGCACCTCGGAGCCACGGCGCGCGCACTGCTCTCCCGTCTCGGCCATCCAGAAAACGAGAGCATCAGTCAGGAAGAAGCCCAGGATGCCGCGGACAGCGTGGATCAGACGCTCTTCAACGGCGACGGCGTTATTCCGGCCTCGGATGAACTCGAACCCGGCATGAAAGAATTTGTGGAAGCCGGTATCGCCGTCTGCGGCGGCGCGAAGGACGCCTCCGGGAAACCGGGTCTGAACGCGGCTCTGGCAAAAACCTTCGAGGCCGCCCTCAGAGACTGGCTCGCCTGGCGCGATCAGGTGGACGCCGCAGAGCATCCTGTCGGCGCGGACACGCAGGCCGCATGGGATCTTCTTGAAGAGATCCGTGCCAAGGTGGACGACTATTTCCTGCGCTGCCGGCTTGCCGCCTTTGCCCCCGGTATCGAGGCGCCTGTCAACGCCGAAGAAAAACTCAGCGCGGCTCTCCAGGAGAACGATCTCAGCGGAGAAACACTCTCCGCCCTTCCCCTCTCTCACGTGACGCCGGACGGCGACCTCCGTCTGGCTACAGGACTTAATCCCATCTGGCGCGACCGCGTGACGCGCTTCTTCACTCTGACCGCGCCCCTACTGGCGGATCCCCAGAGAGTTTCCTGGCAAGACTGGCAGAAAATCCGGGGCGCCTTCGCTCCTTTCGGCGCCGCCCTCGCCGCCCGTCCCGCCGTGGCCGCTCCTGCTGACGGCTCCTTCTCTCCGGCATCCGATCCCGCAAAGGCCCTGGACGCCCTCGGTGTGGAGAAAGCCAGGAAGATGCTCGAAAACGGCGTGGAAAAACGGTTCGAGGAACTCGCTGACAAGGACGTGAACGGTCCTGAGGCAGCCAGGGACATCAAGGATCTGCGCCGCCTCGTGCTCATGTACCTGCACCTCGGCAAACTCCTTCAGAACTTTGTTTCCTTTGTCGACTTCTACAGCCTCGGCGAGTCCGTGACCTTCCGCGCGGGCACCCTCTATATAGATGGCCGCTCCTGCAAGCTCTGCGTGCCCGCGGCTGATCTCGCAGCTCACTCGCGCATGGCCTCTCTGAGCCAGCTCCCCCTGCTCTACTGCCAGTGTACCCGCAGAAGCAACGCTGCTGAAAAGCGCCTCATCATGGCCGCGGTCACGGCAGGCAGCGAAGACTATCTGGTCGAAGGCCGCAACGGCGTCTTCGTGGATAACGAGGGCAATGACTGGGATGCCGTTCTCGTCAAAATCATTCACAATCCCATCAGTATCAGACAGGCCGTCTGGGCGCCCTACAAACGCCTGCGTCAGATGGCGGGCGACGCCATTGCCAAGTACGCGGCGTCGAAGGCAAATACCGCCCTTGCTGACGCGGCAAAACTGGCCAAAACGCCGGACGCCAAGGCTCCGGCCGGAGGAGGCTTCGACATCGGCAAGAGCGCCGGCATCTTCGCCGCCGTCGGCCTCGCTCTCGGCGCTCTCGGCACTGCCGTGGGCAGCATCGCCAACGCCCTTTTCTCTCTGACCTGGTGGCAGTTCCCCCTGCTCATCATCGGCATCTTCATCGTGATTTCCGGACCGTCTGCCCTGCTTGCGTGGCTCAAGCTGCGCAGGCGCAACCTTGCCCCCGTGCTGGAAGCCTCAGGCTGGGCCGTCAATTCACAGCTCCCCATCAATCTCAAACTGGGCGCTGCCCTGACCCAGACTGCCGTACTCCCTCCCGACGCGGAACGCCTGCATAACGATCCGCTCCACCAGGAAAGCGGACACGCCGGATTCTGGCTGGCGCTCATTCTCATAGCGGCCATCGCCCTTGGCGGCTGGCTGTGGTCATCCGGCAGACTCGCGAAGCTTCTTCCGGCCAAACCCGCGGTAACGACCAGCGCGCCCGCTCCCGCGGCTCCGGCTGCCCCTGCTGCTCCGGCCAAGTAGTTCACGCCGGTATCACTGTCCTTTCCGGGGCCCCGCCGCGAAAATAAGCAGAAAAAAAAGTTTTTCCGTTGACAACTTCTGCCTTCCGGTATATCCCCTTTCTCACCTCGGGATGTAGCGCAGTCTGGGAGCGCACTTGAATGGGGTTCAAGGGGTCGAAAG
>OGYP01001328.1_pt1 | contig 12143 bp, 13 predicted proteins | sample 1576571 | NCBI WGS metagenome assembly OGYP01 (sample SAMEA3541559, study PRJEB24748) | human gut metagenome | biome: human gut; feature: human-associated habitat; material: faeces | place: China | collected 2012
CTTATGCAGCTATTAATCCTGTACCAAAAAGTTGCATTTATAACTTGAACTCAAGATTATTAAATGAAACACGAGAACGGGATAGAAATGTTTATATAAAGAAACAAGTTTTTAAATGGCGATTGAGAACCTGGTATTGGGTTTGGGGAATATCTATTATTTTATTGGCTAGTATTATTGTTTATTGTAAATTGCCATCTACCGAAGGAATAGACAGTCTTCTCCAAAAAAGGTCAATATCATTAATTGGAGCAATAATATCTGGAATTATCGAACTTTTTGTAGGCAAGAATCTCTATGATAAATATTACAATCATTCGAATATTAATGCCTTTAAAGCGAATATTATTGTACCGAATGAGTTGAAAAATATAAATAGTATTGAGGATATGCCCGACTGAAAGTTTTATAACAGACTATTAGGGATGTTTTATTAACATCTTATAAAATGAAAAGGCCAGCCCAAATATTTGACAGGCCTTTTCGATTTATTCTGCCAATACTCCAATCAGTATCAGTAATAGTATTGAATAGTCTATTTCTGTCAAATTCGTGTCAATACTATAGCTCCAGAGAATGTTTGCTTTCGGTGCAAATTCATGAATAACATTTAAGAGATCGCAGAGATGGTCGAAACTTATTCCTAACTTGGGATGAAAGCTTACCTTTACAACTACGTTGAGAATAGCTTCAAAGTGCAGAGTCTTTAATTCCGAGCGGAGCTGTTCTGTTAAAGTTGGCATTTTGCCATTGAAGGAGATCAATCTACAGTGCGTTGTGTTGTTCAGGATACGGTCGAAATCTTCCCGTGTTATTGAATCCGGATCATTTTCTATTGTTTCCCAAACCGAGTTGAGATATTGCCTGATTGCTTCTTTGTCTTTCATCGTGTTTGTGCTTTAATGAGTCCTTGTAAAGATGAATACGCAACGAGGATGCAAAGCCAGAGATTTTATCTTGTGCACTGGATTGGTTATTTTCAATAGAAGGCCTATACATTGGCCCCAATTAGGTGGTAAATATTTTTTATTGAGTTTGGGGTTATATAAGCTGTAATAGCCCCTGAGCCGGCTCTATTGGGATTTAACAAAACGACCTGCCGCATGACGGCAGGTCGAGGAACGGTCGGGATAAAAGTTGAATGAGGAGGGTGGATGGATAACAACTTACAACTATGGTTTTATCCGCGACCAAAATGATATACGATCGGTAAGCGTAGAATCATTTAATATTGTAATGTTTGTTATATTCATTTTTTAACACCCTGAAAACTTCTTTATATTCAGGTTCTTCTGAAACCAATGTTATTCCATCTTTGTCCCGGAAACTTGCCGATAACATCATGTCAGGAGATTTTAGTGTGAAGGTCCATGGATAACAGAAATCTGCGGCGTAGTCTCCAAAATTAAATATGATGTTGAAAGGAGTTGTATTGTCCAATCCGATACATTCTAAAACAACAGTATCTGCAGATTGCTCCTTTACGATCTTTGTATTCCGGACTGTAAAGATCACTCCTTGTCCCATGATGTTGGCCATGCCCATGATCGGATAACCGGGCTTCTGGGTAAAGAAAAACTGCATGATAAACTCTTGACGTGAGTTCCGATCTGTGATTGCTTTTGTACTCTCTTTGAAAGAATAAAAAGCATTGTCTATTACTAAGGCATATCCTTGAACATCTATCGTTTTTGCCTTTTCTTGGGCTTTAATAGAAACGCATGCTGCTAGCCCCATGAGGAGCAAAAATAATTTTTTCATGATTTCTTGTTTAAAATTTCAATTAATAGAGGATTCATATCCGCCGGATATTCTCGTAGAGTATTGCTTTTTTTGATTTTAGGAAAGTAAGAAATGATAAGAGTTTTTTTCGCTGATGTTACATACTTATTTTTGGCAGGAAGAGCATACTGCCGCATACAGCTTTTGGCATTCCTGAATGATTCCTTGTTGGTTGTTATGGTATTTTCCCCGAATTAAATCATCACACCCCAGTAGGCGGATTGCAGCCTCATATCCTTTCAACATAAACAAAAATCCAAAATCCTTTTGATCGCCGGTTATCAAATCATAAAATTCTTGTGTATCATATATTCGTTTGGTTAGTCCCAACAGATCCATCCTTGGTAAATCGTTTTGGTAGTTTTCGTCTAAAACTTCTTGTAGCGTCATGCCTGCCGTTTGCTTTGCATAATCGGAAAATCGTTGGGTGCTCCAGTCGCCGTCGTTCAAACCGACAATAAATCCCATGGCGTAGATTTGTTTAAAGGTCGCTTGGTAGATTGAGTCGTCCAATTGGGGCGATTGTTGTGCGGATGCGGCAAATGCGGTTATCAGGGCATCCCATTCCAGCATGTTTGCATTCGTTGTGAGATCTTCGAGAAAATACAATTCAGGGTGATCTCTTTTATAGGCAGCCATATTGAACCTTAAAACAGTATCTTGCCCCTGAGTTTCGTAATACCAATAGACATCGAGGGTTTCGTCGGTAGAGGAATAGATAATAGAGTCCTGTATGGCATCAAAGCAGGGAGAATCACAGCGCTTCAGGATACAACGGTCAACTTCTGAAACCATAGCTATCATTTCGGAATAATCCTTATGCAGTATTTGTGACAGAAATTTTGCTCTTTGCGTGGCATCCAAAGTGTCACAAAACAGAATATTATTGAGTGATCCACTTAGGTCCACTAGTTCCTGAAAGGGTCGCCCTTTTAACGGTTTCTTGAATTGTCCTTTCAGCAGTTCCAACGGAGATGGAGCTGCCGGTTGTGATATGGCGCTTGGATCTGCTGTGCTGGTAGGTTCAATCCTCTCATAGATGAAGTAGCCGCATAGTGCTGCTATAATGATGCATAATGGAGTGATATATGCTCGTTTCATAGTTTATCAATAGATGCTTGTCAGTTTTCCATCGGTGAAGGTGAGAATCGTATATTGGGGAGCCGTTGCCCCGAATGTTTCGGCAAGGCCGATAAACATGGCCAAAGCCACGGCTTCCTCCCCGGAAAGCTTCGACATGGCAGCTGCTACTTGTAGATCTTGTTTATCCTTATTAAATGTCCATGTTTCAATGATGTGTCCCGCGTAATTGTGTTTTCCTATGTCGTATGATTTGATATCGATCACCTCCTGGCACATTTGTTTGGTCATGCCGAGTTCGAGTTTCCCGCTTGCAAGCGCCTTTCCCCATCTGGTTCCATATTTGCGGATGAGAGTTTGCTCCCTTTTTTGGGCCTCGGCTTGCTGTTCCTGACGTTCCCTTAATTGCTCTTTTTTGCGTAATGCCTCTTTCTCTTGAGCTTCACGTTGAGCCATTAACTCTTTTTCTCGTTGTTGGGCTTCAAGAGCCCGTATCTTATCACGGAGTTGAGAAGGAGTTGTCATTGAGGTAAACAAACTGGAATAATCTTGTTGCGCGCTTCTACGAATAGTCCACATTGAATCAATACTCCCGTCATGGTATCTCATGATTCCATTTACGGGTATAATGTGGTCTGCGCGATTCCGAAAGCAATATGCGTCGCCTTCAAGTTCATCCTCATTAGACCATTTGTATTGAATCTTGAATGGTTTGGGGGAATTCCAGATATTATAATTGATGCCAAACTTTCCTACTTTCCAGGTACCTCTTTCTCGATAAATCGGTCCCGTGTATATGTTCCCATTATTGAATTTAATTATTGCATTCTGAATAGGAAGGACACTTTCCGAACTTATAAATTCCCGGTTGAAATAATATAAAAATTTTATCCAAGAAAGATCCACTTCCCGACTGATTGAACCTCGACGATTTTTAATCGTTTTACTATAGAAGGAATGGTCCCTCAGTAAAGCAGAGACAACGGGTAAGTCAAATCCGATTATTTCAGTGAACTGTAATTTGATAGTCCAGTCATTCGCCGATGATTTTGCTAATACGGTATGATCCTCATTATTATAAATTTCTCCGGTACATTTGAGCGTTACTTCTCTGCATTTTATGGTGCCAGTGAATACAGAATTCAAATAAGTGCCTTCTAGAATTACACGTATGCCGCCATTGTCGGCAATATAGGGAGAATAAAACTTGACAGGTCCGTCAGATAAAATGCCTTTATTGAAATTTCCCTTGCAAATAATAGTTGAAGTAGATGTTCCTGCCTTTATTTTATAAGTGACAGTACGTTCTTTGGCTTGGGTATGCAAGCAAAAACAAAGCATCAATGTAAAAAGCAATAATAATCGTTTCATAATTTGAGATATGATTTTTTTGTTTATTTCAACTTTTTCCAAAGAGAAGAGCGAGAAGTTTTCCCGTTCATGTTAGAGGATGTTGCGTCTCCGATTTTTTCGATTTGTAATGCTTGACTGTTTAGTCTGAGGTAATTCCCAATCTGATTCGCTATGGCAAAATGGGGGTCTTGGATGTTTCCTTCGCTTGCAAGAGCATTCAACATCCGTTCGTAATACGTTCTGAAGTCCTGAGGAAAACGGCTGGTGATGCGGTGCGAATCGAAGATCGCTTCGGCAATGTTCTCGTAAATGTATTTACGCAGTCGGTGATTGCCTAATTCTTTGAGAATACGGTAAGTTTGGGTCATAGCAACAAAGGTTGTTGCCATTCGACTCCGGTATGGCTGGGTTTGTACAAAAAGAAAGTGTGGAGTCGTTAGTTTATCTATGCAGAGGCTCTGGTAAAGCCCGAATGTAAATAAACAGATACAATACCCCACACCTGTATAGTATGGGATGACATATCACATACCAATACAGATGATGAGTGTTGTAGCAATCCTTACATTCAGTGAAATTTACCAGATTTCTGCATAAGGATAAAAGCTAAACACTTTCATCAAATATGTACGTCGCCTGCGCGACATACAAAGATAGAAAAATGTTTTGACTTGCTACAACTCATTATGGGGTATTGTTGTGTAAATTTCCGTAAAATAGTTTTTTGATATTATCATACGTCCTATAATCAATAATCAACAAGCCAGAATCTGAATAAAAGATTCTGGCTTGTTGGATTTATTTGAATGTTACTCCGTGTTGTTTACAGATCCACAGAAAGGTTTCAATCCTTATCTCTGTGCTATGCATGCATCCTGCAAATTGTTTGCTGCATTCAAGCGGATCGTATTTAGGAGAGTATGAACTGACCTGCTGAAACAATCTGAGTCCCTCTTTTTCGCCATATTCGTTGGCTAGCGCACATCCTATCTTGTACCATTCCTTATAATCGTCTGTAATGTCCAACTGGTTTTGATTAATGATATTAACCAGTTTATACACCTTCTCATCGAGAAGTTGCTTTTTACGAACCGGCCTTTGAATCCTGGATCTTTGTCTGCTCCTTCGTAATACACCTCGATAGGCTTTGGCCTGAGGATTACAATAGGGATAAGCATCATAACTGGCTCCTCGAAGCCGACAAATGTCAGAACAATTTTTGTCTGCAATCAAACCCGTTTTTTCTTTAATTTCCAACGCTAATGCCTTGTACTGCTCTTCATGCTGCTCCGGATAGGCAATTCTGAATATTAAACAGAACCCCTTGCCACTGATTGATAAGCCTGCGTACAGTAAACTGTCAAAAGTTTGCCCAAGGATCTTTTTTATCTCGGAGCGTGTATAGTTATCCAAGATATTACTATTGTCACATTCGTCAATATCAATGCATAGATAGCCACTGTGTTGAATTAGCCCGTTTTTGTTTCTATATTTAAAAATTCCGCTTGGGGTAACACAAGGTAAATGGGATTTGATTTTTCGTCGTTTTGACCTTCTCCTGGTTTTACGGTATAGCGTTACTTCCTCTTTATATCGCTCCGTGGTAAGCCATTTCAGTAGATCAACCGAACGATAAGGAGTCGCTGAATAGTAGTTTCTGAATATGGATACCTTGATAAGAGGGTATGCCGATGGATTCAACCCGGTTGTTTGAATTTCCCGTTGTCCCTTCATTTTTCTTTTCTTGTTAGATTTTACTTTTAAGGATGGCTATCTGTATTCTATCGTGCCAATATCCAGGGTGTTACATCCGTCTCCTTCGTCGTTTTCTGTGGAAATCTCGCTAGAATCTTCAAAATTATTTTTGTAAGCCAACTTTTCTCTATACTTTTTCTGACGCTTTCTTTCATTAGCATCCAATTGTGGCCGGATTAAGGTAAAGATTCGAATCTGCTCTGTGTTTAAGTTTGTAGGTTCTTCCGCATAAAGGGCATATCTCATTATAGCATCATAAAGGTGTAATCTAGACATAGGCTTCATTGAGGATAATGCATCGTAAAAAGTTTTGTAAAAAATGAATCCATCACGAGCCGGAATCTCTGCATCAATTTCCGGATTGGAAACTTTGGCTTTTTTTAAATCTTTTTTCATGGTATTTACTTTTTTAAGTTGCTAATTTTTTGACCGAGTTCTTGTTCGATGGTTGAGGATGAATGGCGTTGCATCCATTCGAGAATCTCTTCCCGGTTGAAAAAGAGGCGACGACCGCCGTGTTCCGGTTTGTGAAACGGAATCTTGCGTTCGCAGGTGAGTTTATACACTGTGGCTGTGCTGTAACCGGTTAGCCGCGTAACACCTTCCACGGTCAAAACCTCGTTCTCCGGATTGCGAACCGATGCCGGGTTGCCCAGCGTGCGGTCTATGGATAGAATCTGTTTCAGTTGCCCCACTGTTAACATGGCAATTGGGGTATCATCTGTAAATGTTTTCATCTTTTTATTTGTTTATAATAGTTTCTATCCATATTTATAATGAGCGAACTTTCTTGTGGCCGGGAATGAAAATACCCCCTCGAAACCGCAATTTCGAAGGGGTATTTCCTGAAAATGATGAATCAGACTACCGGATTCCGCCTGTATGGGTCAATAGCAAGTCTTGGGGACAGAGCTTTTCAAGGAATGGTTTGAAAATGAGTTCACAGAAATTCATGTCGTCTATCTCTGTGCTCTCAAAGAGTTTCTTGAGGGTTTTGTATATCCGGCTTATGGTTTGATCCGATGTGGCTCCGATGGCTCTTTTGATGGATTGGATGGAGAGTAATCGGCGATTCGGGATTTGCTGGAGATGTTGTTTGCAGTAATAGAACAGACTGCCGATGTAGAGCCAGTAGCGAATGTCCGCGCGTGTCCCTTGAAAAATAGTTCCCGTAAAGATTGAAGCGGTTCTCCCACAATCGGGACATCGCAACAGCAATGGGTCTGTTTTCCTTAAAGGATTGTGAAGAACTTCGTTGCAATTGGGGCAAAAGGTGGTATGCTGTTTTTTGTAGAACGCAATTGCGGATTCTCTGTTGGGGTATGACCTCAAGAGAGTTTGGTAGCTGAAAGGTACTTTCATAGGATGTGTTTTTTCGGGCATATAGAATGCAGGGTTATGTAATAGCTGATTTTAGAGCACTTTTGCGGCTTCGTCGATAACCTGGTTGTCAAAACTGTCGAGATAGACATTGGTGGTTTCCAGGTCGGCGTGCCCGAGCATTTGCGAAATGACTTCACGCGGAACATGGTTGCGCTGCAAGGTCATGGCTGCCGTATGGCGGGAGACATAACTCGTCAGGTGAAATGCGATTTGCAACTCCTCAGCGAGCATCCGCAGGTATTTCTGATACTTGCTGTAACGCCCCCGAATGTGCATATAGAGTTTCTCATCCGTATATCCCGATCGGGTAATAATCGGTAGCAGATAATTATCTACGGTCGGAGAACCCGCCTGCAGGCTTTCGATCAGTTGACGGATGGCAGGCGTTATTTTGATTGAGATCGGTTTCACATTCTTTTGTCGCTTGATCTTTTGCCGTTTATAGACAATGTAGTCTCCGTCCTCCATATGTTTGATGTGGGAAGTGGTGAGCAGAGCCATGTCGACGAACGAAATCCCATAGCAATAGTAGGAAAAGAGAAACAGTTTGCGGGCATATTCGCATCGTGGATCACAGGCAGAGGCGTTTTTCAGTTTCAAAAGTTCGGTGGCGGGCAGATACCGTTTGTCGGTGGTCTCTTCGAGTTTGGAGATTTCGAATCCGCCCCGACCGAATGGATAGGTCGCCTCGGAACCGACACCTTCGGCATTGGCTCGATTCAAGATGGCCCGCAAGGCCTTGAAATAGAATTTGCGGGTATTACCCCGGCAGCCTCTTTTCTGGAGGAATGCATCGAATCCCCGGACATAGCGTAGATCAATATCCGAGAAAAGGCGTTGATCCAGTTTCCGATCATACAGTTTCAACATATCTTGCGCCTGCTCATAGGTTTTGGCATTGCCGATGTGTCCGGTTGCATGCAGCTCTTCGATACGGGCTGTGAAATAGTCGTTGAATCGTCCTTGTCTGGAGGTGTTGAGGAAGGTGTCTTCAAACTGATTCAGCGTCCAGTCGATGCCTTCCAGTTCGAAACGCTCGATAATCTCATGGGCGCGGACCTTGAATTTGGCCAAGAGTGCGTTGTCGGTTTCACGCTGTTTGTTTTCGGCCTTCTGTTCGGCCCCTTTCAGATTACGCAGGATGATGAATTGTTCGCCGGCCTCATCCCAATATTGGGGCAGGACATAGAGATTGAGTGCAATGTATTTGCGCCGTTTGTCTTTAGTGACACATAACCGGATGGCATAACGGCCATTTCGGTCAGAAATATCGCGTCGGCGAGGAAAGCGGATGGAATAGGCCATAGCTTTGTGCTGTGTTTTTCGTATTCGAGGGTGATTCTCATACTGTCTACGAAGAACGGATGAGGAAACATTATCTCAGGTACAGAAGCGATGATCTCATCTAACTTGTGAGATAACTAATAAATAGGTCATCCGTCGCAGACGGAACAAAAATAATGGAACGATAGGCCGGTTTCAAAATTTTCGGAAGTTTTAATTTCTGACCAACTGTTTTCATCGCGGCTTTAAACAACGTATGTCCGCTTCTAAGGATCCAAGACGAGTTTGGCCCCGTGGAACACAAATGGAACACGCGAAATCGAAATAGATCCATATAACGGAAACTTGCAGGTGACAGGGTATTTGATGAATCCATTGTAAGATAAATCATTACATTTACCTGCAAAATTGAATTTCAACCCTGGGGGGCGTGTGGTCGCTGGTTCGAATCCAGTCACCCCGACTGAAGAAAAGGCTTGACAATCTGACGATTGCCGAGCCTTTTTCGTTTCTGGCAGGTTGTTCGCGCAGGGGCTTCCGACCCCGTTTCTGCGGCATTTTACGCAGGGTGTGTAAACCGTGGTGTAAACCGCCAAAAGGCTATGTACGCCACAATTTCAGTCATTTGCTTCAAAAGCAAGACCCTCGCCAACGGGGAGCATCCGCTCATGTTGCGCATTACGAAGGACCGCAAACGGACGATGAAAAGTCTCGGCGTGTCGGTCGATCCCAAATTCTGGAATTTTGACACCAACCAACCCAAACCCAACTGCCCAAATCGACAGTTGATTCGCCAGATCATGCTGAAATATGAATCCGAGTACAACGGGAAGATTCTGGCGAAAGAGATGAACGAGGAGGAATTTACCCCGCAGATGATTATTGCCGAGCAAAAGGGGCGAATCAAGGCGCAGACTTTGCCAGACGGACTGATGACCGACTGCAGGGTCTGTTTTTATGTAGCGACTGAATAAATACGGCTATGCTTGCACCATAGAATCATAAATACGAGCAACAACACCCGAACGGGCAAGATGTTTTGCATTTTCCGCCGAATGTGTTACTTTTGCAGTAACATATTGAATACACGGAGAGTGTAGCTTATTCTCGTTGATGGAACGTAGGAAATTCTGATCAAGTAGAGAGGATAGGCAAACATCTTGCCGCGTCATATCCATTCGTGGATACGGCGTGGTGTTGTTGCTTATTTATCTACAAGGTTTCCTACGACCTCATCAACTGAATAAGTCTTCAGCACCACGCTTTCTGTTTCTTTAAACCCAAACTTTAACCGTCGTACGGGTGCTGGGACGACATCTTAAACTTTATAACCATGAAAAAATTGATTACCTTATTGGCCGCAATGGTGATTGCTGGTAGCGTCTCCGCTCAAAGCCAAGCGGCTTATCTGGATCTTTACCAGCGTGGCAATGGACAGCATTTGAGAACTACTCTAATATTCAACCAAGAGCCTATTTATCTCGGGAAAAAGAATCTCGGAGAAGTTCTTAATATGTTGGCTGAATTGGGTTGGAAAGTAGACAAAACATTTGCTGTCCGACGTATCGGAATACCCATCACGCGGCATAAATTTCATATCATACTAAAAAAAGAATATCAAGTTGGAGAGAATCCATTTGAAGGATTAACCCTTACATACAATCTCTATTCATTTTCAGCGAATGATGAAGACTCTATTGCCATTCAACAAAAGAATGTCTTATTGTTTAAAAAGGCCATTCCTGATAACGCTTTTCAAAACAATCATGAACTTACTGAGTTCTCCATTCCTGAAGCTGTAACAATCATAGGCTCTTCGGCATTTTATAACTGCGAGAATTTAAGAAGTATTATTATTCCTCAAAAAATCACACACATTGGCAAATTTGCTTTTGGAGAATGTTACAAACTAAAAAACATTTACTGTAGGGCACTTACACCTCCTAGTTTAGAGCCGTATGCGTTCTTGCACCTTTCTCATTCAGCCCAAATATATGTTCCGAAGACTTCGGTAGAACTTTATAAAAAAACCAAAGGTTGGGAGAAATATGCCAAACAGATTGTTGGCTATGATTTTTAGGTAGCTATTTATTTGATTGAGGATATATTTGGACAGATTGTCTATATGCTGTTCTTTTACTCAAGTTTGTTCTATACTGTCTTAATCTGCTCATCGTTTAATCAACCACGGTTTCGCATTTGCGTGAGTTGTAAGTGATTTGTGGGCTAATCGTATGTTGCGTGCTGTTTATAGCGCCCGATCGCGTGTGGTCGCTGGTTCGAATCCAGTCACCCCGACTGAAGAAAAGGATTGACAATCACATGATTGCCAAACATTTTTTGTTTTTGTGCCTGCCCATCGCCGCAGCCGTGGAACACAAATGGAACATGGAAAGGTTCCGTCGGGCGGGTTTCGTGGTCGGCGTTCCTGTCGCGGCGGTTGTATTTTTTTGTATCTTTACAACAAAACGCATCACTATGAGAACGACACCTGACCGCATCACGGAGCTTCGGCCCGGGGAGATATTCGTATTCGGCAGCAACCTGGCGGGCATGCACGGCGGAGGTGCTGCCCGGTTGGCCAGCCTGAAGTTCGGGGCCGTCTGGGGACAGGGGGTTGGGCTGCAGGGAGAGAGCTATGCCATCCCCACCATGCAGGGCGGAGTGGAGACGATCCGTCCCTATGTGGACGAGTTCATCGGTTTCGCCCGGCAGCATCCCCGGATGACGTTTCTCGTCACGGAGATCGGCTGCGGGATTGCGGGTTTCACGCCCGCGGAGATCGCCCCGCTGTTCGAAGCGGCCCGTCGGGTGGAGAACATCCACCTCCCCGCGCGGTTCTGGGACGTACTCGGCCGGTGATTCGTTGTGTCCCCGCCGGGCGGAGCGCGCGGTGCGGCCCGGGCTTCAAGGACGCATTTTCGGGGTCGATTCGCGGGCTTTTCGCGGATAAATTCCTATCTTAGCACGGAATAATTCCAGTTTTACCGCAAAAACCAAGAACCGATGAAGAAGCTGTTTCTCTGTATGGCCCTCGGCCTGGCGGCGGAATGGGCGCTTGCCGCCGAGCCGCTGTGGCTGCGCGATGTGAAGATTTCGCCCGACGGGCAGCAGATCGCCTTCTGCTACAAGGGCGATATTTACAAGGTGGCAGCCGACGGCGGCAAGGCCGTGCAGCTGACCACGCAGGAGTCGTATGAATCGAGCCCCGTCTGGAGTCCCGACGGGACGCGGATCGCCTTTGCCAGCAACCGCGAGGGCGGTTCCGACGTATATGTCATGTCGTCCGAGGGCGGTCCCGCCCGGCGGATCACCTTCAACTCCGCCTCGGAGGTCCCCACGGCCTTCTCGCCCGATGGGGAATATGTTCTTTTCGTAGCCTCGATCCAGGATCCGGCCGCCAGTGCCCTGTTCCCGAAATCTTCGATGCCCGAGCTTTATCGTGTGCCCGTGGGGGTTGTATGTCAAAAAAGCCGTATTATATCACGACACCGATCTACTATCCG
>OGYP01001331.1_pt1 | contig 12132 bp, 4 predicted proteins | sample 1576571 | NCBI WGS metagenome assembly OGYP01 (sample SAMEA3541559, study PRJEB24748) | human gut metagenome | biome: human gut; feature: human-associated habitat; material: faeces | place: China | collected 2012
GAAGTCGTTCACGGAGAGTCCGGTGATCGATTTCAGTTTGCGGTAGAGACTGGCCCGGCTCATCGATATGGCGCTGCTGATGTAGTCTACGTTGAGGTTTACGTCCGACAGGTTCTGCAGGATGATCTGCGTGATGTCGTTCAGGAATCTGTTCTCGGCAGACAATACATCCTCATGTTCGTTGTTGAAACTGAAGTTTAGCGATTTTCGGTATTTCTCCTTGAGCGTTTTCCGGATCTCGATCAGCTTCTCGATCTGAATCTTCAGGTGGGTTAGCGAAAACGGTTTGGATATGTAGGCGTCGGCTCCGCAACGCAGTCCGTTCATCATGTCCTCCATCTCGGATTTGGCCGAAAGGATGATGACCGGGATATGGCTTGTGTCGAAGTTGGTTTTGATCTCGCGGCACAGGGTGATTCCGTCCATGATGGGCATCATCACATCCGTGATGACCAGTGAGGTTTCAGGAATTTCGTTCAGTTTTTCCAGAGCCTGGGCACCGTTGGAGACGGCATGTATGTTGTACTTTACCCCGAGGCTGTCGGTCAGGAACTCGACGATGTCCTCGTTGTCCTCCACGATCAGGATCGTCTCCTCCTTGCCCTTGTCGCCCGATTCCATCTTCTCTTCCGGCTGCGTATCCGGTTCCCGGATCACCTCTTTCTCCGATCCGACTTCCGTCGGAGCGAATTCCGAGTCGATGAAAAAATCCTCTCTGCAGGGCAGCGTACACCGGAACGTTGTCCCGATGCCGGGTGTGCTCTCTACGGAGATATCCCCGTGGTGAATCTTTACGAGCGATTTTACCAGATACAATCCGAGTCCGCTTCCGTATTTTGTCTGTGCGTTGTCTCCCTGATAGAATATGTCGAACACCTTTTCCTGCTGTTCCTTGGCCATGCCGATGCCCGTGTCGGCGACCGAGAGCACCAGTTCGTTGGAGGTGATGTCTGCCGTCAGCGTTATTTTGCCTCCCGGCTCCGTAAACTTGAAGGCGTTGGAGAGCAGGTTGTTGATGATTTTCGTCAATATGTCGGCATCGATGCAGACCGATGTCCCCGATGGGGGGAACGAGGCCTGGAATGCAATGTTTCTGTAACCGGCCAGCTGGTCGAACGGAAGTATGATGTCCGCAATCAGCGTGCGGATGTCGGTGCGGGCCACCTGCAGGCGGATCTCCCCCTTTTCGTTTTTCCGGAAATCGAGGATCTGATTGACCAGCGAGAGGAGGGTTTTGGCATTCCTTTCGATGAGCTGGTAGTTTTTCAGTTTCGAAGAGTTGGTTTCGTATGCCTTGAGCTGGTCGATCGGAGCCAGTAACAGGGTCAGCGGGGTTCGCAGTTCGTGGGATATGGTGGTGAAGAAGCTGATTTTTGCCTCGTTGAGCTCTTCATCCTTTTTCCGGTTGGCCTGCTCCATCTCCAGCGTATGTTTCAATTCGATGCGTGTCTTGGTGATCCGTACGGCAACGAAGGCGGCAAGTACGACGAGAAGCAGGTAGAGCGATTTCGCTCCGGTCGAGAGATAGAACGGCGGTCGGAAGACGAGCTGGAGGGTTCGGGAGAATACTTTCGGCGAATCGGCGATGGAGCCTTCGATCTCGAGCGTGTATTTGCCATAAGGCATGTTGTTGATCGAGAGGGTGTGCGATGCCCCCAGTTCGGACCATTCGTTGCTGCGCTCCTTTATCCGGTACCTGTAGCTGGCGATCTCGTATCCGAAATAGGGTATGATGAAATCGAGCGAGATGTTGTTCTGCTTGTGACTGAGTACGATCCGCTCCTGCGCATTGAGGTTTTTCTTGAGCGGAGATCGCCTGGCGCCCGGGTAGACCGGATGGTTGTTGATGTTCAGGTTGGCCAGGAACAGTTCCCTTGCCTGGATGGTGTCGGGCGACTCCCTCCGGTCTCTGACGATGGCGACGCCCTTGAATCCGCCGACGTATGTCTCGGTCCGGTCGATCAGGATGGCGGCATCCGAATAGTCGGTCACCGAGAGCATCTTTGGGGTTGTGACCTGGGTATATTTTTGGGCCGTTATGTCGTAGCAGTATATCTTGCTGGTCCCGGAGAGCCACAGTTTGCCGTTGTCGTCCGATGCTACGGCCACGAAACTTTTGGAGCCGGGATCGGGTGAGGCGATGAACTCGCCCCGCAGGGGATCGCCTGTCAGGTCGGTTCGGAAAAGCCCGAGATCGGTGGCGCACCACAGTTGCCGGTCGAAGAGGGCCATGTCCCATACCACGGCATTCCCGAAATCCTTGTGGACCGGGATTTCGGTGATCCGCCCCGTCTCCCTGTCGTACCCGATGATTCCGTTGTGGTAGGTGCCCAGCCATATGGTTTCGCGGTCGATGACGATCGTGCGGATATCCAGCTTCTTGTTCAGCCGCCCGGCAAGCGGGCGGGTTGTCCTTTTGCTGAGAAAGTCGTAGCAGAACAGATCCGAATCATTGTTGTAGTAGATCTTTCCTCCGTCCGTGGCAATAGCCCGAATCGTCTCGTTGTGCGGCGTGTTGCGGATCGCCACAAAACGGTCGGAGCCGGGGGCAAGATAGGCCAGACCGTTGTAATATCCGCCGGCCCAGATGTATCCGTTCTCATTTCTGCACAGGGAGACGATCACCGAGTCGTGGATGTCCGACCCGGAGAACACCTGTTTTTGGCCTGTCACCAGATCGTAGCGGACGACTCCGTGTCCGTCCATCCCGAACCAGAGGTCGTCGCCATTCCCCCTGCAGATGGCGAGCGTTTTGTTCGAGGAGTTCCCGTCCTGCATGTCCTCGATCGGGGTGATGACCGAGGGGGAGAACTCCGAGATGTCGAGTATGTTTATGCCGCCGCCGAAGGTTCCTACCCAGAGGGTCTGCTTCTTGTCGTAATACAGCGCTGAGACGTATCGGTATGTCAGTTTACCGATTCCGGGGCCTTCGGAAACGGAGCGCAGGTCCGTGATTCGGTTGTCGGGCGTCACCGACTCGGGGGAGAAGGCAACCAGGCCGTTGTCTCCTCCGACCCAGATCGTGCCGTTGCGGTCTTCGACGATCGCCATGATCTTGATGTGGTCCACCATGGGGTGGCTGATGCGCACCATGGGGCCGTTTACCGTTCCGCCGAACAGTCCGTCGTGTGTCCCGATCCACATGGTGCCGCTCCGTCCGGTACACAGGGCATTGACCGTTGCATGCTGCATGGGAAAACCGGAGAGTTTGCCGTTCTTCAGGTCATAGATGTATATTCCGTCGTACCGTGTCCCGATCCACAGATAATCGTTCGGATCCTCGCACAAGGTGATGATGTGTTTCGGCAGGTTCGTGCTGTCCGGGAACTGCAGTTTTCGGAATCTGCCTTCGGGAAGGTCGTATGCCCCGACTCCCTGGTCCGTGCTGCCTATCCAGATCGTTCTCTTGTCCCGGCTCATCAGCAGGGCGGTGATATCGGAGATTCCGATCTCCTGGCGGTTGGCGATGAAAACGGAATCGCCCTGGTAGGAGTAGATGTTCAGCCGGTCGGGGGTCCCGATCCATACGTCGCCGTTCTCCATGGGCAGCAGGCTTTGGGCGTATTTGTTCGAAATGCGCCGGGGAGCGGTATTGACGGAGATGTTCATCGGCATGTCGCCGTTGTAGCAGGAGATGCCGTTGGCGGTTCCGATCCACATGCGGCCGAACGAATCCTCCGTAATGGAGAGGATCGTGTTGCTCAGCAAACCCTTTTCCGAATTGATTACATCGATGACCATCGGTGCGCTTCGGGTGAAGGCGAATTCCAGAAAAACGGCCGAAAGGAGGAGGATGATTCTGCGCGACATGGCTGTTTTGTGTTGAATAAACGGTAATCGAAAGTAGGAAAAAAAACGATATGTGCGACTATGGTCAAGGACACGCCGAAATGCCGTTAAATATGTCGTATGTGTACAAGTGCTTGATATGTATGCGATTCCTTGTTTTGGTGAAGATCGGATGATTTAAAAATGAAATTGATTGATACAATTTTTAATCTCAAATCTGGTATAATTGGGTTTCTTTGTTAAAGGGAAAAACGCGGTTGATCTTATGTGAACTTTACCATTCAATGTATAACCCTAAAATTACTGATCTATGAGTGAGGAATGCTACAAGAAAAGAAGAGACAGTGTCTTCTGGTCACCCAGGATGCTGTTGGTGTGTCTGCTGAGTTTCCTGTTCTCAGGGACCGTGAACGCCCAGGACAAGACACGGGTCTCGGGCAACATCATGGATGAGAACCTGCAGCCGGTGATCGGGGCCACGATCACCGTCGAGGGGACCACCCTCGGGACATCTTCGGATGCGAAGGGCAGTTTCAGCCTCGAGGTTCCCGCCTCCGGCAAACTGCAGTTCAGTTTTATTGGTTACCAGACACAGACGGTTCCGATCGAACGTAACAAAATCTATAATATCCAGCTGTTGCCCGATGCCACGAATATCGACGATGTCGTGGTCGTCGGATTCGGTACGCAGAAAAAGGAGAGCGTGATCGGAGCCATCGCCTCGGTTCAGGCGACCGCTCTTTCGGTCTCCTCCAAATCGGCCCTGAGTCAGACGCTGGCGGGAAACATCCCGGGAATCATCGCCGTGCAGCGGTCGGGCGAGGTCGGTAACGACCGGGCCGATTTCTGGATCCGCGGCATGGCCACCTTCAAGGGCAATACGTCGCCGCTGATTCTGGTCGATGGCGTCGAGCGTGATTTCAACTCGATCGACCCCAAGGAGATCGAGTCGTTCTCGATTCTCAAGGACGCCAGTGCTACGGCCGTCTACGGTGTACGGGGAGCCAACGGCGTCATCGCCATCACGACGAAAAAGGGATCCATCGGCGAGCTGAAGGTCGATGTGAGTGCCGAGTATGCGGTGAAGGCTCCGACGATCATGCCCGAATTCGTGGGTGCCGTGGAATACATGGAACTGATGAACATGGCCCATGTGCTGGGTGGCAATGCGGGTCCCGAACCCTATCCCGACTACCGCATTACGAATACGCGCAACCGGACCGATCCGGACCTCTATCCCGATGTGGACTGGATGGACGCGTTGGTCAAGTCCACGACCAAGCACGCGCACGTCAATGTCAATATTTCGGGCGGTTCGCCGAAGATCCGCTATTTCGTCTCCACCTCGTACCACACCGAGGACGGTATCTATACGACGGACAACAGCCGTCCGTGGAACTCGAACATCCGGCTCAACCGGGTCAATTTCCGCGGCAACTTCGACATCGACCTGACGAAGACGACCGTATTCAACTTCAATGTGGGATCGCAGCTGACGACCGTGAACGGACCGCGTACGAGCGTCGATGACATCTGGCGGCTGGCAATCACGACCAAACCGAACGAGTTCCCCGTGCGTTACTCCGACGGGCAGCTTTCGACCCCCGTTATCGGCGAGAACCCGTACAACTGGCTGACGCAGCTCGGCTACAAGGAGGACGGCAACAGCGTGACGACGGCTACGGGAACGCTGAACCAGAAGCTGGATTTCATTACCGAAGGTTTGAGCGCCCGGGTTCTGTTCGCCTACGACGTGGACAATACAAGCTCCCTGGTGGGCGTGTTCAGCCCCGACAAGTTCTATGCGACGGGCCGCGACGAGGAGGGCAATCTGATCGGAAACTACTATCCGGGCGACTCGCCGTTCCTGAACCTGAGCAAGAGCAGCGCGATGGCCTACACGACCTATCTGGAGGCCTCCGTGAATTACGACCGCTCCTTCGGCAAGCACAACGTCGGGGCGCTGGTCCTCTACAACCAGCGTATCCGGAACATCGCCAACGGAAGCGGCGAGTTCGCTCTGCTGCCCTACCAGAGCCAGGGCCTGGCCTCGCGTGTGACCTACAATTACGACAACCGCTACTTCATCGAGGGAAACCTGGGTGTGAACGGATCGGAGAACTTTGCTCCGGGACACCGCATCGGTATCTTCCCGGCCGTTGCATTGGGCTGGTATATCTCCGAAGAGCCTTTCTGGGAGGGCATCAAGCAGGTGATTCCCAAATTCAAGATCCGTGGTTCGTTCGGTACCGTGGGTAACGATCAGCTCGGAAGCAGCACCCGTTATGCCTATCTGGCCGAGATTGTGGGCAGCAATGGATATGATTTCGGCAAATACCCCATGTCGCGGCCCTATAGCGGCCTGATGGAGGGCAAGTTCGGAAGCAACCTGACCTGGGAAACCGAGTTGAAGCGGGACATCGGAGTGGAACTTTCCATGTTCGGGTTCGATCTTACGGTCGATTACTTCAACAACTACCGCAAAAACATCCTGTGTCAGAACCGCCGGCTCCCGTACAGTGCCGGTTTCAGCGTCGATCCGTGGACCAATATGGGCAAGATGAAGAATCATGGTGTCGATATGAGCCTGGTCTACAACTACATGAAGGGCGATTGGCGGATCTCGGCCATGGGCAACTTCACCTATGCACGCAACGAGATTGTCTATAACGGAGATCCCGAACCCCGCTATCCGAACCTCGATCGGATCGGCCATCCCTACGGACAGCAGTTCGGCCTGGTTGCCGAGGGGCTGTATACGAAGGAGGATTTCGACGCCGAGGGCAATCTGCTCCAGCATTTGCCCGTCCCCGAACTCGGAATCGAGGTGGCTCCCGGCGACATCAAGTACCGGGACGTCAATGGCGACGGCTTCATCACGAAGGACGACTTCACGGCAATCGGTTACAGCGATACGCCCGAGATCGTCTATGGTTTGGGTATCAACGTGGCCTACAAGGCCTTCGATTTCGGTATCCGTCTGCAGGGTGCGGCGCACGTGACCCGTATCATCAACAACGACGATGACGGTCCGGTGGACAAGAACGTCATCCCGACCGTTTCGGATGCGAATATCTATAAAAAGCTGGCCAACAGTTTCTGGACCGAGGAGAATCCGCGTCAGGACGTCTTCTCGCCCCGTGTGCGCGGCGGATACAACGACCAGAACTACCTTAACTCGACCTGGTGGCAGCGCAACATGTCCTACCTGCGTGTGAAGGATGTCGTTGTGGGGTATACGCTGCCGCGGAAGTGGTCGATCAAGGCCGGAATCGAGCATCTGCGCGTCTACTTTATCGGGAACAACCTGCTTACGTTCAGTGATTTCGATTTGTGGGACGTGGAGCTGGGAACGAACAGCGGTATGAAATACCCGGTGATGAAGAGCTATTCGTTCGGTGTGGAATTGAACTTTTAAACGATTACAGTTATGAAATGCATAAAGTATTGTGTCGCGCTGCTCGGCCTGTTGATGGGAACCTCTTCGTGCGACAGCTTTTTCGACAAACCGACCAATGTCCAGGACCTGGACTATGTCTTCGGCAACGGCTCCACGACGCTGAGCTGGCTGGCCCACGGCTACTCCCTGATTCCGAGCCCGCTGATGATGACCCTGACCAGCTCGGTCGATTATGCGCCGGACTGGTGGGAGTTCTCCTCCCCGTATGAACTGATCTCCGACGAGGCCGACATCAACGACAACCGGGACTGCTACAAGGCCTACCGGATAACGCGTGGAGACTGGAGTGTTTCCGGTTCGGGCTTTGGCGAGAAGTGGATCCCGCTCTACCGGGTGATCCGCCACCTGTATGTCTTCCTCGACAACGTACATGTCGTGCCCCAGCAGACGGATATCAATACGCAGGAGAAGGTCGATAAACTCAAGTTGCAGGCCCGCTTCCTGATCGCATACTACCATGTGCTGCTGTTCGAACAGTTCGGACCGATTCCGATCGTGAAGTCGGCCGTTGATCCGGGTGCTTCGGAGGAGTCTTTCCTCGTGAGCCGCAACAGTGTGGACGAGGTGGTGAACTGGCTCGATGAAGAGCTGCTGACCCTTGCCAACCAACTCCCCACCTCTTATGAGGATGCCTGGGGTGCGGCTCCGACCCAGGCTTCCGCGTTGGCCGTGCGTGCCCGTCTGCTGCTTTATGCCGCCAGCCCGCTGTTCAACTCTCCGGACAACTATTCCGGCCTGAAGGAGTTTGCCAATCTGGCCAACAAGGACGGGAAGAAGCTGTTCCCGCAGAGCTACGATCCCGAGAAGTGGAAACGGGCAGCCGACGCGGCCAAACTGCTGATCGATACGCAGGGCGGACGCTACGATCTGGTCGGGGCAACGGCCGAAGGGTCTCCCAACAGTTTCGAGGATGCCTATGCCTACTACCGGCAGGTCTTCAACGCCCCCTTCAACAAGGAGGCGCTGTTTTCCCGGTCGCCGGCCATCTACGACGACTTCTCCGAGTACCTGCAGGTCGCCACGCCCCTGCAGTACATGGCCCGTCTGACCGGCAGCAACGGCGGTGCCGTATTGGGTGTGACCCAGAAACTGGTCGATACCTACTACATGGACAACGGAACCGAGGCCACGGCCGACAACCCGTATTACGTTGAGGAGGGCTTTACGACGGATCCCGAGAAGATCACGGTGAACCGCGTTGTCTCCGCCCCGAGCGAGCAGCAGCAGGACGTCTACAAGATCGACCGTGTTTACAACATGTACCAGAACCGGGAGGCACGGTTCTATGCGAGTGTCTTCTTCAACGGACGGAAATGGGAGTCCCAGCTGGTGACGAACGAGAAGGGTGAGGTTGATCCGGTCGATTTCTCGTCCCGCTCGGATGTGCCTACCTCCGGAGGTCGCACCTCGTTCTACCCCAAAACCGGATATACGCCCTACAAATTCATCGATGCGGAGGATACCAAACCGACCCACAAACAGAAGCGTCCCATCCTCTACCGTTGGGCGGAGGTCTATCTGAACTATGCGGAGGCGTTGAACCAGTATGATCCGGGCAATCCCGACATCCTGCGTTACCTGAACAAGGTCCGCAACCGGGCCGGACTGCCCAATTACGAGGAGGTCTTCCCCGAGCGGAGTTCGCAGGCCGAGATCCACAAGGCGATCATGCGCGAGCGGAACATCGAGTTCGCATGGGAAGGCCTGCGCTATTTCGATACGCGGCGCTATCTGGTTGCCGAGACCGAGGACAACGGCCCGTTCTACGGAATGGATCCTTCCGCCTTGACGGAGGCCGATTTCTACAAACGGACGAAGTTCGTGGACCGGGTTTTCAAGAAGCAGTTCTATCTCTATCCCATTCCGCAGGAAGAGATCAACAAGAATGCGAATCTGGTACAGAACCCCTATTGGAGATAATCTCATCATAACCCTTTAGCATTATGAACAACAGAAATTTCTGGAAACTGATCGTTTCGGTTCTGATGATGGCCCTGGTTTCGTGCCATGATGAGGATACCGAGACGGGTCCGGCGCTGAACTGCACGTCGTCGGATACCGAACTGGTCTGCCCGAGCGGTTCGGAGGGCTACTTCAAGGCCCATGTAACCTCGCGATATGGACTCAAGACCATTTACGTCACGCTCGGCAAATGGACCGAGTCGGGAACGGAGACGCAGGAGACGATCGAGATCTACGGATCCCCCAAGTTCTACGATCTGAGCTATACGTTCCAGGTCCCCGACGACGCTGCGTTGGACAACCAGCTGAAGGTCTCCTTCCTCGACTATGCCGGCAACCAGACTGAATTTACCGCTGCGATAACCGTGGAGACCGACCAGACGGCCCCGGTTATCGAGATCCTGAAGCCCGTGGCTCCGGACAATGTCTTCGCTCCGGTTGAGGTGATTCAGTTCGAGGCTTCGGCCATCGACAACAAGAAGATGCGCGATGTCGTGCTGGCATGCGAGGCCATCGGTTTCTCCGAGACTTTCACGCCGGGAACCGACCGGACGCAGGTCCGGGTCAAGACAAGCGTGAACATCCCGGACGAGGGCGAATACGAGTTCCTGCTCACGGCTACCGATGCTCAGGGCAATCAGGAGACCTCTGTGATCCCCGTGACGGTCGAGGTGGGCAGCAAGCCGGCCATCGTCAATAAGATGGAGCGCATCGCCGGTGTGGCGGGCGGTACCATGCCGTTCCGTTTCGAGGTCTCGACCAACAGCGAGCATACGATCACCTCCATTACGGTCGAGACCAGCGAGGAGGGTTGCACGGCCCGGAAGACGGTCGAGGCAAACGAGCAGATCTACCTCTTTGAGGATGCCCTGGAGATTCCCCAGACGGCGGTCGCCCATGCTGATGATCTGGTCATCACCGTTACGGCCCTGAACGATATTGGTGAACAGTCCGTCTGGACCGGTACGGCCAGTGTGATCAAGGGCGTTTACATCTATGGAGACGCTACCGTTTCGAAGTCGAACAAGGAGTACTCCATGCCGATGGTCCAGACTCCCTCTTCGAATGAATTCACGTTCAAGACCTATGTGGAGGCAGCCGGTGACGGCTTCCTGCTCTGGACCGGAGACTATACCGAGGATTCGGACCATTTCAGGACCGTGAACGCCTTCATCGACTGGGGCAAGCAGGACGGGACCACCGTTTCGTCCGCATCGTCCGAGCCCATCACCATATCCCAGACGGGATATTACGACATCCGGTTCAATCCGCTTACGCTGGAGTACAGCGTCGAGCCGGACCGCAACGTGCCTTCGGAGACGATCGATACGGGCGAGGTGTGGGCCCAGATGAACAACCAGCTCTACTACAACGGCAGCCAGTGGCTGAAGGCTGCATGGACCTTTGTCCGCTTCGAGGATTTCCCGGGTGTGAAGAACCGCTACTACATCGATGTGAAGATCGAAGGTACGGGATGGAACCGCGGGTTCTTCGGCCTCACGGCCCAGAGCGGTGACAAGGGAGTCCTTTACTCGCTGCTGCCCTTTACGAACTGGTTCTATGCCAACAACGCCTATGCGAGCTATCTGGACCGGGCCCCGGACTGGAACACCAACAGCAAGTTCGAGGAGAAGGGCAACCTCCCGGACGGCACGAAGATGCGTTGTGTGGTGGACACCTACCTGATGCAGGTGGGCTGGGCTCCCCTTACCCAATACAAATATCCTGAAACCCCGACCCCCGATATGTAAACCGATGCAGTCACTTCCTGCCGGGATCGATCCCGGCAGGAAGTGACCTGTTGAAAACCGTTTGTGATTATGAAATGGATTTTGAATTTTCTGATGGTCCTGATCCTGGCCATCTCCTGCTCTTCCAAGATTGCATCCAACCCGCTGACTCCGCCGCCGACCCCCTCTCCCGATGAGACCGAGCAGGAACTGCTGCTGCAGATCGACGGCGTGGGGATGGATTGGAGCGATGCACAGGTAAAAGCCTTTGTCGAGAAGATCTGCGCGACGGTCGATCGGCTGCGCACGAAATACAAGGTTTCGGTATTGACCAACCCGATCTCCTATTACAAGGAGGAGGGCCACGGACAGGGCGACCCGTCGGTCGGTGTGAACCGCGTCCATCCGAACCTGTTGAGCGAGTTCCGCTATTTTGCACAGAAGGATATAGATGTCTACCTCGATATCTACGCTTCCGATAACTATACGGCCCAGAACGGTGAGTTGGGCAATCTGCCCCTGCCGAAAAGGCGTTACGGAGAGCCCGAAACGATCAAGGGCCTCAATATGGACCTGGACTGTTTCGAGGATATCTTTGCGAAGTACCCCAACGTGAAGGGCGTGCGGTTCCATGAGCTGATCGGTACGCACGACCGCCGCAACGACGGACACGGCTTTGCCATCGAGTTTTCGCTGCTGCCCGAGATTGCACAGATGCTCAAGGACCACGAACGTCGTCTGGTGTGGGGCGACCAGTCGTGGGATCTCTGTTATACCGACGCTGCGGGCCACGGTTTCTGGCTCGATCATCTGAACGAGGTCTGCGACATCCTCGGCAGCGACCTGACCATCAATTTCAACAACAACGGTTGGGGTGCGGAGATCCAGGCGCTGACCTTCTCCCGCAACATGGCCAATTACCGGAACGGAAACCTGTGGGGCACGAGCGATCAGGCCTGGTGGTGGCAGGAGGTCGAGGCGCAGTCGCTCCCCTTGTGGGAGGACGGCAGTGTCCGCTGGATCGGATGGGGCCCGATGGACATGGCTCCCGAGTTGCTGGCCTCGTTTGCCCTGGAGACCTTCCGTCGCGGCGGGTGCCTTGTCCAGATCGAACCGCCCGCCACGCTGTTCGAGCCTCGTCAAAGCACGGGGTGATGCACAGTTTTCTCTGCTCCGCCAGTTGTTCCGTAC
>OGYP01001347.1_pt1 | contig 12055 bp, 10 predicted proteins | sample 1576571 | NCBI WGS metagenome assembly OGYP01 (sample SAMEA3541559, study PRJEB24748) | human gut metagenome | biome: human gut; feature: human-associated habitat; material: faeces | place: China | collected 2012
ACAATCGACTTGCCGCCGAGTGTAAACGAGGGGGCGTTACCCATAATGGGAGGGGCGTTACCAGAAAGGCAAATTTTAAATGGGCTGATGTTCAATGGGGGAGGGACGAATATGATATTGCGATGTAAAAACTGCGGCGGTGCGGTAAGACTTAATCCCGCCACAAGAAAGGTCGAATGTCCAAACTGTGGCTCTATATATGCAGAAGAAGGCGACGCAGACTACTACTATGCAAATGCCGATTCTCTTGCGGATATGAATGAAGATGTTCCCGAGGATTATTTCTCCCCTGACGGAAAAAAAGATGATACAGATAAGGGGGTCAGACCCGCTTTTAAGTTAAAGCTGAATGAGGATGACGATGAAGATAGCAGCTCTGAAAATGGCGGCTCTGAGGAACACGATGATGACCATGACAATTCCAAAGAACCGGAGATTGATTTCTTCCAGGACGATACCTACGAAGCCTTTGGCTACAACTTAAGGGAGCACGGCGGACAGATAACGGAAGAGATAGTATTTGCCCCTTCACTGGAAGCTGACGTAAGCTCCGGCATGGCCGGAAACGGCGCCGGAAATTCTGATGATGAGGCAGACGATCAGTCTGAGCTTACCCTTAAGGAGGAAACCGGTCCTACCCCTGACGAGCTGGAGCAGAGGAGACGGGAAGCCAGAGGTCATATGCGTGTGGAACGCTACATCAAGGAGAGTGAAAAGGCTCTGGATGAATTGTACTTCGACACCCCCGATGAGGTTCCTGACAACGACTTTAAGCTTAAATATCTGAACTTCAATATCTACAGGTGTACTGCCTGCGGTGCGAAGCTTATGCTGACAGGAAGAGATGCTTCCACCATATGTGCCTACTGTGGTCAGCCGTCCATAGTATTTGACAAGGTATCCAACGAGTTCTGTCCGGATCTGGTCATTCCATTCTCCGTTACCAAAGAGGAAGCCATGGCAAATATTAAGGCTGCCATACGAAACAGTAAATTCGTCAGCAGGGAGATAGACAACTACCGCCTTGATAACCTGATAGGTGTGTACATCCCGTACTGGCTGCCTACCATAGATATAAGAAAAGCAATGAAATTAAACGGAACCAAGCAGATAAGACAGGAAAAGATGCTATCATCCTCATCTTCCAGCGAAACCACCACTATACCTGTGAAGCTGCTCCGTGATATCGAGTGCATATATGCAAGGATAACCGCAGACTCATCGAGGCAGTTAAATGATGATGTGTCCAGACGTCTTGAGCCCTGGGACACCGACAGAGCCATACCTTTCAGCCCTAAGTATCTCACAGGCTTCTATGCAAATGTTTATGATGTGCCTGCAGGGGAAGCTATTAATATATCAAGAAAAAGGGCAAAGGAATTTATTGACGAATACATATATGATTCCTGTGCAGAGTTCCAGCCTGTAACCGTTGAGAGCGAGGAGACCACCTGCGATGTGGCAGACCTGGAATACGCTCTGCTTCCGGTGTGGTTCATGACCTTCAGATGTAACGATAACATAATAAATATCCTGGTAAACGGACAGACCGGCAAGGTGGTGGCACACCTGCCTAACGACACTGCCAAGGTTGCAAGATCTGCTATACCTATAGGAATAGGCGTTGTATTTGCTTATGCAGTGCTTGGCCTTATATGCGGGCTTCTGAACAATATCACTCCATGGCTGTTCCTGTTCGCCACCGGCTCGGCTGCATTTGCCAGTATGAGAAATAATATGAAACGGTACAACATCAGCCGTACCACAATGAAATCTTCAGGGTTAAAACAGATATCCCGGAAAGGAAGGGGCATATGGTAATATCAGTACCTGCTCTGATCATAGGGCTTATAGGCGGTATACTATGCGGCATCTGCGTTGCCGGCAATATAATAATCAAAAAAATAGTGAAGTCCTCTGTCTTAGGTGGAGATATCGGCGAGGCAAACGACTTCCAGCAAAGGGGAAATACCATAATCCACGCCATGGTGGATCCGCGTAACACAATAATAGGCGAGTCATATAAGAAATAAAAAAGACCGGTCACGGTGATCTACAATACATTCATAAAAATGTATATATCATGATCCGTGACCGGTTTTTAAATATCTCAATCTCTCAAGATATTTTATTATTCCTGTCCTCTTTAATGTTCTTTTCTTTAGTTTTTTTCTTTAATACTCCTCAAGAGTTATGACCATGGCGTTTCTGTTCATCCACATCTGCCTTATCGTCATAAAGGATACCGCATATTGCTTTCACCACTGCCCTGTGCTCACTCTCCGCACGCTCTGCAGAGGTTATCCTGTATGTCATGCCTGAATTTCCTTTCTATCTCTGGTACAGATACTGACCTTAGTTATACCATTATTCGTCAGATATTTCTACCTAAACCATCTTCCAATATCACAGCTTGAAAAATAATACCAATTATCTACCATTTTAAACTTGTGCATTCTCTCAGTACGAATACCACTGATCTCACCAGACTCGGGAGTCTTCCCATCTTCCGAATATACATATGCCTCTCTGCCATTCAGATTACAAAAAGAAACAAATCCTTTGTTCACAACTATACGCTCTAAATTTTGTCCATCTAAATAATAATTTTCATAAACCCTCTGGAAGAATTCACGGCTCACACCATCGAGTTTAATTTTTCTTGAGTCAGCATAGCAATATAGTGTGTTGTCATCATCTGCAAATGAATATACTATCTTGGATGTATATTCGTTGGAGTTATAATCGTTCCAGCAAAAATCCGCCACATAATCATATGCGTCAAGTTCCTTAATAAATCTTTTTACAATATACTCATCTGGTCTATTCAACTGCCATATAACCAATACTGCAGCCAATACTGTTGCAAGAGAAATTATGATCAGTTTTTTATGTCGTAACTTTTTCATTGTAATGTTCCCCTTATTGTTTTCTCAAACGATGAATATGTAATGTATGGCTGATAATCTCCACCATATAAGTTACAATGCTGTAATATGTACCAGGCCCTAAACCCTCCCACAAGTCCAAAACCAGCTATTTTTTTACCATCTTATTAGCCTCTATATCTGCACTATCTAAGCCGTATATATCATACAATGTAAATTTTAAAGTATATTCATAATTAGTACCATCAAAGTAGTATGAAATAAGTTCTATCTCATTTCCATATAAGCCATCTACGCAAATTCCAAGCCCTGAAAACGCATCATCATACACCGGCTCATCAACTACATTTTTCATTTTTGATACCATATAAGAATTCTCGCGGTTATTTTCATTGTACACTAAACCCGAAATGTCTCCATCATTATTTTCTATATACCCGTTTATTATATCACTAATCTGTAAAATATACTTCTTTGACGAAGAATGCTCTTCTATATTCTGGCTTAATACAAGATTCCAATAGTCTGTTGCCGTTCCGTCCATAAAATGATTTACCATATCAAGAGCAACATCTTGCATATCGCCAGTCGAAGCCATTTTTACTAAAGATTTCCATGAATATACATAATCATTGACTTCAAGCCCCAAAAAGTCAACCCAATTTATATATTTCATACTCACTGTCGAAGCTGTAGAACCATCCTGTATACTGGGATATTATGAGCAAAACAATTCCTATTATATTTATGGCGTATATGAAACGCACCACTACATTTGTCTTTCTCTTACCGCCAAATATAGACAGCCAGTTATGACAGTAAAGGTTGTATATTTTGACGATTTGTCGGCAATTTACCCATTTTATTCTTTTAATACAAATGAAATAATTTATCCGTCCACTCCACATAATACCAATTCTCAGTAATCCTGACAGCAGAAATGTTTTTTTCTTGGTCATTAGGAGTCCCTACCCACTTTGGCTTCATATCACCTGCAGAATAAACAATAGATATTCTTCCGTCTATATTACAGAAAGACACATAATCATCATATACATATACGCGTTCCACATTTTTATCATCTACATAATAGCTGGAATCCACCATACTGAACATTCTAACTTCATCGTCATCAAGATGGATACGTCGTGTTTCCGGATCTGAATAACAATAAACTGTATCTCCATCTATAAACGAATATGCCAAAACTTCATTTCCATCCTTATGTTCTTTAAAATCATTATAGTAAAAGTCGGCAACACCATCATAAAATGTTTTATTGTCCATTACCATCTTTTTAATAAAATCTGGCGGCTGATTTCTTTTATATAGAATAATCGTAGTAAATACCAATAAAAAAAAGGCTATTATTATGCGTGCAACTATCTTTTTTTTCATTTTATGCTCCCCCTGACTGTTTTTTTGAATGAAGCATATGTAATAAACGGTTGATAATCACCATTATACAAATTACAGTGCTGTAATATATACCAAGCTCTAAAACTTCCAAAAATCCCAAAACCAACTAGTTTTTTGACTATCTTATCAGCCTCTATATCTTCACTATCTAATCCGTATATATCATACTCTGCTTCCTTTCGTTCTCTTATAATTTCTCCTTTTTGTATTTTCCTTTTTGCACCCCTTTCTCCATTTGTTGAATAAAATAATAATATTATATTTTATACTGCTATTCAAGAAAATTATTATAACGCTGTATCAATATAGCAATAGTGTAAAAAAACAGGGACATGCGGATAAAATCCGCACATCCCTGTGTAACATTTTTATTTATAATGCATTAAGCATTCTTCTTAACGCCAAGTGTTACCTTCTCACCGTTGATGTTCCATTCCTTTGAATATCCGTCAACTGAGCCTGTAACCATATCTGTAGCCATAACGTCTACCTTGATACTGTCTGCATTTGCAGCGATAACTGACTGAACCTTATCGCTTCCTTCAGCGTAAACAGTTATCTTATCCATTACCTCGAAGCCTGCTTCTTTTCTCATGGTCTGGATCTTTGATACGATCTCTCTTACGAAGCCTTCCTCTAAGAGCTCCTCTGAAAGCTTTGTATCAATAACTACTGTTACTCCGCCGTCACTCTCTGAAACGAAGCCATCCATCTGTGCCATATCTATAAGAAGATCTTCTTCAGCAAGGGCGATCTCCATGTCGTCAACTGTGAACTTAAGAGCACCATTTGCCTTAAGCTCTGCCATGGCTTCATTTCCGTCTACTGATGAAAGATATGCCTTGATACCGCCAAGGTGCTTGCCATACTTTGGTCCTACTGTTCTAAGCTGTGGCTTGAAGCTGTAGGTTGTGTATGCTGATACATCATCTGAGAATACTACACTCTTGATGTTAAGCTCGTCCTCGATGATTGCCTTCTCCTCACCCTCAAGCTTCTTGTCAGCCTTAACATACATTGTACCGATAGGCTGTCTGTTCTTGATATTTGCAGTGTTTCTTGCAGCACGTCCAAGAACTACGATCTTAAGTATCTCGTCCATAGCTGTCTCAAGCTCAGGGTCGATCATCTGCTCGTCCACTGTAGGGAACTCGCACAGATGAACTGAAAGTGGAGCGTCCTTGTCGATATTTCTAACCAGGTTCTGGTAGATATCCTCTGCCATGAATGGAATCATTGGTGCAGCAGTCTCAGCTATTGTAACCAGTGCTGTATAAAGTGTCATGTAAGCATTTACCTTATCCTGCTCCATTCCCTTTGCCCAGTATCTCTCACGGCCACGACGAACATACCAGTTACTTAAATCATCAACAAACTCCTCAAGAACTCTTGTGGTCTCAGGGATCTTGTAATTTGCAAGGTTGTTGTCCACTGCCTTAACAGTTGAGTTAAGCTTTGAAAGAAGCCACTTGTCCATAAGTGAAAGCTTCTCGTAGTCAAGCTCGTGCTCTAATGGGTTGAAATTGTCTATATTTGCATAAAGTACATAGAAAGCATATGTGTTCCAAAGTGTTCCCATGAACTTTCTCTGACACTCTACTACTGCGTCCTCATGGAATCTGTTAGGAAGCCATGGTGCTGAATTGCTGTAGAAGTACCATCTGATGGCATCTGCACCGTACTTGTTCAGTGCGTCCATCGGATCTACAGCGTTACCCTTTGACTTACTCATCTTCTGTCCGTCCTTATCCTGAACGTGGCCAAGAACGATTACGTTCTTAAACGGTGCCTGGTCAAAGAGCAGTGTTGATATAGCCATAAGTGAGTAGAACCAGCCTCTTGTCTGGTCAACAGCTTCACTGATGAAGTCAGCAGGGAAGTGCTGCTTGAAGATGTCCTCATTTTCAAATGGATAGTGCCACTGTGCAAATGGCATTGAGCCTGAATCGAACCAGCAGTCAATAACCTCTGATACTCTGTGCATCTGCTTACCACACTCAGGACACTTGATAGTAACAGCGTCGATGAATGGGCGGTGAAGCTCAATGTCATCAGGGCAGTTGTCGCTCATGCTCTTAAGCTCTGCCTTTGAACCGATGGCATGTCTGCAGCCGCACTCGCACTCCCAGATATTAAGCGGAGTACCCCAGTAACGGTTTCTTGAAAGTCCCCAGTCCTGAACATTCTTGAGCCAGTCGCCGAAACGTCCCTTACCAATGCTCTCAGGGATCCAGTTTACTGTATCATTATTCTTAACAAGCTGATCTCTTACTGCTGTCATCTTGATGAACCATGTATCTCTTGCGTAATAGATAAGTGGCTTGTCACATCTCCAGCAGTGTGGATATTCATGCTCAAACTTAGGTGCGTCGAAGAGGAGTCCTCTGTTGTCAAGATCTACAAGTACCTTAGGATCTGCGTCCTTTACCCATAAGCCTGCAAATGGTGTCTCTTCTGTCATCTCACCCTTGCTATTTACAAACTGTACAAATGGAAGATCGTACTTTCTTCCTACATTTGCATCGTCCTCACCAAAAGCAGGAGCTATATGAACGATACCTGTACCATCTGTCATTGTTACATATGAATCACATGTGATGTAGTGGCCCTTCTTCTTCTGGGCTGCTGCCTTATCTGCTGCTGCCTGGTAAAGTGGCTCATACTCCTTGTACTCAAGATCCTTTCCTTTGTATGTCTCAAGAATCTCATAAGCTGCTACAGCAGGTGAATCCTCTGTTGCTTCCTTTGCAAGTCCGCCTAATACCTTATCAAGAAGTGCCTCTGCCATGTAATATGTGTATCCGTCAGCAGCCTTAACCTTAACGTAGGTCTCATCCGGATTTACACAGAGGGCTACGTTTGATGGAAGTGTCCAAGGTGTTGTTGTCCATGCAAGGAAATATGCATCCTCACCTATAACCTTAAATCTTACTACTGCTGAACGTTCTTTAACTGTCTTATATCCCTGGGCAACCTCGTGGCTTGAAAGAGGTGTACCACAACGTGGACAATATGGAACGATCTTGAAGCCCTTGTATAAGAGACCCTTATCCCAGATCTTCTTAAGTGCCCACCACTCTGACTCGATGAAGTCATCATGATATGTTACATATGGATTATCCATGTCTGCCCAGAAACCAACTTTTCCTGAGAACTCTTCCCACATGCCCTTATATTTCCATACTGATTCTTTACATTTCTGGATAAATGGCTCAAGACCATACTCTTCTATCTGTTCCTTGCCATCAATTCCAAGAAGCTTCTCAACCTCAAGCTCTACAGGAAGACCGTGAGTATCCCAGCCTGCCTTTCTTACTACGTTATGTCCCTTCATTGTCTGATATCTTGGGATCATATCCTTGATTACACGGGTAAGGACATGTCCTATATGTGGCTTACCATTTGCTGTTGGAGGTCCGTCATAGAAAGTATAGGTAGGAAGATCCTTTGTTTCTTCTACACTCTTCTCAAATATCTGGTTTTCCTTCCAGAAATCCAGTACCTTCTGTTCACGCTCTACGAAATCGAGCTTTGTGGATACTTTGTTGTACATCTGATCCATCGTCCTTTCACTTTATTTTTCTGTTCAAAAAGATTATTGAAATTTAAAAAGCCCTTCCGTCGTAATCAGGACGAAAGGGCTTGAAATTCGTTATACCACCTATTACCACTATACTTATTGCCTGTGCGACCACAATATCTATGATCCCTTAACCACCTGCAATGCATACACGTTTCCGTTAACGCCGGAAATACGACAGAGCCTACTTGATAAGATCATATCTTTCGGTCTGCAACTCCAGAGTGATATTCGATCAGCCACTACTTGCACCGGGCTTTCACCATCTCCGGCTCGCTTAAAGCTTTCACATGCTGTCTACTGTCTCTGTCATTGTTTTTGATCATGTTTATTTTTAACATGCTTAGTATAGCAACTTATATTTTTATAGTCAATAAGTTATTCTCACTTTTGACCACATTTAATCTGCCTTACTTATATAATGAGTGATACCAATCTGCACTTCCTATAACACTCTGGATATTGCTTATAGTTGTTCCGTCTGCAATCTTTCCGCCGAGGAAATCAAGGAATACGCATACGATAAGGCATACAAGAACTGTTGCTGCCGCTGCGATTATCTTCTGGTTAGGGTTGAGATTTGCAACGTCCATAACTGCCTTGATAGCAAGCATTATTCCGACAAACATGATACTTCTGTAGAGTATATCTGCAAATGAACCAATGGCTCTTACTTCTGTAAGTGCTGCAAGAAGTGAGATTATACAGCTTGCTGCAACTGCAACAGCACCATATGCTGCGGCAATACCTGTAGCTGTGATAGCCTGGTTAAAGTTTACTCCGCCTCTGAATACTATGCCGATAAGTAATGTTGCAACACCGGCAACAGCAAATTCAAGTACAATGACCATGATAAGTGCATAGAATATAGGATTTGCAAGGTTCTTTCCGCCTATAACCGCAAGTGAAATAAGTACAAACAGGAATGATACAATGGCATGTAAACCAATGAAGATACTTCCTGTAGCTATATTTGCTGATGACATAAGATTTCTTATAGCGTCAGCAGGCGATGTAAGAAGACCTAAAAAGCCCTGGATGCAGTTTGTCACAACCGGATTTGGCTGTGGTCTGTACTGCTGGCCACCCATCGGCTGTCCGTACTGTGGACCACCCATTGGCTGTCCGTACTGTGGGCCACCCATTGGCTGTCCGTACTGCTGACCACCCATTGGCTGTCCGTACTGTGGGCCGCCCATCGGCTGTCCGTACTGTGGGCCACCCATTGGCTGTCCGCCAAACTGCTGACCATTCATTGGCTGTCCGTACTGCTGACCATTCATTGGCTGTCCGCCAAACTGCTGGTTATTCATCTGTGGATTATTCATATTTTCCTGTGGATCCATCTAAATATTACCTCCTTGTTTCCCGAGAAGCACATATATGTATTGTTAAATTCTTTGTGCTCCATCCCCTGGTTTAGGTGTACAATGTCCTAATTGCACCCACTGCCATGATATCATTTAATTACGGATTTGTCATTAAAACAATCCAAATTTGCCAAATTATACAGAGATTTTGGGTAATTTTTACCCAAGCGGCCGTCACCCTACCAATATCCGGGTATCCATCGGAACACTGTCGATGAAGAAGTCCGGGACTTTGGCGGTTTTATTTCTTATTGTTTTTGTGTCTAAGTGGGGATCGCATATGGTTTTTTTGCAACTTTTATGGATATTTTTCAGCAAATATAGTGTTTTTAACTATTTGTTCCCTATTTTTATCAATTTATCAAACCATCTGGTTTTAATCGTGGAATTATACACCTTTTCATGATATTATTAAGACTAGAGATATTTATACCAAACAACCGTAAATTTTGTTTGATATATCAACCGACAGTTTGTATTGGAGATGCCATGAAGAAAATAAGTCTTATAATACCATGCTATAATGAAGCCCCTGCACTTCCATTATTTGCAAAGGAATTGAATAAAGTTATAACGCAGATGAACAGAGAAACTCACGATTACAGCTTTGAAGTATTGCTGATCGACGATGGCTCCACAGATGGGACCAAGAACGTTATGAAGGATCTGTGCCGGAAAAGTAAGCTCTGTGAAAATCCATCTGATGCCCGTCCTTCCGCCACCGACAAAACGACTTCCAACGGAGCGGATGTTTCAAACGCTTCATTTCCGGAAAATATCGCTTACAAATATATCTCATTTTCAAGGAATTTCGGAAAGGAAGCAGCCATGTATGCAGGTTTCTCCAATGCCTCCGGCGACTATGTGGCGGTTATGGACGCTGATCTTCAGGATCCGCCGACACTTCTGCCTGAGATGATCCACATTCTTGAGACTGAGGACTACGAGAGCGTTGCTACCAGGCGTGTCACCAGAAAGGGAGAACCCCCTATCCGGTCATTTTTCGCAAGGCAATTCTATAAGCTCATCAACAAAATTTCCGATGCAAATGTAGTTGACGGCGCCAGGGATTTCCGCCTTATGAAACGCGAGATGGTGGACGCCATCCTTGCCATGAGCGAATACAACAGATTTTCCAAGGGTATATTCGGCTGGATCGGTTTTAAAACTAAATGGATAGAATTTGAAAATGTCAACAGAATTGCAGGTGAGACCAAGTGGAGCTTCTTCGGCCTGTTTAAATACTCCGTAAATGGTATCATTAATTTCTCCGAAACTCCTATGTCTGTAGCATCGGGCTTTGGAATTTTCTGTACAATATTGTCATTTGCCATGTTGCTGTTCTTCTTCATAAGAAAGCTGATATTCGGCGATCCCGTAGCCGGCTGGCCATCTCTGGTCTGTATCATCCTTTTTATTGCAGGACTGCAATTCCTGTGCATGGGAATAATGGGCAAGTACATTGCGAAAACCTACACAGAAGTGAAGGAGCGGCCGCACTACATCGTCTCCGACAGCGATATTGAAGATATCAAGAAAATAAAATAGGATTGGGACTTTTTGCTCCCAATCCTATTTGTATATTGATAAACAAATATTTATCACTTTGTCTTCTACTTTTCAAAGATGTGAACATCACATAATTCATATACACTATCGTAAGCATGCCGCACATTGCGTAATCTATATACACTATTGTAAGCATGTCGCACATTGCGTAATCTATATACACTATTGTAAGCATGTCGCACATTGCATAATCTATATACACTATTGTAAGCATGTCGCACATTGCATAATCTATATACACTATTGTAAATATATCGCATCTTTTCCATTTGCATGCAATAATTATCTGAGGTATTTTTCTACTTTGTTTTCGATAATCTTAGTGCTTATAATACTCTCTGAAGTTTCAAATGTAGCAATCAATTTTTCACCAATATATATGCCATTTTCTTCATATGCCTGTAATTTCTTTATGGCACTTCTGGCATATATGGGATCGTCCATTCTTCCATCATGTTCCCAATATATTTCTCCACCGGTTGTAGGCGACAAGAAAGTGAAATCAGGATAAACTATTCCCACACCTCTTAACCGTAATGGTTTTTCATACTTATAGCAAATACCATGATGATAGAAATAATCTGCCAAGATCTTTTCTGATTTTGATCTGACCTGCTCACCCTTCTCTGTCAATATAACTGTCGTCCCTTCTTTAAATTCTTTTCCCCTGTATTCCTGTTTGATCCACTGATCTTTTTTGTCCTCCCAACTTAACTCAATAGGCTCAACCAGCTTTTTCCGTTCTGCATGCATGCTGTCATATATCTTCTGTATCTCATCATTTTCATACCCTTTTAGTAATTTTTCTATTTGTTTCAATCTTTTTTCCGCAAGTCTGCCCACCTTTTCAAGATATGTTTTCTGAGCAAGCAATCTTGCCTGTTTCATATTTTCCGCACTCATTCTTGACAAATAAGTTTCTGTGCTACCCTCTGTGCTACTATGTACAACATAATATCTATAAGCTTCTTCATTAACTGAAATCCTTAATTTGCCAGTCACTTCATTTATTTCCTGTAATTGCAGTTGTGTTTGTATTTTGGTAATAATTTGTTTTAGATATTTTTCTTCCAATAGCAATTTTTCCTTTAATCCATTCAATAATTCCTTCTCCTTGTTATTCGATTTGACTTTGTTTCTCACTTTTTTTATTTTAAGCCACTATTTTTCCGGAACTTTCTTGACCTGTTTCTCACTTTTTTGATTTTAAGTCACTAATTTGCTCGGAC